>RCUU01001385.1_pt1 | contig 11642 bp, 8 predicted proteins | sample 2166211 | NCBI WGS metagenome assembly RCUU01 (sample SAMN09932620, study PRJNA488358) | compost metagenome | feature: garden; material: soil; isolation source: compost soil in phenylacetic acid-enriched culture | place: Germany: Experimental Botanical Garden Goettingen | collected 2016-01-27
CTCCTGTTTGCTGCTCTATCGACTATTTCTACGTCACTTTTGACGCTCATGCTCCAATTTGATCCAGCGCTAGTGCGCTAACAGCAACATCAGCTTTCAGTCCTTTTTGGGACAGCCGCTTCTTCACCCAGTCACTATTTTCGCTACTGCATCTCACTGCATCTCGTTTTCAATTCGCTTCATGAACTCTTCAGCGGCGCTGTAGCCAAGCTGCTTGAGATACCAGTTGTTGGCCGCCGCCTCAATCAATCCGGCTACATCGCGCCCCGGCTGAAGCTGGACCTCGATATGCGGAATTTGGACGCCGAGATACTCCGTGAACTGGGGTACCAGCTCCAGCTCGTTGTTCAGTGAATTTTCCCGCCATGGACACAGCTCAATATCAAGCACGATGCGCGTCTCGTCCTGAAAGGCCTTGCGTCCGTATTGGCGCACAACATTGATCAGGCCGATGCTGCGCAGCGCCAGGAATTCGCGTGTCGTCTCATTGTGTGTGCCAAGCAGCGTTGATGGGCCCAGCTTCTTCAGCACCACAATATCGTCTGCCACGAACCGGTGGCCTCTGCGGATGAGCGTGTGCGCGGTCTCGCTTTTGCCGATCCCGGACTTGCCCCTAAGCAGGATACCAATGCCCGACACGTTCACGCAGACCCCGTGGATCGACAGCTCCGGTGCCAGCGTCTTCACCAGATAGCTGTCCAGCTTGGCGATGAACTCCGTCGTGGTGTCCCCCGTCCGCAGCAGCGGAATCCCCTCCTCATTGCAAAACAGCGTCAAATAAGGGATCTCCTGCTGGCCCGACGTCACAATAAAACACGGCGGATGATATTTGACGATGTTCCCGATATGCAGTTTGCGTTCTTCTACGCTTAACGTCAATAGATAGTTGATTTCCTTACGGCCAAGCACCTGCACCCGCTCCATAGGAAAAAAATCAAAATAGCCGACAAACTCAAGTCCCGGTCTATGCGTCCTTGGACGGGTTATTTCGCGGTCCATACGGCTGGCACCCGCCAGCACCTCTAAATGGAACTTCTCCGTAAGACCTTGAACAGTGACAGATTTCATATTGTTCTCCTCCTGCGGCTGGAACGTATCCGGAATACGCCTGTATTTCGATCATTTGCTTCCGGTTAATATTCAACGATCCATGGGAACATTCCTGCACAAACGGCTTTAGATATTCTTGCCGGGAAATGGAAGAGATCCGCTCAGGTGAGTCGGAATACCTGCTTTTTTGCAGCAAGGTGGTAATTCCTGACCATTGATTTTGGAAACAATCATTGTCACAATAAGATTACAGCGAGATATTACGAAGTTGTTACTTTTGGAGCCAGGCAAAGACCTGAGAAGAGTCAATGTTCGGCCGTTCTTCAATGAAGGGTCTATCCTTGAATCTCTGAAGGTCTTTTTTTATGTTTTGAGGAGGCGCTGCAATGCCCCATGAAAATATCCCCACCGGACACGCTGGGCAGACCGCGAAGGAAGCCCGCAGCTCCGCAAGGGAGCTGGCTGAACGCCTGATCGGGCTGTCCGGAGGTGCCGGCAATGTGCTGGAAGCCATTCACTGCACAACCCGGCTCCGCCTTAGACTCCGGGAGGGCTCCCGGGTAGATGAAGCCGGACTGTCCGGCATACCGGAGGTTCAAGGCGTATTCTTCCGGGCCGAACAGCTGCAAATTATACTGGGGTCGGCCAACGTCTTCAAAGTACACCGTCAGGTAGTCCGCATCCTTCAAGAAGACGGGCCCGCTCCGCAGCCGGAGGGTACTGAGGGTACTGAGGATACTGAGGATTCGGCCATTAAGCCCCCTCAGCCCAAGCAGGGCGTGTTTAAGCAGATAACCGGCGCACTCAGCTTCTTTTCCGATATCGTCGTCCCCATGATTCCGCTCTTTGTCGGGGTCGGCCTGCTGCTCGGTTTGCTCAGCATGATGGAGGTTTTCGGCTGGGCCCCGCGGGATAGTGTCCCGTTTCGGACCTTGTCCTTGTTGACCGGATCGGCGTTTCAGATGATGGCGGTAATGTTTGGTTATCATACGGCCAAAAGATTTGGAGGCACACCGCCGCTCGGTGCCGTAATCGGTATTGTCATGACCCATCCCGATCTTCTGCGGATCACCGGCGCCGCGGGAGCGCAGGTAAGCTCCGCAGATTTATTAATCGCGCCGCAGTTCAGATATCAAGGGGCTGTAATTCCCACGATTCTTGCGGTACTGCTGATGACATCGATCGAGAAGGGGCTGCGCCGGGTTCTCCCCTCATCGACCTCGGTGATGCTGATCCCCTTTCTAAGCCTGGTCTCCGGAGGCGCCATTGCCATTCTGGCCATCGGACCGCTTACCTCTGAGCTTAGCGCCTCTCTTGGCAGCATGCTGGAGCTTGTATTCAGATCTGGCGGTACGGTGTTTGGTCTGCTGCTTGGCGGGATCTACAGCTCTCTCGTTGTGAGCGGTCTGCATCACGGAATTCAGGCCATAGAGATCGGACTGATCACCAATCCGGACATCAGCGTCAATTTTCTGCTCCCCATCTGGTCGATGGCGAATATCGCCCAGGGTGCGGCCGGGCTGGCTGTGTATGCCAGAACCCGGGACCAGGCATTGCGGAAAATTGCGCTGCCCGCCTCGATCACCGCCTTTTTCGGTATCACCGAACCGGTTACCTTTGGGGTCAACCTGAAGCTTGGCCGCCCTTTCCTGGGTGCTGCCGCAGGAGGGGCTGCAGGAGGCGCTTATGTTGCCTTTCATCAGGTGGCAGCCGATTCGTTCGGGCTGACCGGAATTCCGATGATCGCCTTTATCGTCCAGCTCGGGCAGATGAATGTTATCCATTATATGATCGGATTTCTGCTGGCAGCCGCAACAGCCTTTGTGGTTACCTGGGTCCTTGGTGTAGACGAACGCCAGGCTTTTGGAACAAAAAAGCATAGGAGAATAACATGAAAATCAAAAAAATTCTGAACAACAACGCGGTTGTAGTGAACGACCTCGGAGTAGAAAAGATTGTCATGGGATCCGGGATTGCTTTTCAAAAAAGAAAAAACGATATTATCGATCCATCCCTTGTGGAGAAAGTGTTCATTAAGGACGACCCGGATCAATATGGGCATCTGCAGGAAATGCTGGGTACACTGCCCGAAGAGGAGATTGCAGCATCGGAACAAATTATTTCGTATGCAGAACATGAGCTGAAAGTGACGTTTAATGAGCATATTCATATTGCGCTGACAGATCACCTCTCCTTTGCGCTGGAGCGGATTCATAAAGGAACGATGATTCAGAACACGCTGCTGGATGAAATCCGCATTTTATATCCGAGAGAGTTCCAGATTGGGCTGCATGCAAAGAGTATGATTCGCGAAGCATTACAGGTCGACATCCCCGAGGATGAGGTAGGATACATCGCGATGCATATCCATACCGCCTGGAAAAACGCCGGGGTCCGCGGAACGGCGGCCGAAATGGCGGCAATGATCCGTGATATTGCTGAAGGCGTGGAACAGGCCGCCGGCATTACGCTGGATCGGGCTTCTGCCAACTATGAGCGTCTGGTGACCCAACTGGAAAATATCCTGCGGACCGATGAAACCGGCAAGCTGCTGAGCGAGCTGAACCCGGAAATTGTACGGATTGCCAAAGAGCGCTACACCCGGGCTTATGTGCAGGCCCAAGAGGTTAGCGTTCTGGTAGAAGAGGATTATGGCTATGTTCTCAGCGACAGCCAGCTGGTATGTATTGCTATGGAGATCAACCGGATCAACACCCGCTCAAAGGATGGTAATATATTGTAACTATATATTTTAGGTCCAAAGTACCTAGTTATTATAAATAATAACAAAAAAATGATCTTTTTATCCCCGGAAAAATAGGAGTATCAGTCTATAGCTATTATCCGTTATAAAATTATAGAATTAACGCGACAACAAAATATGTCGGGATTGTTACTGTTAAGCAGGCAAGACCTAAAAATCCGTTTGGGAATCGATGCGTTCGCGTGTCCCCAATGGTATTTTTAGGTCTTTTTTCTGTTTAAGAGAAAATTCGAACCAGAAAAGGAGACAGGGAATATGAATATCAAAAAGATGGCAAGACAAGCAGCAGCAGTAACTTTTGCAACAGCTTTACTTGCAGGTGGCGGGGCCTCGGCTTTGGCAAATGGAAATAACAACGGGGATTATAAGGGAAATAACAGCGGGGATTACAAAGAAAGCTACGGTTTTTCCCATATTACCCGTTATGACATGCTGAAAATACCGGAACAACAAAAAAGCGAGCAATTTCAGATACCGGCATTCAATGCCGCTTCTATCCAGAATATTGCTTCTGCAAAAGGTTCGGACCAGTGGGGCAACGCCATCGATCTGGATGTCTGGGACAGCTGGCCTCTTCAGAATGCGGACGGAACCGTTGCCGAGTATAACGGCTACCATATCGTTTTTGCGCTGGCGGGAGATCCCAAAAAAGGATGGGACACATTCATCTACATGTTCTATCAAAAAGTGGGCGACACCTCCATTGACAGCTGGAAAAACGCCGGCAGAGTCTTTAAGGACAGCGATAAATATGTTCCGAACGATCCGATTCTGAACAATCAAGCCGAAGAATGGTCCGGTTCCGCTACCTTGACGAAGGATGGCGAAGTCCGCTTGTTCTATACCAACCGCCAAGGCTGGGACCCGGCACACGGATTTTTTGGCAAGCAAACCCTGACGACAGCTCAAGTGAATGTATCGAAGCCGGATGCGGATACGCTAAAGGTGGATGGCGTAGAAGACTTCAAATCGATTTTTGACGGAGACGGCAAATTCTATCAGAATGTGGACCAGGCTTTCAGTGGAGGCGACTATGCAGATAACCATACTTTAAGAGATCCTCACTATGTTGAAGACAATGGCCGCAAATACCTTGTTTTTGAATCGAATACCGGTACCGAAACGGGTTACCAGGGTGAAGAGTCGCTGTACAACAGAGCCTACTACGAAGGAAGCCATGTTTTCTTCGAAGCTGAAAAAGACAATCTGCTGTCTAGCCCTAAAAAATCCCTCGCAACATTAGCGAACGGCTCACTGGGCATTATTGAGCTGAATGATGACTACACACTGAAAACAGTAATGAAGCCGCTCATCGCCTCCAATACTGTAACGGATGAAATTGAACGGGCGAACGTTTTTGAAATGGATGGCAAGTGGTATCTGTTCACCGATTCCCGGGGCTCCAAAATGACCATTGATGGAATCGGCGGTAATGATGTTTACATGCTGGGCTATGTAGCAGATTCATTGACCGGTCCTTATAAACCATTGAACGGAAGCGGACTTGTGCTGCACATGGGCCTTGATCCTAATGATGTTACCTGGACGTATTCGCACTTCGCAGTCCCGCAGGCCGAAGGAAATAATGTGGTCATCACCAGTTATATGACGAACCGGGGCTTGTATGCCGACCAGCATTCCACATTTGCGCCAAGCTTCCTGGTGAACATTAAAGGCTCAAAAACTTCGGTTGTCAAAGACAGCATCCTTGAACAAGGACAATTGACGGTTAACTAAGCTTTTGAACTCAAAGAAGACTGAATGGCAACGGTTTTTCCTCTTATGCACCATTGGCCTGAGCCTTATGATCATTATAAGAGCAGCTGACTGCTATTCTGGAAAGAACAATATCCCGGAGGAGGCCGCCCCTTCTCATTCACCGCTGACCTATCGGGCGGCCTACCATTTTACCACACCCGATAAGTGGAAGAACGATCCCCAAAGGCCCATTTATCTGGACGGAGCATACCATTACTATTATCTGTACAACCGCGATTATCCCGCTGGAAATGGTACCGAATGGCGGCATGCGGTATCCACAGATCTGATGCATTGGACTGATAAGGGAATTGCCATTCCCAAATATACCAATCCGAACGGCGATCCTTGGTCAGGGTCGGTTGTAGAAGACGTGACAGGATCAGCCGGTTTCGGAAAAGGGGCTCTTGTCGCGATTATGACCCAGCCCTCCGCCGATGGCGGGCAGCAGGAGCAATATTTATGGTATAGTACCGACCACGGATACACCTTTAGGGCTTACGGGAATGCTCCCGTGCTGCCGAATCCGGGGACAGCCGATTTCAGAGACCCAAAGATCATTTGGAATGACTTCTCCCGCAAGTGGATTATGGTCCTGGCTGAAGGGACAAAAATAGGCTTCTATGAGTCCAAGAACTTAAAGGCTTGGCATTATATGAGCGGTTTCCTAACGGAGGGGATCGGAATTGTGGAATGTCCGGATCTTTACCTGATGCATGCGGATGACGGGGCTTATAAATGGGTACTCGGCGCCAGCGCCAATGGCCTTTTATCAGGACAACCCAACACCTATGCCTACTGGACGGGGGATTTCGACGGCATAGCCTTTCAGCCTGATCAGAAGGAGCCGCAGTGGCTGGATTATGGCTTCGATTGGTATGGTGCCGTAACCTTCGAAGATGGAACGGGCAGTGACACAAGCGGTCTCCGTTACGCTATGGCCTGGATGAATAATTGGGAATATGCCCAGCATACGCCGACGATGCGGGAAGGCTTCAACGGAATGGATTCGATTGTCCGCCAGATTGAACTGAAGCATGCAGACGGGGACAGCTATCATCTGGTTTCCGAACCTCTTGAGGCCTTAAGTCAAAAGGCCGGGGAGACCGCCGCATATGAACAATTCGTTGTGAATGGCTCTGTAACGCTTCCTGTCACAGGTGATTCATACGAGCTTAACACAGACATCACTTGGTCTGAGCTTAAGAATGCGGGTGTAAGACTCCGGGAATCAGCCGATAAAAGCCGTCATGTGGATGTTGGAGTTTTTGCCGAAGCGGGGTACACGTATGTCAATCGGGCCTACACCGGGAATCCCGACAAAAGCGGAAAGTACCTGGAAAGCACGGCCCCCTTTGATGCAAGCAAGAAGAAGGTTCACCTGAAGATTCTAGTCGATAGAACGAGCGTTGAAGTTTTTATTGATGACGGGTCCGTCGTGTATTCCAATGTCGTTTTCCCCAAATTAGGCGATCAGGGCATCTCTCTGTTTTCCGACGGCGGCACAGCCATTTTTAGCCATGTTGTGATCAAGTCATTCTAAGTAAGTTCTCTCGGCAAACACCCGATTCCGCGTCAGCTGGAATCGGGTGTTTGCTGTTCCGTACAAAAACTGTGCGTACTACCTGGGAAGAACTTGTGAAGTCAATACAGGCATCTTGTTCCCATACTCCCCCGCTCCATTAGTTAGACCAAGAGAGCGATCCGTTAAGTTCTGAATTTCGTTTATCAGTTTAGGGTTTTCCAAAAGGGTAACGCCATAAGAAGGAATCATTTCTTTGATTTTCGGTTCCCAGGCTTTGCTCTGCTGCGGGAAGCATTTGTTGATGACTTCAAGCATGACGGAAACGGCGGTAGAAGCACCGGGAGAAGCGCCAAGCAAGGCAGCTATCGACCCATCTGCGCTGCTTATTACTTCGGTGCCAAATTGAAGCGTGCCTTTGCCGGCTGCCGTATCTTTGATAATTTGTACACGCTGGCCTGCCACTACCAGATCCCAATCCCCACTTTGGGCGCCCGGGACAAACTCCCGTAAAGCTTCTATGCGCTGTTCCTTTGATAACATTACCTGCCCGATCAGGTACTTGGTCAATGAGAGGTTTTTCACACCTGCTGCCAGCATGGTTGTAAGATTGCCTGGCTTAACGGAAGTGATGAGATCAAACATCGAACCGTACTTTAGAAACTTTGGCGAGAAGCCCGCAAACGGCCCGAAGAACAGCGATTCTTTCCTGTCGATTACTCTCGTGTCCAGATGCGGGACAGACATAGGCGGAGCCCCAAGTGCAGCTTTTCCGTATACTTTGGCATGATGCTGCGCTACAATATCCGGCTTCTGACATACCATAAATAATCCGCTTACCGGAAATCCCCCGATCCCCTTCCCCTCAGGAATACCGGATTTCTGCAGCAAATGCAGGCTTCCGCCCCCGCCGCCGATAAAGACGAATTTTGCAGAATGGTGTGTGGTGGTGCCGTTGTCGAGATCCCGCACCTTCAATTCCCAAGAGCCGTCGCTGGCACGTTTAATATCATCCACATTTTGTTTGAATCTGATATCCGTGTTATGGCTCTGCAAGTGGTCAAACAACATACGCGTTAAAGCGCCAAAGTTGACATCCGTACCTGATTCAATTCGGGTCGCCGCTATAGGCTGGTTCATTGTTCTGTCTTTCATCATAAGCGGAATCCATTCCATTAGTTGTCCGGGATCATCGGAAAATTCCATCCCTTGAAACAGCGGATTTTTCGAAAGCGCTTCAAATCGTTTTTTCAAAAAGGTTACATCTGATTCCCCTTGGACGAAGCTCATATGGGGCACGGGTACGATAAAATCCTGCGGATTTTGTATCCGTTTGCTTTTTACCAGATACGACCAGAATTGCTTGGAAAACTGATACTCTTCATTCACTTTTATAGCTTTGCCAATATCGATGGTTCCATCCGGCTGCTCTACGGTGTAGTTCAGCTCGCATAGCGAAGAATGCCCCGTTCCCGCATTATTCCATTCATTAGAGCTCTCCTCCCCTGCACTCCCCCGCCGCTCAAACACTGTAATTTTCCAGTCCGGGACTAATTCCTTTAGCAGTGAACCTAACGTCGCACTCATGATTCCGGCACCAATTAAAATAACATCTGTTTTTGTTTGTCGGTTGCTCATTTTTACCGTCCTTCTACCCTACGGATTTGCAGGAAGGATTCAGGCGCTCCTGCTTAGGCGCCATACAAGCCAGGGTGCGGCATAACCACACGCCTTTAATGGATTAATGAAGACCTGTTCTTAGTGTATCACTATTATTTATAAATTTTAATATTTATCTATTTTTTTGTAGAAAACAGAGTCATCCATATGATCCCACTGTGGTATATGTATTGCAGGAAAAGAGCCCGCTATATGTATCCGGGCAGCAAAAAAGCTAGGCCCGCCCGGGAAATAAAGAAGCAGATCTGCTCAGATCCCCGACAAATCTGCTTCTTTAGCGATTTGTATTTCAAAGACGGACTATCCCATCAGCCTGCTTTATGAAGTTTACGCTTATGCTTACGCTTCAGAGAGTATCTGCTTTTTCTCAGTGAAAGCCGTTTGATCACATGTTTTCCCGTTCTTCTCACTGACCGCAGTTTTCTCCTTCTCAGTTTCAGTATTCTTCTCTTTGCATACCGGTACTTAATCAGCCTTGCCCGCTTGATCGAACGATATCGGGCGCGGATTATTCTTTTTCTTCTCAGTCTGCGTCTTAGCCGCAATGTTCTGCGGAGCTTCCGTCTGTACCGCTTCACTGGAATGTGATCCAGGGGCGGAGCAGGCGCTTCAGCGACTGGGATTTCCTGAACTGGAGGGGCCGGAAGCTGAACTTCTGGAGCAGGCGGTTCCACCGGAATATTGGCGTGCTCCGGTTCAGAAACCGGCCCTGGTGCGGACTCTCTGGTCCAAGGGGTCATGGCAAGGTAATTATTGTATATCGGCGCATTGGGTGAATCTGTATCCCACCATTTGTTGTCTCCGGCGAAATGAATGATTTTTTGATCTAAATCGAGTTCGCTATGAGCGAACGTGTTAAACCGCTGATCCAATTGTAAATAGTTGGAGCCGTACACAGCATTCAGTACATCCTGGTCAGGCATGGTCATCATTGGGAAATTACGCAAGAAATCGAGCATTTCACCATACCAGTTCTCTTTTTTGCGGATATTGTCCAGTTGAAACAGAATGACGCCTGAGTTGAAATACAGCTCCGCACTTAGCCCCAGTGAGGTGAAGTACTCCAGCAAATTTTCACCCTGATCCAATACTGCACCCAAATAACGTTCTCCCAAATCGATGCTCCACAGTTCATTAATATCCATATTGACCAAAATGTCGCAGTCCAGATAAATCACTCTGTCTGCCTGAATAATGATCGGAAGCAACAAACGGTACATACTGGCCATTGTCCAGTAGTCGATTTTATGCACGCCTGCTGCGACTTCCTGCATATCCCCAGGAACTGTAACATGATAAAAAAAGATGTTGTGATGAAATACATCGACCAGTTGAGTGAGTTTTAACTTGCTCTCTTCACTTAAGGAATCATCATGCACAATGTGCACATTGATCGTTTGCTGGGTCTTGGAAAAAACGGAGGCAAGAACAACAGCCGCATGCTCCGTGTAGCTTCCGTCTTTATCGTTAATCGTTAAAACCAATTCAACCATGATCAAGGATCACCTGCCTTTAAAGTATACTTATGCGCAGTTGCCTGAGCATTCGACTACTTTAAGTGTATGTTTACCCCGGTAGCCGGATTGGACTATTCCCCAGTTCGTATCTATTTTATTTGGAATCGTCCTGCAAACCAGCCTGGGTTCTTGTGACTGTTGCACGATCGCCCAGAATATGACGGGCCGGCTGCTCCTGAATTTCTTGTTCAACCAGTTGAACATATGATCCAAAAACACTCCCCTCCGCATGAACATGGGACAATTCCACCTGATCCGTCAAGATGCTATTGGATAGAATGCAATCTTCGACCACACTATTCGGGCCAATATACACATAAGGTCCAACAACACTGTTCGATACGATGGCGGTCGGATCAATCCTAACCGGAGGAATGAACTGAACACAGATGTGCCTGCCGGATGGATTCACAAAGTTCTGCGGGTCTTGATCCATCTTGTAGCGATTCGCTTCAAGCCATCTTTCGTGGGTCCCGATATCAAAAAACGGTGCAGGCGTTATGCTGTATGCCACATGTCCGCCTTCTGATATTAACCACTGAATGGCATCTGTTATCTCGTATTCTCCACGCGGGGAGGGTGTCAGCCTGTCCATTACCGGCCAGATCGCTGCAGTAAGAGCATACACGCCAACAATAGCCAAATTTGATTTCGGATACTTGGGTTTTTCCTCCAAACTGATAATTTGCCCGGCATTGATGACAGCGACTCCAAATTGACTAGGGTCCTTAACCTGCTGAAGCAGTATGGAAGCCGCAGCCTTATCTGCTTCCAATGACCGGATTAACGGCTCGATATCACCTTCATACAAATTATCGCCAAGCATCAATAAAAAAGGGGAATCCGCCACAAAAGACTGCGCGCTTTTGACCGCATCTGCCAGTCCCTTTGGTTCTTTTTGCAAAAGAAAGGTTATAGAGGCATTCCAACGCTCCCCATCCCCAATCGTTTGCCGGATCTCTCCCTGTGAATGGTTCACTACGATTCCAATCTCGGTAATTCCGGCCGCAACAAGTTTGTTAATGATCGAGACAAGAATATATTCCCCGTTAACAGGTAACATGCACTTTGGTTTGGTATATGTTGAAGGCTGCAGTCTAGTTCCCCGGCCGGCGCATAAAATTAATCCTTTCATAAACATACCCCCTGCTTATAAAATTAGTATCTTGGGCTCGGTGTATAATAAGACCTCTTTACATTTTATGCACAAGCTATAAAGGAGCTTGGGTATATATTAAGCAGCAATGACCTATTAAACTATGATTCGGAAAATATACGCTCGTATTAAGGGTAATATATGAAAGGATGAAAAATACTTAATCTCAGGAAAGAGTTATGTTATAGTTGCTAT
>RCUU01001386.1_pt1 | contig 11641 bp, 7 predicted proteins | sample 2166211 | NCBI WGS metagenome assembly RCUU01 (sample SAMN09932620, study PRJNA488358) | compost metagenome | feature: garden; material: soil; isolation source: compost soil in phenylacetic acid-enriched culture | place: Germany: Experimental Botanical Garden Goettingen | collected 2016-01-27
GAATCGCTTCATCCATCAAACCGTTGGACGCGCTATTTTGCATATTTATGCAGGGAGGCTTACTAAAATGGAGGCGGTTAGGGAAACGCCGTTAGGCTATGCTACAATACGAGGGCATATAACAAAGAAATAGCAGGAAGATGTCAACTATCCACCCTTTTCAAAGGCATTCGATATGCTATCGTAGATTCATAAACCCATGAATAAAGAAGGTCATTTCTAATATGAAAAGACTAAATGTTCTTCCCCGTTCGATTCGGGGGAAAATCTTGGTCTCTTTTTTTGTTTGCATCGTGATTCCGATCGGGACGATTTTTTACAACTACTATATGTCTTCGGGCAAAGTCGTGATGGACGAGGCCCGTCGCGGCAACGAGGAAGCGCATCGCCAAGTGGTCGGCAATATGGACGATCTGACCGAACGCGTGCTAAAGGCTTCGAACCTGATCATGAACGATCCGGAATTCATTGAATTCTTGGAGTCTGACGACGATTGGGAGACGAGCTATTTATCACTGCGTCGCTATAACAACATTCAACAGAAGCTGGTCAATATCCGCGACATTCTGCTGGGCAGCGATGCGATCATTGCGGTAATCGACGACCGAGGCTACGTGCATTCAACGGCTTCCGGGCCCAATAACCGCAGCAAGGAGAAGGCGCTGTTCGAAGCCTTGAAGAAGGAGTCCTGGACAGAGGCGGCGATCGCGCGAAAAGGTTGGCCGGTCTGGCAATATCCGTATGCCGGGGAAATCGGGAAGCTCACCGGAGTGGATGAGCCTTATTTCACATTAAGCCGGTGGATCGGGGGCAGTCAGCGGGAAGGCGCGGACTTGCTCATGATCGGCATTCCCGGATCCGTCTTTTTCGGTACGCAACCGAAAGGGGGCGGCAGCTTTCTGCTGACCGATGGACAGGGCAACCTACTTGGCGGTAGCTCGCCTTTGAACGTGGAGCAAACGGCGCGGCTGCTGCAGAATATAAAGGTGGCCGACGAGCAACCGGACGCGGGTACGAATGATTCGATAGGGGATTATTCCGTTACCAGTCGGGAAATCCCCCGGTTGGGTTGGCGCGTGATTCAGCTTGTTCCGGAGAAGCTGTTTTGGCAAGAGCTCGGGGGGCTGCGCAATCAATCGATCCTATGGCTGATCGGCGTTTCCTTTCTGTTCTCGATCGTCTTTATCTATTTTATGATTCGCTTCACGAAGCCACTGCAACAATTGGTCCGCTCGATGAACCGGCTGGGAGATGGGGATTTGCAAGCTTACGTGGAGGTGCGCGGAGACGATGAGGTCGCCATCGTCGGAAAGCACTACAACCGAATGCTGAAGAGGCTGCAGCAGTTGATCACGCGATTATCCAAGGAGCAGCAGCGCAAAGAGGAAGCGCGGTTTCAGGCTCTGCAGGCGCAGATCAACCCGCATTTCCTGTTCAACACGCTGAATTCCATCAAATGGATGGCTACTTTGTCCGGTGCAGACCATGTCAGCGGGATGATCACCAACTTGGGCCGCCTGCTGGAATATACGATGAGAACGCAGCAGGAGGTTGTCACCTTGGAGGAGGAATTGACCCATCTGAAGGTGTACCTTGACCTGCAAAAAATTCGTTTTCATGACAATGTGCAGTTTGAGATCAATGTTCGGGACGAGTTAGTGTCCAACGCGATCCTGAAATTTACCCTGCAGCCAATCGTCGAAAATGCCATCATTCATGGCGGGCGGACGCCGCTAACCATCAGGATTCGAGGTGAAGAGACGGAGCAAGGACTGGAGCTCACCGTATCCGACGACGGGATAGGTATCGCCGAGGCGAAGCTAAGGGAACTATCCGGCCAGTTGAATCAGGAACACGCTCGATATAGCGGCATCGGTATCCATAACGTGAACGAGCGGATCAAACTGCATTTCGGACGGGAATTTGGCCTGCGGATGAGCAGTGTCATCGGAGAAGGAACCATTGTGGAGGTCCTGCTACCAAGGTTGGATAACCCGTCCCTTGCGGATGAGGTCTCCTTCCCTCGGACGGCCGAACGAAAGGAGAACGATTCATGATCAGAGTATTGATTGTCGACGATGAAATCCTTGTGCGAATCGGATTGAAGACGATCATCCCTTGGGAAGAGAACGGCTTTGAATTGATTGGGGAAGCGGCCAACGGCGAGGAAGCGCTGCGGTTGCTCCGGGATACCCCTTGCGACATCGTCCTGACGGACATCCGCATGCCCGGCTGCGACGGGCTGCAACTGATGGAGGAAATCCGCAGACTTTCGCCGCAGACGAGGTGCTTGATCCTCTCGAACCACAACGATTTCGAATACGTCCAGAAAGCGCTGCGGCTCGGAGCAGCCGATTATATCCTCAAGCTGACAATGGAGCCTTCGGAGCTGCTGCAGAAGCTGAACTCCATGAAAGAGACGATCCGCCAGGAAGCAGAGAAGTTCCTGGAGGCTTCGCGGCTGCAAGTCAAAGTCAGCAGATACGGCAAAGAAGCCAAGGAGAAGCGACTGAGAGAACTCCTGGTCAAGCGGCAGGGGACGCGAGCCGAGGTGGAGGAAATCATGCAGGAATTCGGCCTGCGCGCTTACACGCCGCCCATTCTCGTAATCAACCTCCGGTTGGACCAGTATCCGAAGGTGCTAGAGCAAAACAACTTTCGGAGCGAGCATTTGCTGCATTACACCGTCGCCAATGTCCTTGGCGAGGTATTCAAGAAATACTCCGATGGCGAGCTGATCGACATGGGTGGCGGCCTGTTCACCATCTTGACCGATCGCTATCAGGAAGTGCTGATTCGGGATATGCAAGATGCCGTCGCCACCTTCCTCAAGCTGTCGGTCAGCGTGGGGGTATCCAGTCCGTTCGAGGATATCTTGGACCTGCACCACGCCTACGACCAAGCGGAGAAGGCCCTCGGCTTTCGTTTTTACACCGGGCCGGAGGCGCTGGTGTATTTTGACCGCATCGATTATGCCGAACCGGATGAGATTCCGGCGCCATGGCTTCAGGAGCAGTGGGAGAGGCTGTTGGACATCCGCGACGAGTCGGCGTTGCTAGCTTACCTGGACGGCTGGTACCGCATCGTCCTTGCCGGCCCCAAACCGCCCCCGGATGTGGAGCGGGAGAATTGGGTGCACTGGATCCATCTGATGGACGGTTTCGCCCGCCGGCTCGGCGGGGATTTGTATTCGGCCCCGCTGCACGAGGAAATGTATCCGTATCATGCCGTTCGTAGCCTGGAGACGCTGGAGGACATCTACTTGTGGTGCAGGGGCTGGATGCCCGTGTATCTGGAATATGTTAAGTCACTGTCCCATCAGCAGGTCCGCCCGGAGATCCAGGTCGTGCTGGAGACGATCGGCAAGCAGTTCAACCAGCCGCTGAAGGTGTCGGAATTGGCTAAAGCCGTGGGTTTCACGGAGAACTATCTGAGCATCCTGTTCAAGAAAGAAACCGGGCATACGATCATGGACCATCTCACCCGGATTCGTATGGACCGCGCCCGTGAACTGCTCAAGGACCAAACCTATAAAATCTATGAAATTTCCGAGATGGTCGGGTACGGAGATTCCAATTATTTCAGCAAACAATTCAAGCGCATGGAAGGGGTGTATCCGTTGGAATTCCGCCGATTATACCTGGGAAAATAGATTCGATAAGAATTACCCTGTTTTGCCGAGGATTAGGCCATGTTCTCCCCGGACGGGCTTTGTTACCTTATTCATAGCAAGAGAAACAATCCACTACCTGGGGGGACTTAAGAATGAAGCAATGGTTTAAAGGCATATTGTCCATGGCGCTGGCGGCTACGATCGTGGTTACCGGTTGCTCGAACGGCAATGAGAACGGGAACAAAGACGCGGCTGGTGCAGGGAGCAACGGCGACAGCGACGTCGTTAACCTGACGATTTGGGGGGCGGTTCCGGAGGAGAACGGTCCGCAGACGGTGGTCGACAAATGGAACGCTGCCCATCCCGACGTTCAAGTGAAATACGTGCGTTACATCAACGACGACGCCGGCAACACCAAGCTGGATACGGCGCTCATGATGCAAAGCGACGCACCTGATATCTTCTTCAGCTATGGAGAGAACAACTTGTTCCGCCGCGAAAATTCGGGCATGACGGCTCCGCTGGACGAGATGATCAGCACGCAGGGCTTCGACGTGGACGGAGTGATCGGCAGCGAAAATCTGCTGAAATTCAACGATCAAACCCACTACCTGCCGGGCTATAAAAATATCGATTTCGTTGTACTGAATAAAGCCGCTCTGGATGAAATCGGCCAGCCCGTACCGACGGATTGGACCTGGGATGAATTTGCCGATTTGGCGCTCAAGCTGAACAAGGACGACCGCAAAGGCGCGTTCGTCACGCCGGGCGCGGATCTGTTGATCGGCAAGTTTACGCTGGTTTCTAGCCAGCCGAAGGATTCTTTCTATACCGCTGAAGGCTTGTCCAACTTCAACAACCCGGCCATGAAGAAAGGCCTGGAAATCCAGAAGAAGCTGTATGACGAAGGCGCCATGGTCGGCTGGGGCGAAGGCATCGCCAATAAGCTGGATCCGGCGAACGAGCTGCTGACCGGCAAGGCGGCAATGGTTTACGGCGGAGCTTGGATGATGAGAAGCTTGAAGGATACCGACACGTGGCCGCGCGACTTTGCCGTTGCTTTCGCTCCAGCGCCGCAATACGAAAAAGGCACGAACGTCAACAACGGCGGCATGAACGACTTCATGTCCATCAACAATAATAGCGCCCACAAGGAAGAAGCTTTCCAATTCATGTCCTGGTACTTGAAGGAAGGCAACATGGACATGATTGCGGGCGGACGCATCCCGACGAACAAAACCGCCGATTTCGACCAAGTGACCCAATTGATCGTAGGCGACAAGCAGGACGTCATCGACCAGGAATCGCTCGGTAACGTGCTGAAAGCGGATTATACCTTTGCGGTTCGCGAGAAAGCGACGGCATTCCCTCAAATCACCACGATTTCTAAAGAAGAGGCAGAGAAATATTTCATGGATCAGCAATCGGTAGACGACACGCTCGCGGCGATGCAAGAGCGTGCCGACAAGGTGATCCAATCCGAAAGCAAATAATGCACGGGACAAGGCAAGCGAACACAAAGCGTAACAAGGCAAGGAACCTGAACCAGGATCCTTGCCTTTTTGTTTACAAAGGGGAGAATTCTTGACTGCCTCCGGGCATTTCCTCACGGAAAGAATTGGACGGAAAACGCCAAGTCTTGTCCATTCCGGGCGAAGGCGATTTTTCATACTATACGGTTATGAGAGAAGGGAGCTGAACCAACCGTGAAATACGGAATCCGCAAAAACCGTTATAAGGATAACTTGGCTGGATATTTGTTCATTCTGCCGAATTTTTTGGGCGTCTTCATCTTCATCCTGTTTCCGCTATTGATCAGTTTGGCCATGGTGTTCATGGACTGGGACTATCTGCGCGGGTACGACGGGATCGATTGGATCGGGCTCGATAATTTCAAACAGCTGTTCCAGGACAATTATTTCTGGCAGTCGCTGAAGAACAACGTCATCTTCACCGGGGTCACCGTTCCGGCTGCCATGCTCGTCGGCTTGATCGTGGCTGTTTTCTTGAATTCGTTCGTCTATTTGAAGAATTTCCTGCGCGTATTGTTTTTCCTTCCGTACGTCAGCAGCATCGTGGCGATTTCCGTCGTGTGGAGCGTCATGTATAACCCGTCGGAAGGGCCGATCAACCAGTTTCTGCGGGGGCTCGGCATGGGCAGCGTCCCGGGATGGCTGGCCAGCCAGCACTGGGCGCTGCCCGCAATCATTATCATGGTGGCATGGACCTACACGGGGTATACGATGGTCCTGTACATGGCCGGGATTCAGGGTATCCCTAAGGATTTGTACGAAGCGGCCGAGGTGGACGGGGCTTCCAAGCTAAGACAATTTCTCAGCATCACTATTCCGCGTCTGAAGCCGACCAGCTTCATGATTGCCATCACTCTGATCATTTCGACTTTCCAGGTGTTTGCCGCTGTATCCGTCATGACCAAGGGGGGGCCACTCAACTCCACGATGGTGTTGTCATATTACATCTACATTCAGGCCTTCCAGTATTATAAGGTCGGCTACGCGGCAACCGTGTCCTGGGCACTCTTCCTGATCATCCTGCTGATTACACTGGTGCAGTGGAAGGGACAGAAGAAATGGCAGGACGAGTTCTAAACAGGAGGGGAAGAAAGAAATGACATTACAACGCAAGTTTATGAAGTGGATTCTCACGATTGTGTTCGCCGCGCTGGCCGTTTGCATGATTCTGCCGTTCTTATGGATGACTTCGTCGTCGTTCAAGCTGCAGTCACAAATGTTCCAGACGCCGATCGACTGGATTCCGAACACTTTCCATTTTGACAGCTATCTTGAAGTGTGGGCCGGGAAATACCCGTTCGGCCTGTATTATTGGAACTCGATCAAAATTACGGCCATTAGCGTGCTCGGCACGATCGCAACCAGCGCTTTGGCCGGCTTCGCCTTCGCCAAGCTAGATTTCAGGGGAAAAGAAGTAATGTTCCTTCTCTATCTGTCTACGATGATCATCCCGACGCAAATTTTGCTCGTGCCGCGATTTATTTTGTTCGACAAGCTGCATTTGGTGGACAGCCACTGGGCGATCATTTTGCCGGGCATGTTCTCCGTGCTTGGCACGTTTATCATGCGCCAGTTCTTCAGTACCTTGCCGAACGAAATCCTCGAAGCGGCCAAGGTGGACGGCGCCGGCGTGTTCCGTACCTTCTGGCAAGTGTCCCTGCCGCTGACCAAGCCGGCATTGGTCTCCCTGCTAATCCTCAGCTTCACCTGGCACTGGAATGAATACGAGGGGCCGCTTATTTTCTTGAGAACAAACGAGCTGTATACGTTGCCGTTGGCGCTTACGAACTTCGTGGACGAAAATACGACCAACTATACCGCAATTATGGCGGCTTCGGTATCAGCTTTGCTGCCGCTGATCCTCCTGGTGGCGTTCTTTCAACGCTGGTTTGTGGAGGGGATCGCCAGTTCGGCGGTCAAAGGCTGAATTCAGATGATTTACAAGACAGTCCAAGAAAGGGTGAAACTTATGCATCATATTTTGGAAGCTGATGTCGTCGTGGTCGGCGGCGGGCCTGCGGGCATCAACGCCGCTCTTGCGGCGGGGCGACAGGGCGTACGGACGGTGTTGGTCGAGCGATACGGATTTCTCGGCGGCATGTCCACCATTGCTCTCGTGTATCCGTGGATGACGTTCCATACAACGGAGGGCAAACAGGTGATCGCTGGTATCGCCCAGGAAATCGTCGAGCGGTTGACGGCGAAAGGGGCCTCGCCGGGCCATGTTCGCGACACCTGCGGGTTCGTACACACAGTGACGCCTTACCATCCGGAAATGTACAAACTGCTTGCTTTGGAGATACTGCGGGAAGCCGGGGTGAAAGTCCTTGCCCACAGCTTCATGCATGAAGCTGTGACCGAAGCCGGAGCGGTCCGGGCCGTCAAGCTGGCCACCAAGTCCGGGCCGGTGGAACTGCGGGCCAAGCAGTTCGTCGATACGACGGGCGACGCCGACCTGGCGTACTTCGCTGGCGCTCCCGTCCGGCAGGGCCGGGAATCGGACGGCAAAACCCAGCCGATGACGATGAAGTTCCGCATGAAGGGCGTCGATCTACAGGTCGTCAAGCAGTACATGATCGAACATCCGGACGAATTCTACCGCAAGACGCCGTTCGATGAACTGGTGGGGCTTCCCTTGACGGCGGTGCAGGGCTTTTATAAGCACTGGAAGGAAGCCCGCCTGCCCATCAACCGCGATCAGGTGCTGTTCTTCACCGGGCCGGGCGAGGACGAGATCGTCGTGAATATGGTCCGCGTGCAAGGGCTGGACGGGACCGACGTAGAGCAACTGACCGAAGCTGAGGAGCTGGGACGCCAGCAAGTGCTGATGATCGCAGACTTCATGAAACGTTGTCTTCCGGGCTTCGCCAGAGCAGAAATCACTCAGGTGGGCACGCAGATCGGAGTCCGGGAGACGCGCCGGATCGTCGGGCGCTATGCGCTGGCGATGGAGGACGTGGTGCAAGGCCGCCGCTTCGAGGACGTGATCGCCCGTAGCGGTTATCCGATCGACATTCACGATCCGTCGGGCAAAGCTGTCCAAGCGGCCTGGATCAACGGTGACGGTGCCTACGACATTCCTTATCGTTGCTTGCTACCGCTGGACATCAATAATCTCCTGATCGCGGGCCGCTGTATCTCCACGACGCATGAAGCATTGGCAACGACCCGGCTGACGCCGAGCTGTATGGCGACTGGGCAAGCCGCAGGCACGGCCGCGGCGATGGCGGCGGCAAGGGACATTTCGCCGGCGGACGTGGACGTCCGGGCTCTTCAGGAGACGTTGGTGCAAAGCGGAGCGATTTTGTCCTAGCCTTGAGAACAAGAACCCGTCTCGGAAGCGGGAGAAGAGAGGAGAGAAGCACATGCGGTCAGGTCAGATCATCTATCCATTCGAACCCTGGACGGTAACGGAATCGTCGTTCGATACGGAGACGAATCAGCGGGATGAGACGGTGTTTGCCGTCGGCAACGGGTATATCGGGATTCGCGGCAACTTTGAGGAGGGATATGACGGCCCGCCGGGAACGTCGCTGCACGGCACCTATTTGAACGGGTTTTACGACTCTTCCCCGATCGCATACCCGAAGGCGCGTCATTACGGCCATCCCCGGGTGCACCAAACGATGCTGAACGTCACGGACGGCAAACTTGTCGAGCTGTACGTGGACGGCGAGAAATTCAATTTGTTTTCCGAGCGGATCGGTGAATACAGCCGTAGGCTGGACATGCGGAAAGGGACGGTCATACGGACTCAGGTCTGGGAGACGGCAACGGGCAAAAAACTGCGGATTCGAATCGAGCGGTTTGCCTCGTTTGCCCGCAAGCATTTGGCCGCGATCCGGTATGAAGTGACGCCGTTGAACTTCTCGGGGGAGATCCTGCTCGCGTCGTCGGTCGATGGGCGAGTGGCGAATCAGGCTGGGGGAGGCGACCCGCGAGCGGGTTCCGCCTTCAACGGGCAAGTGCTGCAAACGAAGGAAGCGTATGAGCATCGGACGTTCGGCGCTTTGCTCCAATCGACGAGCATGACGAATTTCGCTCTGCTCTGCGGCGTCGAACACGCCCTCAGCCACGCTTACGAGTTGGAAACGGCTGCGGGGGACCAGTGGATCGAGAAGCGTTTTCGCGTGCAGGCGGAGGAGAACGGCACCGTTGTCCTCGATAAATTCATCGCGTATTATACCTCTAGGGATAACCCGGAGGAGAAGCTGCTGCAGCTGGCCACGGATGAGCTGGAAGCCGCTCTTACGGCGGGCTATGCCGAGTTGGCGGCCGCGCAGCAGGCCTTTCTGGACGAATACTGGAAGTCTGCGGACATCTTGGTGCAAGGGGATGCCGAGCTGCAGCAGGCGTTGCGCTTTAACGCCTATCATCTGCTGCAGTCCGTCGGCCGGGACGGCCGGACCAACATCGGGGCGAAAGGAATCACGGGGGAAGGCTATGATGGCCATTATTTCTGGGATACCGAAACCTATATGCTCCCTTATTTTCTGTACGTTCAACCGGACATCGCCAAGCAGTTACTAAAATTCCGGCATTACATTCTCCCGAAGGCCAGGGAACGGGCACGGGAAATGGGCGAGGCCGGGGCGCTTTACGCCTGGCGGACGATCGGCGGGGAGGAAACTTCGGCGTATCCGTCCGCCAGCACGGCCCAAATCCATATCAACGCGGACATCTGCTACGCGTTGAAGAAGTACGTGGAAGCGACGGGAGACAAGCCCTTTTTGTATGAGGAGGGGGCGGATATCCTGTTCGAAACGTCGCGTTATTTCGCCGGCGCGGGGGCGTGGATCGAAGGCCGCGGTTTCTGTTTTACCGGCGTGACCGGGCCGGACGAATATACGACCGTCGTCGATAACAATGCCTACACGAACCTGATGATCAAGGATCAGCTCGAGTATGCGGCGCAGGTTGCGGCTGCTTTGCGGGAGGAGCGTCCGGAGCGCTGGGCGGCGCTTGTCGCCGCCATGGGGATTAGCGAGGAGGAGGTTGCCCGGTGGAGCGAAGCGGCGGCCGGCATTTACATTCATCGGCAGAACGGGCTGATCGGCCAGGACGATTCCTTCTTGAACAAGCCGGTATGGGACTTCACGGCGACGCCCGAAGAGAACTACCCGCTGATGATGCATTATCATAGCTTGCGGATCAACCGCCATCAGGTATTGAAGCAGGCCGACTTGGTCATGGCGATGTATACGCAAAGCCCGCGGTTTGCGACGTGGGAGAAGCAGCGGAACTATAACTACTACGAGCCGCTGACGACGCATGATTCCTCCCTGTCCACCTGCATTCACGGGATCATCGGCGCCGAACTTGGTTATATGGACAAAGCTTACGGCTTCTTCCAGCAAACGGCCCGGGTCGATCTGGACGATTACCACCTCAACGTCAAAGACGGGATTCATACCGCCTCGATGGCCGGCAGCCGGTTGATGATCGTCGACGGGTTCGCCGGGATGCGGCAGGTGGATGGAGAACTGCAATTCGCGCCGGATATCCCTGCCCAATGGACGAGCTATGCGTTTAATTTGCGGTTTGCGGGCAGCATGCTGTCCGTTCAGGTCACGAAGGATCACACCGTCTACCGGCTGGCGGAAGGCGAACCGCTTACCATCTGCCATTTGGGCAACCGAGTCGAGATCGAAGGAGAAGTTACCCTGCCGAACCGGGCCCTGGAGGCAGTCATCTTCGATTTGGACGGCGTCTTGACCGATACGGCCGAATTCCATTACGAGGCCTGGCTGGAGTTGGCGAACGAACTCGGGATCCCCTTCGATAAGGCGTATAACGAAAACCTGAAAGGCGTCGACCGCCGAACCTCGCTCGAATTTCTGCTGCAACGTTCGGACCGCCGCTATTCGGAAGTTGAAAAAGAACGGTTCATGCAGCGCAAGAACGAACGATACCGGGAGTTGATCCACCGCATCCGTCCGGAGCATCTGCTGCCGGGTATCGGGGAGCTGCTGGAAGAGCTGAAGGCACGCGACATCCGCATGGCCGTTGCTTCGGCAAGCCGTAACGCTGCGGCCATCCTGGCCTCGCTGGGGATTACCGGCTACTTCGACGAGATCGTGGATGCCGGCATGCTGGAACGGGGCAAACCCGATCCGGAAATTTTCCTGCGGGCGGCCGAAGCGCTTGGCGTTCCCCCGAGAAATTGCCTCGGCATCGAGGATGCATCCTCCGGTGTGGAAGCGATCCGTTGCGCCAATATGGTGGCCATTGGCATCGGAGACCCCGGGACGTTAATCAACGCCCATCGAGTATTTTCTTCTACAAGGAAGCTGAACCTGGCCATATTGTCGGATTCGTACCATCTTGCTGCTAATTAACGTGACCGGCACCCCATTCGGGTGCCGGTTTTGTGCATAAAACCCGACACGCTGCGGCATCTTATAGGAAAATCATAGAAATCGAGGAAGATGTTTGTGGGCATTTCCGGCGAAAAGGGGCGGCAACACGCAGGTCGGTTAACCCTGACCCTGGCTCA
>RCUU01001388.1_pt1 | contig 11623 bp, 6 predicted proteins | sample 2166211 | NCBI WGS metagenome assembly RCUU01 (sample SAMN09932620, study PRJNA488358) | compost metagenome | feature: garden; material: soil; isolation source: compost soil in phenylacetic acid-enriched culture | place: Germany: Experimental Botanical Garden Goettingen | collected 2016-01-27
AGCTCAACCGCTGCCTGACCGGTTACGACCTGGCGCACCTGCGCGACGAGCAGGGGCGCTTCAACCTCAACAGCGTGCTGTGCGGTGCCGAAGGGTCGCTGGGTTACGTGGTCGAAGCCAAGCTCAATGTACTGCCGATCCCGAAATACGCGGTACTGGTCAACGTCCGCTACACCAGCTTCATGGATGCCCTGCGTGACGCCAATGCCTTGATGGCGCACAAACCCTTGTCGATCGAAACCGTCGACTCCAAGGTACTGATGCTGGCGATGAAGGACATCGTCTGGCACAGCGTCGCCGAATATTTCCCCGCCGACCCCGAGCGCCCGACCTTGGGTATCAACCTGGTGGAGTTCTGTGGCGATCAGCCTGACGAGGTCAATGCGCGGGTGCAGGCGTTCATCCAGCACCTGCAAAGCGATACCAGCGTCGAGCGCCTTGGGCACACCCTGGCCGAGGGCGCCGAGGCCGTCACCCGCGTCTACACCATGCGCAAACGCTCGGTGGGCCTGCTTGGCAACGTCGAGGGCGAGGTGCGCCCGCAGCCATTCGTCGAAGACACGGCAGTACCGCCAGAGCAACTGGCCGACTATATTGCCGACTTCCGCGCGCTGCTCGACGGCCATGGCCTGGCCTATGGCATGTTCGGCCACGTCGACGCCGGCGTGCTGCACGTGCGCCCGGCGCTGGACATGAAAGACCCGGCCCAGGCCGCACTGGTCAAGCCGATTTCCGATGCCGTGGCGGCACTGACCCAGCGCTATGGCGGGCTGCTTTGGGGTGAGCACGGCAAGGGCCTGCGTTCGGAGTACGTGCCCGATTACTTTGGCGAACTGTACCCGGCGTTGCAGCGCCTCAAGGGTGCATTCGACCCACGCAACCAGCTCAACCCCGGCAAGATCTGCACACCGCCAGACAGCGCCGAAGGCCTGACCAAGGTCGATGGCGTGACCTTGCGCGGTGACCTCGACCGCACCATCGACGAGCGCGTCTGGCAGAACTTCAGCAGCGCCGTGCACTGCAACGGCAACGGCGCCTGCTACAACTACGACCCCAACGACGCCATGTGCCCGTCGTGGAAGGCCACCCGTGAGCGTCAGCACTCACCCAAGGGCCGTGCCTCGTTGATGCGTGAATGGTTGCGCCTGCAAGGTGCAGCGGATATCGATGTGCTGGCGGCAGCGCGCAACAAGGTGTCCTGGCTCAAGGGCCTGCCGGCGCGGCTGCGCAACAACCGCGGGCGCGACCAGGGGCAGGCAGACTTCTCGCACGAGGTCTACGATGCCATGGCCGGTTGCCTGGCGTGCAAGTCGTGCGCGGGGCAGTGCCCAATCAAGGTCAATGTGCCGGACTTCCGCTCGCGTTTCCTCGAGCTCTACCACGGCCGCTACCAGCGCCCGCTGCGTGATTACCTGATTGGCTCGCTGGAGTTCACCATCCCGTACCTGGCGCATGCGCCGGGGCTGTACAACGCGGTAATGGGCTCGAAGTGGGTCAGCAAGCTGCTGGCCGACAAGGTCGGCATGGTCGACAGCCCGTTGATCAGCCGTTTCAACTTCCAGGCCACCTTGACCCGCTGCCGCGTCGGCGTGGCCAGCGTGCCGGCCCTGCGCGAGCTGACGCCGGCCCAGCGTGAGCGCAGCATCGTGCTGGTGCAGGATGCCTTCACCCGTTACTTCGAGACGCCGCTGCTGGCTGCCTTCATCGACCTGGCTCACCGCCTGGGCCACCGGGTATTCCTGGCGCCATACAGTGCCAACGGCAAGCCCTTGCATGTGCAGGGCTTCCTGGGGGCCTTCGCCAAGGCGGCGATCCGCAACGGTACCCAGCTCAAGGCCCTGGCCGATTGCGGCGTGCCGCTGGTGGGGCTGGACCCGGCCATGACCCTGGTCTACCGCCAGGAGTACCAGAAGGTGCCGGGCCTGGAAGGCTGCCCGAACGTACTGTTGCCGCAGGAGTGGCTGATGGATGTGCTGCCCGAGCAGGCGCCGACCGCACCCGGCAATTTCCGCTTGATGGCCCACTGCACCGAGAAAACCAACGTACCGGCCAGCACCCGGCAGTGGGAGCAGGTGTTCGCACGCCTGGGCCTGAAGCTGGTGACCGAGGCTACCGGTTGCTGCGGCATGTCCGGCACCTACGGGCATGAAGCGCGTAACCAGGCGACTTCACGGACCATCTTCGAGCAGTCCTGGGCGACCAAGCTGGACAAGGAAGGCGAGGCGCTGGCGACAGGTTACTCGTGCCGCAGCCAGGTCAAGCGCATGACCGAGCGGCAGATGCGTCATCCGCTGGAAGTGGTGTTGCAGTACGCACAGCGGTAAACCTGTAAGGCCCTCTTCGCGGTGTTACCCGCGAAGAGGGCAGTCCAGGCCTTGCAAGCTCAAGCATCCTTGGCCTGTTTGCGGCCATGTCGCGCCTGCCGATACAGGTACAGGCTCAACACCAGCCCGCACCCCGAAGCCCCCGCCGCAAACAAGAACATCGAAGCAAACCCGAACCCCGCCGCCACCGCGCCCACCAACGGCCCGGTAATGCCCAGCGACAAATCGATGAACAGCGAATACGCACCTACCGCCGCCCCGCGGTTGGCCGCCGACACCTGGTTCACCGCCTCGACCCCTAGTGCCGGGAACACCAGCGAGAAGCCAAAACCACTGAGCGCCGCCCCGGCCAATGCCAGCTCGGCGCTGGGCGCCAGCCACAGCATCAGCAGGCCAAGCGTCTCCACCGCCAGGCAGGCGATCGCCACCCTGAAGCCGCCCAGCCGGTTGATCAGGTTGCCGAACAGCAGCCGCGCACAGATGAAACTGGCCCCGAACAGGCTCAGGGTCAGTGCCGCATTCGCCCAGCCACGGCTGGCGTAGTACAGGGTGATGAAGGTGGCGATGGTGCCAAAGCCGATCGAGCCCAGTGCCAGCCCCGAGCCATGCGGGAACACTTTGCCCAGCACCCGCAGGAACGGCAGGCGCACCCCGCTGACCACTGGCGCGGCGCGCTTCGGCCAGGCCAGCAGCAGGCCGAGCACGCACAACAGGATGATGCTTGCGCCCATGCTCCACAGCCCCAGGCTCTTGACCATCAGCACACCCAGTGGGGCGCCGATGGCCAGCGCGCCGTAGCTGGCGATGCCGTTCCAGGAAATCACCTTGGCCGTGTTTTCGGCGCCAACTCGGCCGATCCCCCAACCAATCGCGCCAGAACCCACCAGGCTTTCGGCGCTGCCCAGCACCAGGCGGCCGACCAGCAGGCAGGTCAAACTCAGCCAGGGCAAGTGGGTGAGGAAGGCGCAGGCCAGCATGAATACGCCGCTGAGCCCGCATCCGGCCAAGCCGTACATCACTGCCTTCTTGCTGCCGAGGTTATCGATGATGCGGCTGGCCGTAGGGCGGCTGAGCAATGTGGCCAGGTACTGCACACTGATCACCAGGCCGGCGATCACGGTGCTGAAGCCCAGGTCGTTATGCACATAACCCGGCAGCACGGCCAGGGGGATGCCGATATTCAGGTAGCCGATGAACGTGAAAAGGACGATGGACACCACCTGCGCGGTGATCGCAAGGTGTGACGTGGATTTGGCGGGCATGGCAGATCCATTGGGCTAGACGGGCGAGAACGGTGTAATCATATCCACCCTGGCCCGGCCTGTGGGCAGGTCTTTGATGAACAAGCCTGCCCACGGCGCACGGTTACTCCTTGTAGTCCACCAGCCAACTGACACTGAAGGATGCCTTGCCGTAGTCCAGGCGCAGACGCGGCAGCACGTAGCCTCCGCATGAGCGGCAGGTACTGAACAGGGTGAAGACGTCGATGCTGCGCACGCTGGCGTGCGTGGCAAGCAGGTCGTCGTTGAGCACTGTGGCGATCAAGCGTTCGGAGTCCAGGTGCCTATGATGCTCGACGATATTCAAGTGGTCGGGGCGACGCAATGTGGGCAGCTCAGTAAAGCGGGGGGACGGTGGCTGGCCCTCCATGCGCGCGCGTGCATCGATGTAGGTCACGCGTGTGTGCGGTTCGGCTGGCGGTGTTGGTATGCCTACCTTGCGGTTTTTCCAGCCACCGGACAGCGAAAAGTAGACCCGGCGGCTGCCATCTTCCAGTGTCGCGGTGGCGAAAGCCAGGTTAGCACCAGGCAAGTGTCGGCGAAGTTGCAGCGCGCCAGCTTCGCTGAGTAGTTCGGCCACGCTCATCGGCATGAAGGGCGCGTCGGTGCCGGTGGCGGGCAGCAAGGTGTTGAGGACAAGGGCTACGTGATCCTGCTCAGTCAGCGCGGCTTGGCGCAGTGGCCGCCAGGCGGGAATGATTTCCCGGTTCAGACCTGCCAGGTTGAGCTTGGCGACACCGGTGAGGGCATCCTGGGCGGTGGGAGCCGTGAGAATGCTCTTGGCGTATTCCGGCAGCATGCGCGCCTCGGCGGCATCGAGTACTTCCTTGAACACGCTGGGCGCGGGCGGGTGGCTGGCGCGGCTGTGTTCAAGCCAGTCGCGCAGGAGGGCGGTCAGGTTGTCGATGTCACGCTGCAGATTGGGGCGAGTCGCGACGATCCGGTAGGTTTCGCTGACCTGCAGATAACGTTCGATCATCTTGTCGTCGCGCACCCGCGACAGGGTTTGTCGCGTGCTGGAGGGTGGCGTGGGCAGGTCACCTGGCCGCAATGTACCGGCTGCAAGCGCGTTCAACTGGCGTGCTTGCCAGGGCGATATCACCCACTGCGCTGCATAGAAGACGCCGACATCGGCCTCGACGATTATCCAGTCGCGGCTTTGCCACGCGATGATTGCCGCCCTCAACGTGCGGCGGTCGGGCACGGTTCTGGCCAGCCCGCCCAGGCGCACCGGTGGGCAGACGCGGGCGATCAGTTGCACTTGGGCGGCTGAAAACGTTTCGGGCAAGCCAAACCAGAATTCCGCCAAAGGGTCGGCAGTGATGCGTCGGTGGTAAACCGGGGGGGTGATGATGCCCAGGCGAACCCGAGCCTCCAGTGCCTTTATCGGGGCGAGCGGTTTGGACGACTGGCCGGTGTAGTTCACCACCTTGCCCTCATGCACCATGGCCTGTGTCCAGGCGTCAAACCGGCTGTCGCCTCCGTGCATGCGTATGGGCGCAGGCTCGATACGCACATGCTGGAAAGCATGGCTTACCTGCTGGCCGAACAGGGGGGTATGCGCTTCGTTGGCGGCCGGGGAGAAGCTCAAGGCGATATGCCTGTCACCTTCGTTACGGTACGGCGCGTTTTGCAGGGTTGGGGCAGGTGCAGACGACAACTTCTGGTTGTCGATGCGGCGAAGCGTATTGCTGAGTTCGCCGGGGTGATGGCGATAGATAGCGCCGTTGATGAGTGTATCCACGTGGCCATCGCTCCTGGCAATTGACAGGGGGCGGGGATGGCCTTGCCACGCCAAAGGTGCATCCGGCGGTGTCAGGCGGTCGCGCATGAACTGGCCGGGGGTCAGGCCGGGCGGGGGCGGCTGATCGAGCCTGAAGTTGTCCGGCCAAGTGGCATGAGTGGGAAGTTCAGGCTGACTGTGCCAGCGCCTGGGCCCAACGGTTCGGGCATAAACCGCAGGCGGCAATTCGGATAACTCGGACCAGCGCCTGGCTGATTTGACCAGCCCTAGGCGCATCGCCTGAGCGGCTTGGCTGTTGGCAGCGGACAGGCGCGCCAGTGGGTTGGCTGCGCGGCGGATCGCACGGGTTGCCGAGCCTGCGCCGGCTGCCAGGTCCAGTATGCAACTCACTGCATCTTGCCCGTTCTGGGCATCGATGCACGCAGCCCCCGGCACAGTGTGTTTGATCAGCTTCCACAGGTAACCCCAGTTGCTGGTTTGGCGCTTTTCGGCAAGAAATGCCTCGTGTCGCGTGGCGCCTTTGCTGACGGCATGCAACGCTGCGCTGTTACCTAGCCCGACGTATTGGACGTAGGCGTTGGTCAGAGCCTCCAGTCTGTGCTGCGCCGGCGCTTGGATGATGGTGCTCAGGCTGGAATGGAACGTGGCGACATCCCAGGTAGGGGGCGCTTCGTTATAGGCCTGATAGGGCAGTGTCACGATGTCCGAGAGGCGGTGGGCGGCAGCCGAGGGGATGGCGCGCTCGTGCCATGTCAAGCGCTGCGGGAACAGTTCCAGCAACGTGTGGTCGTGTTCACCTTGCAACAAAACCAGCATGCCCAGTGTGCCTACCTCTTGCTGCCAGTGTTCCTCGGGGCTGTCACCATAGGGCGGGACCGGGTCAGGTTGCCGATAACGTGGCCAGGTCGCGGCGTAACAGGTCCACGGGCCTTCGCGCAGTGCCTGCAGATAATCTTCCGGTAGATGCCTGAGCAGCCGTTGCATCAGGCCTTCATGGAGTATTCGGGCTGAGGCCAGCCAGCGGTCAAATGCCTCTTCGAACCATTGCGTGACGTCTGGTAGGCCTTTCGCGCTGTAGCGGGTTTGTAGATCGAGATACGCTTCAAGGTGAAGCTGGCCATCGGCATTGTGCCCGGCCGGGTCGATGTTGGCCGCCTCCAGCAACCTGCACGCTTCGGCAATGCGGTCTGGCCGCTGCTGCAGTTGCGCCACATCCCAGGCAATCAGGTAGTGATCGTAGACCGTGCGCCATTGCTGGGCCGACCACGGCGGCATGTACGCGATGTGACCTTGCAGCGGCCCCCACTGGGCGAGCGTGTCGCGCAGGGCTTCACTGCTGCCAGCGGAGTCTTCGACGGGCTGGCTGAGTATCTGCTCTGCCTGTTCATGGCTCAGCGGGCGCTGCAGGTCGCGCAGCAGCATGACCCCTTGGCGCAGAATGGCCCAGTTCAGGTCGGGTCGATAAGGTATCGCTGTGGGGGTGTCGTCGAGCAGCAGTTCGGGGGCGAAATGGCGCAGCAGTAACTCGGCGGCCAGTTCAGCAACGGCGGGGCGGCAGCCGAGGCTTGCCTGCACACTGTTGGTCAGGTCCAGGCGTATGTCGGCATAGGGCAGCCTCTGGTTCTGCGGGTTGAACAGTTCGAAGTCCAATACATAGCCGGCACGTCGCGCATGCGGTGGGTAGAGCCAATCGGTCATGGCCTGCTCGGCAAGGTCACGGCTGTTGATTGCCTCGGGCAATTGCAGGGCTTGTGCCAGGCGAGCGGCCCACTGGCTGAAAGCTTGGGCGTGCAGCAATGCATCCAGTACATGGGCGACGGGGGCATTCAATGCTGCACCCGGCAAGGTGACTTTGCCGTATTGGTTGGGCTCATGGCCGGCTTCGCGTTCACGCAGGGTCGGGGGGCGATAGCGCAGCCCCTGGTAGTAGACGTCTGCCTCAAGTGTCGCGAAAAGGTGCTCGGCTGGGTTGGTGCCTGCCGGGGTGGCCAGCAGGTGGTGTGACAAGGCATTGAGGTCCAGGGCATGCGCCAGTTCCACTGTCGTTACCGGCGCAAGGGGTGGCGGGGCCTCGTCGGGCAGGTCGTTGTGAAGCAGCAGGGTCGCCATGAGGAAGGCGTCACGGCGCTTGTGGCAAAGGTGCCTGGCCCAGAGTGTCTGGGCCAGGCTGCAGCTTTGATAGGCAGCGGCACCCGATGGGCCAGTAAGGTCGTCGGGAAGTGCCCGTGCCACCAAGGTTCTGAAAAAATAGGCACACTCGCCGGTGGCCAAGGGTGTGGCTGGCGGGCGTTTGAAAAAGGCGTTGAGGTGGCTCGCGGCTGCCTGGCTGGCAAATGCCTGGTTCAGGGCCTTGCGCAACTCATGGTCCTGGAGCTGACGCGGAAACAGGTCGTCGAAGTCGAATGCCCGGTCAAAGTGCAGGCTCAGCGAAGTCTTCAGGTCGAGGGGGCCGGACGTATCATTCGCCAGCAGGATGTCCTGGGCAGTGATCGCCTCTATGCGGCGGCGGTACTCGTCGGGAGCGGGGGAGGGTGAATGCATGGTGCAATCTCCGGTAAGGGAGCCGCAACGATGCATAGCCTGGCAGGTGAGCGGGGGGTAGCAGGCTACTGCCTGAGGCTGAACGGTGTGAAAACGTGTTGACCGCGGTGGCCCGCAGGTCAGCCGTTTTCACACAGTTGTGATGCGCGGTTTATTCCTGATCAGCGCTGGATTGATCGTCACCATCCTGGTCGACGGCAGGCGTCGGCTCGGCGTGGACGGAAACGGTTTGCTCTTCTGGGTTCAGGCTTGGGAAGGGAAGATTCGGGATTTCATGCATCTCGTCGTTCCTCGCAAGTGTGAGTGAAAAGGCTGCGCCAGGCGCGTTTAGGGCTTCGGAAAGCTGGGGCAGGATACAGCAGTCTGGATGACAGTTTGAACTTTTTCCCGTTCGCTTGTCGGGTTTACGGGCGAATAACGGACATTTGTCCTACAAAAAAAACGGGGCCGCTGTGCCCCCCCTTCGCGCCGGAACGCCGTATAGGGGGGCACAGCGGCCCCGTCTTCAGGTGTTACTTGCGGCCTTCAGCCGACTCGGCAACCTTGTCGGTACGCGCGCACATGATGAAGTCGTTGCGGTGCAGGCCCTTGATCGAGTGGCTCCACCAGGTCACGGTGACTTTGCCCCACTCGGTCAGCAGGCCAGGGTGATGGCCTTCGGCTTCAGCGATTGCACCCACGGCGTTGGTAAAGTCCAGGGCATGCTTGAAGTTCTTGAACTTGAACACGCGCTCCAGCTCCATGTGGCCGTCGCGCACTTCGATGTTCCAGTCCGGGATTTCGCGAATCAGCTCCGCCAGTTCCTCGTCGCTGACTTTCGGTGCATCGGCGCGGCAGGCTTCGCAATGGGCTTGGTTCAAGGCATTCATGAGGTGTTTTCCGGTTCGAGTTGTTATCGGCAAGGTCGCTCAGGCAGCGACCTTGGGTGGAAACTTCGGTGCGTGCAGGCCCAGCTGCATGGCTTTGTGAACCATGCCCATGATGTCTTCGTGGGCCAGGTCGAACAGGCGCTTCATGTTCGGCAGCACGAAATACAGCGGCTGCAGGATGTCGATGCGGTACGGTGTGCGCATGGCTTCGATCGGGTCGAAGGCCTGGTGCTCGGGCTCGCCAGACAGACTGTAGACGGTCTCCTTTGGCGACGAGAGGATGCCGCCGCCATAGATCTTGCGGCCCTGCGCGGTTTCCATCAGGCCGAACTCGATGGTCATCCAGTACAGGCGCGCCAGGTACACGCGTTGTTCCTTGGTCGCGGCCAGGCCGAGTTTGCCGTAGGTGTGGGTGAATTCGGCGAACCAGGGGTTGGTCAGCAGCGGGCAGTGGCCGAAGATCTCGTGGAAGATGTCCGGTTCCTGCAGGTAGTCCAGTTCTTGCGGGGTGCGGATGAACGTGGCAACCGGGAAGCGCTTGCTGGCCAGCAATTCGAAGAAGGTCTGGAAGGGGATCAGTGCCGGTACGCGGGCGACCTGCCAGCCAGTGGTGGCGCCCAGCACCTTGTTGACCTCGCCCAGTTGCGGGATGCGGTCGTGGGGCAGCTTGAGCTGGTCGATGCCGTCCAGGTATTCCTGGCACGCACGGCCTTCGATGACTTTCAGCTGACGGGTGATCAGCGTATTCCACACCGCATGCTCTTGCTGCGGGTAGTCGATAAAACCATGCGCATCGGGCTCGCGTGCCACGTATTGCGTCTGTTTCATGTGGCTCTCCTGGTGAGGGCTTTTCTTGTTATGTGCTTACCCTAGGAATATCCCCTCATCCGGCAATTTGCACCGGGGCGCGTGCTTCTGTCAGGTGATGGGTTGGCGGCTATTCGTAACGAAAATTTTACAAAACGACGCGAGTGACGGAAAATCCGGGGCATAGGGCTGATGGTTTACCTGTTTTTGTCAGCTTATCTTTACGAATTTTCCGCGCCCAGGTGAAAAACATCGGCGCTTAGAGAGCTCTCATGCGTATCAAAGTGCATTGCCAGAACCGCATCGGCATCCTTCGCGACATCCTCAACCTGTTGGTGGAGTACGGCATCAACGTGCTGCGCGGCGAGGTGGGGGGGGATCATGGCAATGCCATCTACCTGCACTGCCCGAACCTGATCAACCTGCAGTTCCAGGCCCTGCGGCCGAAATTCGAGGCCATTGCCGGAGTGTTCGGCGTCAAGCGCGTGGGGCTGATGCCCAGTGAGCGTCGGCACATGGAACTGAATGCGTTACTGGGCGCGTTGGACTTCCCCGTGCTGTCGATCGACATGGGCGGCAGCATCGTTGCCGCCAACCGCACGGCGGCGCAGTTGCTCGGGGTGCGGGTCGACGAGGTGCCGGGCATGCCGCTGGCGCGTTATGTCGAAGACTTCGACCTGCCCGAACTGGTGCGGGCCAACAAGTCGCGCATCAATGGCTTGCGGGTCAAGGTCAAGGGCGACGTGTTTCTCGCCGATATCGCGCCGTTGCAATCCGAGCATGACGACAGCGAGGCGCTGGCCGGCGCGGTGCTGACTTTGCACCGCGCCGACCGTATCGGTGAGCGCATCTATAACGTGCGCAAGCAGGAGTTGCGCGGCTTTGACAGTATCTTCCAGAGCTCGCGGGTGATGGCGGCGGTGGTGCGTGAGGCGCGGCGCATGGCGCCCCTGGATGCACCCTTGCTGATCGAAGGCGAGACGGGCACCGGTAAAGAGCTGCTGGCGCGCGCCTGCCACTTGGCCAGCCCGCGTGGGCAGTCGCCGCTGATGGCGCTCAATTGCGCGGGGTTGCCCGAGTCGATGGCCGAGACCGAGCTGTTCGGCTACGGCCCGGGTGCCTTCGAAGGGGCGCGGGCCGAAGGCAAGCTGGGGCTGCTGGAGTTGACGGCTGGCGGTACGCTGTTTCTCGATGGGGTCGGGGAGATGAGCCCGCGGCTGCAGGTAAAGCTGCTGCGTTTTCTGCAGGACGGTTGCTTTCGCCGGGTAGGCAGTGATGAAGAGGTGTACCTGGATGTGCGGGTCATTTGCGCGACCCAGGTGGACTTGTCCGAGTTGTGCGCACGCGGCGAGTTCCGCCAGGACCTGTATCACCGCCTCAATGTGTTGTCTTTGCACATCCCGCCCTTGCGTGAGTGCATGGATGGGCTGGAAGGGCTGGTGCAGCACTTTCTCGATCAGGCCAGCCGACAAATTGGCTGTGCGTTGCCACGCCTACTGCCGGCAGCGATGGATAAACTCAGCCAGTACCACTGGCCCGGTAATGTACGGCAACTGGAAAACGTATTGTTCCAGGCGGTTTCGTTATGTGAAGGCGGCGTGGTTAAAAGCGAGCATATTCGTTTGCCGGATTATGGCGTGCGTCAACCGCTGGGGGAGTTTTCCCTGGAAGGGGACCTTTCGCAGATTGTCGGGCGCTTTGAAAAGGCCGTACTGGAAAGTTTGATGGGGGAATTTACAAGTAGCCGCGCATTGGGCAAACGATTGGGTGTTTCGCACACGACCATTGCCAACAAGTTGCGCGATTATTCGCTGGGCAAGACGCCAGAATAATAGTCGTCGATGTAAGTTTGAATGGCGTGTGGCAGCGGGTTTACCCGCGAAGGGCCCCAGCGGGGCCCTGATCTCAAGGGTTAGCCGTTAGAGCAGCCATTCCCCATCACGCGGTATTCAAGAATGTGCGTCTGGCCCTTGGAGTCCTCGTAGGTCATGCGGGCGGGCACGACTTCACAGACGTTGGGCACTTCGCTCATGGAGATGACGCGGGCAATGTCCAGGT
>RCUU01001389.1_pt1 | contig 11623 bp, 10 predicted proteins | sample 2166211 | NCBI WGS metagenome assembly RCUU01 (sample SAMN09932620, study PRJNA488358) | compost metagenome | feature: garden; material: soil; isolation source: compost soil in phenylacetic acid-enriched culture | place: Germany: Experimental Botanical Garden Goettingen | collected 2016-01-27
TTGTTGGCGGGGGATTAGCCAGTATTGTAGGTTACCGGTATTCATTTGTGCTCTGCTTTATACTCATCGCTATTTCCTTATTCATGCTTGCGGTAAGCGGACGTCACCCTGTAAATGAACCAGAGAAATTACCCGCTTAATCTTTAACTTTGCATTAACTCATTCCTAAACTTCTTGCCCATTCTCTTCTAATGTGAAGAGAATGGTTTTTTGTATAATGGAATTCGCATACCTGTCTGCGCCAATGTAACGTTCTCCGGCAAAATATATGATTTTCTTAGATCCACATCATGCGACATATGGGTATAGACTGCTTTTGTAGGCTTCACGATTTGCAGCAGCTCTGCCGCCTCCGTCATATCGTATACAGAACGAGTGGATAGCTCCGCCGCTTCGTAATAGAAGCTTGTACCAAGGACCAGCAAGTCGGCACCATGCATCAGCCGTGTCTCCTCAGCCCCTAGAGATATGGAATCTGGACAATACACCCATGTGTAATCCTCCTTCTCCAACCGAAAAGCGTAAGAGTATCCATTCTTACCATGGTTTACTTTCCAGGTATCGATCTTCCAGCCGTCTAGCTCCATACCTTCATCACAAGGAATTATCTCGATGTGATTACGCAGCCAAGGGTATTGCCGCTCAATAATGGGTATCACTTCTGTTGGAGTATAGAGTTCCCCTTTAATACCTGTCCATCGACAAGCATCCGCCCATTCCGGCAGGCCACCAATATGATCAAAATGAGCGTGCGTCACTAGCAATCTTCGCATATTCCGTACTCCCTGCGCCTCCATCTGACGTCGCCAGTCTGGCCCGCAATCAATCACTAGAAAGTCACTGCCATTATCTATAAGTACGGAGGAGCGCAGCCTTATATTGCTCCCTTGCTCCCTTGCTTCTGTGCAGGTGTCACAGCTGCAATATACCCTCGGAACACCCATGGCATCCCCAGTACCCAAAAACACCAACGAATCCATATCCTATCTCTCCTTCAGTTCCCATCAAGGTAGTCTAAATTTATTATATGTCTATCTTAAAGATGCTCACCAAAAAAAGCCATCCCTTGAGCAGAAGACCTGCTGAGATGACTTTTTTTATACACCTCTACCTTATATTCCTGCAAGTACCTGATACCATATCCCCCGCTTGGAATAAAGTGTGCTTCGCACCTCGTCCCAGCCGCCTAAATAATTAATGTCGAAAAGGCCCGCTGGATCAGGATAACGGCTTTTGTTCTCTGCATAGACCTGTTTATCTATAGGACGAAAGCCATATTGGGCAAAGACTTCTTGTGCCTGTGGGGTGATCAAGAAACCAACTAATGCTTCTGCTGCCGCGCGTGTCCCATGTTTATCCGCATACTTTTCTACGACAGCCGCCGGGTTCTCAATCAGAATGGTATTCTTAGGAATGATGACTTCATATTTAACCCCCTGAGCAATCCGGGCCAGCAATTCATTCTCATAGGTGACAATAACATCCCCTACGCCATACTCGAAGGCAGCCATAGATGCGCGTCCGCTCTTATCCAAAGACTCCACATTGGCATGTACTCTTTCTAAAAAGGCTTTTGCTGCTGCAGGGTCCTTAACGCCTTCCTGCTCCTCAGACAGCTTCAGACCCGCCCCGTAGATCGCGTTGATATCCCACTGCGCACCACCGGATGTTTTTGGATTTGGGTATAACACTTTAATCCCTGGTTTGGCTAAGTCCGCAAAATCATGAATTCCTTTGGGATTTCCCTCACGAGTACCCAGTGCGACTACTGAACGTGTTACCATACCTTGTTCACCCTGCTCTTTCCACGTTGGCGCGACGAGTCCAGCCTTGACCAGCTTATCGACATCCCCCTCCATGGCTAGCAGTGTAACATCCGCCTCGAATCCACCTACGATTGCACGTGCCTGTGTTCCAGAAGCTTCATAAGACTGCTGAAAATGAATCTCCTGTCCAGTATCCGCTTTCCACTGTGCTGCAAATAACGGCAAAATATCTTCCATCGCATCCTTAGCCACACTGTATGCGCCAATGACCAGCGTGACATCCCCTTGCTTCGAAGGATCTGCCATCGTCGTTATCGCCTTTTCATTCCCGCAACCGACTGCCGTCAGTGTGAGTATCGCCAGCATCAGGGCAGCAAAACATCCGTGCAGTTGTCTGCTCCTTTTGAAATTCATTGCGGCCCACATCCTTCGAGGTAATGATTTTAAAGTCTCTTTGAAAGTAGCTCCAAAGATTAAGCCAAGTTCTAATAACCAACGTTCGGTACTTACCGTAATTACGCGGAATGTTTGGACTTTCGGCCGCTGTTGTTCCCAGATTTATTGATTTTATATCCTCAGCGGATTAAATCTGGAAACAAAGGCGGTCGCTCCGCTCCTACAGTTCCAAACTTCCACTCCATACTTCTTACCTTCACATCAGTTCCTCTAATCCTAGCTCATCACATTCGCTACACTTCTAAAAAATTGAAAATCATTTTATTTATTAAATAAAAATCGGCATCGGGTCTTCTTTCAGGTTGTTCTCCTGAATCCAGCTACGCTCATCATTAAACAGGTAAGCGCGGTGCACAAGGACGGAGATATCCTGTCCCGGCTGCAGTGTTTCCTTCTCCAAAGAACGGTAAGTAACCAGCTTATGGCCATTGACTTCAACCTCAACGAGCCATTCGCTTCCACGAAAATGCAAATGCTTCACAACACCTTTTTCAGTGGCAGAAGCCATCTTGAATTCATGCAGATTACCAACTTCAATATATTCAGGACGAATCAGAGCTTTGGTAGGCTTACCGTCTCCAGCGCCTTTAAAACCTTTCACCTCAGATGCATCTTCAATCAGGGTAGACTCTCCGATAAATGTAGCCACGAACGGTGTTTTTGGCTCCTTATAAATATCCCAAGGCGTACCCTTTTGTTCCAACCGTCCTTGGTTGATGATCATAATCTCATCCGCTACTTCAATCGCTTCATCTTGGTCATGAGTAACGAAGATGGAAGTGATGCCTACACGCTCAATCAGTTCACGCAGCCAAGAACGCAGCTCCTGCCGAATCTTCGCATCAATAGCTGCAAAAGGCTCATCTAAGAGCAGCAGCTGTGGTTCAGGTGCGAGCGCACGAGCAAAAGCTACACGCTGACGTTGTCCACCCGATAGCTGATGCGGATAACGTTTCTCGAACCCTTTTAACCCCGTAAGCTCCACCAGTTCCATAACACGGTCACGAATGGCGGTTTTGCTAGCCTTTTTAACTTTTAAGCCAAAGGCAATATTATCAAACACAGTCATGTGCTTAAATAATGCATAGTTCTGAAAGACGAAGCCGATCCCGCGCTCCTGAGGAGGCAGATTATTAACGGTCTGACCATGAAAAATAATCTCGCCATTATCCGGAGTCTCCAGCCCCGCGAGCATCCGAAGAATCGAAGTTTTACCGCCGCCACTCGGGCCGAGCAGTCCAATCAGATGACCTTTTGTAATGGTGAAATTGACGTCCTTGACCGCATGAAAATCTCCAAAATGCTTATTTAATCCCCGCACTTCAACATGCATATTACTGCACTTCCTTTCTTCTCTTGGTCCATTCCATCAACAACAGTAGACCTGCGGAAAATGCAGCCAGAACTAGCGCTATTCCTCCTGCAGCCGTTACATTGAAATTCTCAACATCCTGATAGACTAGCGTCGTCGCTGTCTGGGTTTTGTTCATAATGTTACCCGAGACCACGAGCACCGCGCCGAACTCTCCTAGTGAACGAGCCACCGTAAGGATGACCCCATACACAACCGCCCAACGAATCGAAGGCCAAGTTACTTTCCAAAAAATAGTCCAGCCACGCGCGCCCAATGTAGAAGCAGCTTCCTCTTGCTGTGATCCAATCTCCTGTAGCACCGGCATCACCTCACGCACCATTAAAGGAAAGGTTACGAACAAGGTGGCAATGATCATTCCGGGAATCGCATAGACTATTTTCAGCCCAATCCCTTCAAAAATCGCGCCCAAGGCACTATCGGGGCCCAGCAGCAGAACAATCATCAGCCCGCCAATTACAGGGGACACCGCATAAGGTAAATCAACAATACTGTTAAGCAAACCCTTTAGACGCCTATTTATCCAGTTCGCCCGAACAAGATACAGCGCCATCATAATTCCGAACAACGTATTTAATAACGTAACTACTATCACAACAAGCCCAGTCATCATAAGCGCATGCAGCGCTTCAGGCCTAGTCAGAGCATTCCAGAAACCACCAAATCCTTCACTAAAAGCACCTATGGCCATTTTGCCTAACGGTGCAGCGATTAGCAGAAAAAATACCAAATAGGTGAGTCCGATCCACAGTTTTCTCATGAGCGTCTCCCCCGCATCTGCAGCATATTAATGAGCCAAAGAATGAGAAAAGATAAGGTCAAGAGGATAACAGAAACTGCTGCTGCGGAAACCGGATTATCACTTTCAACTTCACCAAAAATAAAAACAGAAGATACGAGTGTACGACCTGGAATATTGCCTGCTACAAGGACTACAGCACCAAATTCAGCAAGTGCCCGCGAGAAGGCAAGCATTCCACCGCTGATCATTCCAGGAGACATGGAAGGGAGAATAACATGCCAGAAGACTCTGGTTCCCTTGGCACCCATTGTATACGCAGCTTCCTCTTCGGAAGGATCCAGTTCCTCTAGTAAAGGCTGAACCGCTCGGATCACGAAAGGAAAGGTTACGAAGACCATTGCAATTACGATCGCCGGTTGATGAAAAACAATTTCGAAACCAAGCGCTTCTGCCGCCTTGCCGATAAGACTACCAGGTCCGAGCAAGAGCAAAATCATCAACCCGCCAACGGCCGTCGGCAAGGCAAATGGTAAATCCACAAGACTGTTAAGCAATGCTTTACCCATGAAATGATAACGAATAAGAACCCAGGCAATCATTGTTCCTAAAAAGACATTAATTAAAGTAGCGATGATCGCCAGCTTTAAGGTTAACAGCACCGATTTCCAGGCAATCGGGTCACTTATGCTTTCCATAAAATTGCCGAAACCCAATGAAAAAGAGTTGTAATAGACCCCGAGAATAGGCAGCACGATCAATACTACAAAATAGAGCAAAATTGTAGTTCGGAAACCCCAAGTCCAGCCTTTGTGTCTAAGCAGCGAATTCAATGATTTTGCCCTCCCACCTCCGGATAACCGGTCGGTATACTAACCAACATCTCCATTAATTATTCCTATTTATATACTTGGTTTTATATTATTACTACTTTACCAAATCCTTCTCGTTGTCGTCAATTACTTTCAAGTGAATTTGGGGTAAAATATACATATCAACGGATAGGCAAAGTGGCACATCACAGGAAGGGGAATGATTATGCTGCATACACTGGAAATTACAACAACGAAACGGGATGAATTGCGTGATATTACTCGTGAAGTCATTTCTTATGTAAAAAAAAGCGGAGTACGTAGCGGTGTGATTGTAGTTTATTGTCCACATACCACCGCAGGAATTGCCATCAATGAGAATGCAGATCCGGATGTGAGACATGATGTTCTGATGCGTTTGGATGAAGTCTACCCCTGGAAGCATCCGAAGTATCAACATGCTGAAGGTAATACTGCTTCCCACCTTAAGTCCATTACAACAGGACCTTCACAGAGCATAATCATCCATGATGGCGAATTATTACTTGGACGTTGGCAGGGTATTTATTTTTGTGAGTTCGACGGGCCAAGACGTAGACAATGTTTTTTGAAAATTATTGAGGGATAAACAATATACAAATGGCCGCTCCCGTTGTCGCTTCGGAGCGGCCATTACAATTTAATTAAAATCAAATATTACTTTGACCAAGCAGAGAAGTAGCGTTATACCAATGCACAGCTTTAAAGTGTAAACTTATAAAAAAAACAGCATGTTAAAGGCTGCGGCATAAAACCTTAATATGAGCTAATGCTGCTTCTCTTACATCCTCAAATGATATCTTATCTTGGATATAATAAGAAATAAATCCGTGAGCGGATAAGAACAAGGTTAGCGGCACATTCTGCCAATCCTCGGACACATACCCCTCTTCCTTCATATGACGGCGCACAATACTTGAGAATAAATCAAAACATCGTCCCTGCTCTGCTCTACAATAAGCTAGCAGCTCTTCATCACGAATCATGAACATAATTTCATATTGATAAGGATGATCTAACCCAAACCTTATAAACTCCATAATCAGCTGCTCTACTCGAGTCATACCTTCTTCAGGAGGCTTATTCATTACTTGGCCCAGCAAAGCAGCCACATGATTAAAATCTTCGACAACAATGGCGTAAAACAACTCCGCCTTCTCTTTGAAATGATAATATAGAGAGCCGTGGCTGTACCCCAAATGCTGACCGATGCTTCGCATAGAAATGGATCGATATCCTTTGGTAATAAACAGATGCCTAGCGGCCTCTAATATTCTTTCCCTCGACAACTCCTGCTCCACTGCTCTCCTTGCCATATACCTAATCCCCTTCGCTGTAGTAAATCCGCCGCCCTTCTGTTACCAAGGCTTGCCCTTGGGTTAGATCTGTTATCCATGCCATAAATGCGTCTCCCTCATCATTTCGTGGTAAACATAACAACGTTACTTTGTCGGTGAACAAAGTCTCGCCAGTCTGAATACCTCTTCCCCGAAGTTCGTTCTCCACCTTGCCTAGCCAAGTGTAATCAATTTCTACGAATACCTCTCGTCTTAGTACACGGGTGATCACTTCTCCTGCTTCAAGTGCAAGCACTGCTCCATCCGTATAAGCTCTAATCAGCCCTCCGGCACCCAGCATAATGCCTCCGAAATAACGGGTAACAACAATTGCGACATTTTTAACTCCCTGGTTGCGAATTACTTCCAAAATCGGTTTGCCGGCTGTTCCACTCGGCTCCCCGTCGTCCGATTGCCTCTGGATTTCGTCTCTCTCCCCAATCACATAAGCAGAACAGTTATGCGTTGCATTCCAATGTTTCTTCTTGATGTCTTCGATAAACAACAATGCTTCTTCTTCATTCTCAACCGGCATAACATGACCAATGAAGCGAGATTTGCGGATTACGACTTCCTTAGAACCAGAAGACCGCACCGTACGATATTGTTCTAACATAATTATTCCAGTCCTTATATACATATGATGTCTTCATATAATGTCAGGAGCAGCCCCGGTATTGGATTACCTATGGACTGCTCCTGGTGACTTACACTAGTATGGATGTTCTCTAGAATACTGTTTTATTACCTATACATGACTATTTCAAAGTTCACTGCATGACTTACAGCAAGACTTCTGCACAGCTTCTGTAATCCTATTCTGTAAGTCTTGCTTCCAGCTCTGCCTTTTCTTTTTCGTAACCCGGTTTGCCAAGGAGTGCGAACATATTCTTCTTGTACGCTTCTACACCTGGTTGGTCGAATGGGTTAACACCGAGCAGGTAACCACTGATACCGCAAGCTTTTTCAAAGAAGTAAACCAAATACCCAAATGTGTATGGTGTTTGATCAGGAATAGTAACGATAAGGTTAGGGACTTGACCATCCGTATGCGCGAGCATTGTGCCTTGGAAAGCCTTCTTATTCACGAAATCCATAGTCTTACCTGTTAAGAAGTTCAAGCCATCCAGATCATCTGGATCGTTCTCAATGGTCACATGATGAGCCACTTGATCTACTTGAATCACCGTTTCAAAGATATTACGGTTACCCTCTTGGATAAATTGACCCATGGAGTGCAGATCTGTGGAGAAATCAACGGAAGAAGGATAAATTCCTTTGAAATCCTTACCTTCGCTCTCGCCGAACAATTGTTTCCACCACTCTGAAACAAAGTGTAAGGAAGGCTCATAGTTAACGAGGATTTCAGTTGTCTTACCTTTGCGATACAACGCATTACGAACTGCAGCATATTGATAAGCTTGGTTAGTAGCTACATCCGGATTATTGAACTCATCCGCAGCGGCAGCAGCACCTTGCATCATCTCTTCAATGTTAATACCTGCTACAGCGATTGGAAGCAAGCCTACAGGAGTCAATACAGAATAACGTCCGCCTACATCGTCTGGAATGATGAAGGATTCATAACCTTCTTCAGTAGCCAATTTCTTAAGGGCACCTTTTTCCTTGTCTGTAGTAGCGTAAATACGTTTACGAGCTTCTTCCTTGCCATATTTCTTCTCCAGAGCTGCACGGAAAATACGGAAAGCAATAGCTGGCTCAGTAGTAGTTCCTGATTTGGAGATTACATTCACGGAGAAGTCTTTGCCTTCTACTAGATCAAGCAAATGCGTGATGTATGTAGAACTGATGTTATTACCCGCAAAATAAACTTCTGGCGTTTTGCGTTTATCTTTAGAAAGGTTATTGTAAAAAGAATGCGAGAGTGCTTCAATCGCTGCGCGTGCTCCCAGATAAGAACCACCAATACCAATTACAATCAGTACTTCGGAATCGCTCTGGATCTTCTTAGCAGCTTGTTGAATGCGTGCGAATTCTTCCTTATCATAAGCTGATGGAAGATCGATCCATCCAAGATAGTCGGAACCTGCACCCGTCTTATTATGCAACTGTTCGTGTGCCAACTGAACTGGAGCGGCAAGGTTGTCAATTTCTTGTTGGTTGAAGAATGAAAGAGCTTTGGTGTAGTCAAAATTAATCTTCTTAGACATCGGTAATGGAAACCTCCTGTTTATCTCTTTAAATTTGAAACCGTTTGTTACAACTTTATAATTAGGATACTTTAATTTGCCTTGACTGGCAAGGTCTTAGGGCACATCCCGGGCTTTAGAACCAAGTTTTCGAAAGTTTCATGGAAGCGTTTCCCGCATCAATAGCCATGGCTGAGCTGTGGTGCTGGCCTAAGTGCCGTGATAGAATGAAGAAAACGGAAGGTGGCTATACAAATGAAACAAATCGGTTTTATCGGACTTGGAACGATGGGAGCGCCAATGGCTTCCAACTTGCTTCGTGGCGGCTTTCCGGTGACGGTGTATAACCGCACGGCAGCTAAATGTAAACCTCTTGAAGCAGAAGGTGCTCAGACTGCCCTTACGCCACGTGTGGCCGCTGAAGGTAAGGATGTTATTATTACCATGATCAGTAATGATGATTCGGTTCGTGAAGTGTTTTATGGTCAGGACGGTATTCTAGATGCTCTTAAGCCAGGCGGCCTGATTATTGATTCCAGCACAATATCTCCAGGACTAGTTCACGAAATTGCCACAGCTGTAGAAGCTCGAGGCGGGCATTTCCTGGACGCACCAGTAACTGGTAGCAAACCGGCAGCGATTGAAGGAACCTTGGTGTTCATGGTTGGCGGCAGTGCTGAAGTCATAGAACAGCATCGCGATATCTTCGATACTATGGGCCGGCTACTCCTGCATATGGGCGACAACGGTAGCGGTGCTGCAGCGAAGCTAGCACATAATGCAATGGTTGGCATTCACAATGTCGCTCTAGCTGAAGGCTTCTCCATCGCTGTAAAATCCGGTGTGCCTGCCGATAAATTTCTGGAGCTTGTTAAGAACGGCTCTGCGGGCAGCAAGCAAGCCGAGCTGAAGGGTCAGAAAATTATCGATAATGATTTCAGCAATCAATTTTCTCTTGGTCTTATGCTGAAAGATCTTAAACTGGCTTCCTCGCTAAGCGACTCCACCGGTGTGCCTACTCCTATGCTTGGTGTAGCTAAGAGCATGTTTCAGGCAGGATTCAACCACGGATACGCTGATGAGGATTTGTCCGCCGTAGTTAAATCCTATGAAGAATGGATCGGACAAAAAATCGGTGGTAAAGCAGACCAGTAATAGATACAAGATTCATATCAAAAAAAGGATTATCATGCATAAAGGGCTTCGGCGTCCTTATCAGGATGGTGAGCGTTTATGCGAGAAATATAAGGATAATGTATAGTGTGAAACTTATACTTTATCCTTATATTTCTAGAAGGGGTCTCAAGCTAAGAATGAACTTGGCTTGAGACCCCTTTACTGTTACTGCAAATATGTATGTACTACTAAGGAGTAGTTATAAGATCTGGCTGTTCTTCTCCTGTTACCCGGTGTCACTTGCCGGTTCCTGCACTGTTTCTTCTATCGGCCAAACGAGCTTTGCCTTACGCCCATCAATCCACCAGCTCCCGCTCGGGGTAGTGGCTAGTAACCAGGTGCCCCATCTTCCCGTGACCTGGACGGACTGCGCATCGAGAGAGATCACTTTAGGAGCGTAATTATCTGGGTACTTAAAAGCAGGTATACTTTGCTGGAATTCAGCATTCGCCAATATTTCCTCGACGATAACGAGCTTTCCCGGAGAAGGATGAATCCATCCCAGTCCTTCCGCTGCTTGAACCTGATACCAGTCACCCTTCTTCGCAATCACTTGAAGCATTTGCGGCTGTAGATGGATACCTCCCGTAGAAGCCCCTATTTTAGTATAAAGCTCCGTTCCAGACAACAAACTCATGGACCGCTGAGGATATCGAGGCTTCTGCTTATTCAGCCATAAGGAATAGGATTGCAGCGCTGAGTAAAGCCCGACCTCTTTATTTTCAGACCAGATCTTATCAAATTGTCTTAAGGGTACATTGGTCTCCCCCGCATAACTTGCGATTTCAATCGTGAATCCAGGACGGCCATACTTCTGAATGAACCAATCCTTGTAACCACCTCCGGAAGGATTCTTCTCTGGAGCTACCAAAGAATAGCCTGTCAGGTTACCAAGTGCCCGCGCCATAATTTTGTCACGGTTCAGATTACTGCTGAGCGTATTGAAATTCCAAAATATGATTTCACCAGAGCTGTGATATGAAATTGTTACTTCCGGATCAATTCTTTCCGTCAATTCCATCATCATCCGCACTTCAGAGGTTTCAGCTGGCTTCTTCCCTTTATAATTCTGATACCAAGGAGTTGAAGCCGTATTCTTAATGGTGTTCCAGTTAGCTGGATATTGACGGTTAAGGTCAATTCCCTGCATATTTGCTTTCCAGCGAGTAAAATTTGTGCTGTTCCCATTATATTTTAGAAGCGTTTTGGCCAAATTGGCTGGAAGACCTTCAGTGCCCTGTTGGGATAAAGTAACGCCATCCGGATTAACCATCGGAACGATCCAAATACTGACTTGATCAAGCAAACTGCGTACGTTATAGCTCCCTATTTTACTATTAGTTTTATAAGCCTGGGCATACGTGTCGAGCATTTTCATCAATAAACTAGTTGTCATCCACTCTCTAGCATGATGCGAACCGTTAAGAAATAGCACTGATTCTCCTCTGCCTAACTTCACCGCCCACAAATCCCGTCCATAAGGAGACTTTCCTAAAGATTCGGACATTACCAGATCGGGGTATTCCTGCATTAGCCTCTCAATATCCCTTTTCATTAAGTTATAAGAGTAGACCTGATTGGGATTCACTATATTCGTCGCTGCCTGAACCGGCGCTGCTGTTACGAATACAGTTACCAGCAGCACACAACTGAGCAACAATAGTGTAATCTTATGTATTCCCTTGCGAAAATCTGACTTTCTCATGTTGTCATCTCCTATATCTGTTTACTGATAAAAATATCAGTCTACTAAATTGATATTGGAAGTATATGAGA
>RCUU01001392.1_pt1 | contig 11593 bp, 10 predicted proteins | sample 2166211 | NCBI WGS metagenome assembly RCUU01 (sample SAMN09932620, study PRJNA488358) | compost metagenome | feature: garden; material: soil; isolation source: compost soil in phenylacetic acid-enriched culture | place: Germany: Experimental Botanical Garden Goettingen | collected 2016-01-27
GAATATCAATATGCGGCATATCGAAGAATCCATCATGTTCCTCAAATACACCTGTCATTTCGTCAACCGGAATTTTCATATGCTCCGCTTTATTTTGCCAATCCGTGAGCTCCTCATCGCGTAGCCCAGTCTTTTCTGCAACCATTGCAAAAAGATTTGGCGCCTGTTCTTTCATTTCCCGCAGGGTATCTAGCGTGTATTCAAATGATTTTTGCGCCATCAGATTAATATAGCAGTTATTATTCACCATCAATTGGAACTCATCAGGACCCATGACACCAAAATATCCATATTCCCCGCTCCGTTGACCCCATTGACCGCGTGTAGCATAGAATCTACTGATCTGGATCAGCATCTCAGCACCTTTACTGTGCAGGAATTCTTTATCTCCAGTATTTTTGACATAATGCCAGATACCATAGGAAATAGCAGTGCCTACGTGAAGCTGAAGATTCGAATGCTGCCAGAGATCACAGCTTTCTGATCCATCTATAGTAGCAATAGGGTAACAAGCTCCCTCGCAATCAACATCCTTAGCACGTTGCATGGCCTGAGGTAATGTCTTATATCTAAATTCCAGCAAGCTCCGAGCGGCTTTAGGATTATTAAACATATAGAATGGTAAGCAATACGACTCTGTATCCCAGAAAGCCAAACCACGATAGACTTCGCCCGTCAATCCTTTTGCGCCGATGTTGAACCCTGGATGATCACCATGATAAGTCTGATATAGCTGGAAAATACAGAAACGAATGCCCTGCTGATTCTCAGGATCGCCCTCGATCCGAATATCGCTTGTCTCCCAGATCCCATTCCAATACGCAGTCTGATCAGCAAAGACTTGGGTATCATTCAGTAGACCTGCCGTTTCAGCAAGAGCTAGCCCTTTGCTCCACAGTTCTTCAGCCGTATGAGTAGATTCGCTATCCGAATAGTTGATAACCAGCTTTGTAAAATGGGTCATTTCTCCCTGAGCAAGCTCCAAAGTAAAGCTTTGTCCAATAAATTTATCATGCTCAACTCGATTAAGCTGCAGCGGCTGCGAAGATTGTAGAGTAAAGCTAGAGAATAGCTTGTTAGCTGTATTCACGGTACGCGCCATAATCGCTGTGGTAGCTCCTTGTTCTCCGCTGCGGAGACTCTTCCACATACATTCGCCGCGTTCCTCATGAATAATGCTGAAATCGAGCCCTGCACAAATGTCCACACTGCCCGAGAAATTAAGAGGCTCAAATTCCACCCGCTGTAATCCCAAATGAGACATGGTCATGCTAACCAAACGTGTAAACACAACTTTTAATTTTTTGCCGTCATTCAGATGCCAGATCAGCTCCCGCCGATAAGTTCCACTGCGAAGATCCAGTTTACGCACATATTCCGAAACTTTACTCTTGGCCAGATCAAGCTGTTCTCCATCCACAGAGATTCGCGTATACAGCCAGTCCACCGCATTCACCATATATCTCAGCGAGCGAATAATTCCTTTATAATGATTGCCAATATCCAATTGTTCATTTAGCCCGTTGAAATAACTGCCTTGCAGGGAATCCCCAGAGTAGCCTTCCTCAGCATACCCGCGCACACCCATATACTCATTTCCCAGCGAAAAAATAGATTCTGAGGTCCGATTTCGTTCTGGATCAAAGCCCTCTTCAATTATTGCCCATGGATCTACCTTAAGATATTTGTCTGCCACTTTAGCCATGTATGATTTCCCCTTCTCCTGGTTTTTGCTCCAACCTCAGGATATCGTTCCCTACCCGTTGCGCCAATGTCTGACCTTAATGAAGATATGTGCATTTATACGGAGTTGAAATCGAACGAATTTTTCCAACATGCATTTTTACGGTATACTATGTAGAATCTAATAAAAAACAAGAAAAAACAGTGACAGTCCCATTATTTGAGAATAATGGTTTGCCACTGCTGATATATAATGAACATGTATTTACTTACTCTCTTTTAGTTGAAAATCATATTACATCTAGCACTTTTGAAGTGAAAATAATCACAATGTTGAAAATTCGACACTTTTAAATGGTTTTTCTTAACCAAATCGAAGATTTTAGAGGTATAATTAATTTAAAATTTACTGAAAAACTGAGGGAATAAAGGGGATGTCGATTATGCTAAAAGAACATTACAATGTTATCGAAGCCCACGGAAATACAAACTGTTTCTCCGAACAGAATTTCAACAGACTTCTAGTGACTATGAAAGAACGCGTTGTTCCAGAAGGATCACATCTATTCTGGGAAGGCGACTACTCGGATAAATTGTTTTATATCAAACGTGGACGTGTGAAATTAACGAAATCAACGGATGAAGGTAAAGAACTCATTCTTTATATGTACCAAGCCGGCGATATGGTAGGTCAAGCAGATCCATTCTTCAGCACCAAACACAGCTTTACTGCTGAAGTGATTGAAGATAGTGAAGTGGGCGTCATCGAGCAAAAGGATTTAGAAATTCTCATTTGCCAACATTGTGATTTTGCTATCGACTTTATGAAATGGATGGGGATTCATCACCGTCTAACCCAAACGAAATTCCGCGATCTGATGATGTATGGTAAACCAGGCGCACTATGCTCCACGCTCATTCGACTTGGTAATACCTATGGTGAGAAGAGCGGCGATGGTGAGAACATCCTTATCAACAAAAAAATTACGCATACAGATCTGTCCAACATGATCGGTGCTACTCGTGAGAGTGTAAACCGGATGCTGAGCGACTTGCGTAAAAAGGACGCGGTTGAGTACGAGAACGGTATGATTGTCATCAAGGATCTAGGCATGCTGCAGGAAATTTGCCACTGCGAAATGTGTCCTAACGAAATCTGCCGGATCTAATTTTCCATTTTATAATATACCCTCTATTCACCTCAATGAAACATACATGACCCAATTATTCTGCACATTATAAAATAGAGTGGTCCAAGGCGCCTATCGAGGGCGTCTTTTTTTTACCAGAAAAAGCAGAAAAAGAGCTGGACCGGAAATCGGGTCAGCTCTACTCATTTATATATAACAATTTTAACGCTTGCTCTGAATACCACGTACGGGAGAGATCATCCAGTAGGCCATGCCAACGAATACGCCACCACCAATGATATTCCCCAAAGTAACGGGTATCATATTGTGTATCCATCCTGCAAAAGTAACAGTGTCCGGGTGATTTGGGAGTAACACAGCAACACTCAGCAGCGTCATATTAGCCACACTATGCTCATAGCCACTAGCAATAAAGGCAAACAAACACCACCAGATTAGAATCAGCTTGGCTGTTTCACTTTTAGCGCGAGAAGCCATCCACAGAGCTAGACAGACGAGCCAGTTACATAAGATTCCACGGAAAAATAGCTCCGAAAACGGAAGGCTCATTTTCTTAGCTGCTGCTGCGAAGATCAAATGCTCAGGGGGAGCCGCACTAAATAGTCCAGTTCCTCGGATCAAAAGTGCTAAAATCACTGCCCCTACCACATTCCCTACAAATACAAGCACCCAGTTCTTGACGGTATCCCAAATACTTGTTCTACCAGCTAGCGTACTAACAGTAAAAAACATGTTATTTCCGGTAAACAGCTCTGAGCCTGCAAATACAACTAGCGTCAGGGCAATTCCGAACGATGCACCCATAATGAGGGGTTGGAAAGCAGATTTGGCAGCCGCTAGCGGCGCACCCAGCGAGAAAATAAGGATAATCCCAATGCCCACATAAGCTCCGGCCAAAAGGGCTGCTAGAAAATATCTTGGTAAGCTTTCATTCATTTGGTCTCGCTTGCTGACTGCCATCTCGACAATGTTCTCCACACTTTGAGTAAACATAATACTCCACCCCACCGTTTTCTATTTCATCCTTTACTACAACCTTCGGTGTCTACAAGCTAACTGTCACAACGTCTCCGTCAAGAGAGACTGGATAAGTCACAACGCTGCCTTGATCCGGTGCCTGTACTTCACCCGAGCGAAGATCTATTTTCCAATCGTAAAGTGGATCATAAAGAAAGTGCCCCGAAACGATCCCTTCGGCAAGCGGGCCACCCTTCGGATGAGGACTGCGATTCTCTACTGCATAGATGGCTCCGTCAGAGGCACGGAACACAGCCAGTTCAACATTTCCAGCAATCACTACACGGCCAATCTGCAGCAGGAAATCCTGTACTGATCCTATTGCATACGTTTGTGTGGTTTTATTCATTGGTCTCTCCCCTTCTGTGTGCGTTATATCCGCTAGACTCTTGTTTCTTCAAAAAGTGCAGTACGGGTGCTGCTGTCATTGAGCATTTTTTTCCAAGGATCCGTAACCTGAGTCAGAGCAAAGTCAATCCGTGCTGCCAGCTCTTTACGGTTCTCTTCATTGTTCAGAATGACTGTTTGAATCTGCTCAAGTCCAATACGCTCTACCCACTCAGAAGTTCTCTCCAAATAATTGCCGGTCTCACGGTAATATTGCATCACAGCGGAGCACACTTCGATCAACTCTTCATCGGTCTTAATTTTGCAGAAGGAGTCAGCGATCCGTGGCTTGATGCCACCGTTTCCACCGATAAACACTTCCCAACCGCCGTCATTACCGACGATGCCAATATCCTTCGTGCAGGATTCCGCACAGTTACGTGGGCAGCCGTTGACAGCTATTTTAAACTTGGCAGGAAAATCAAGACGTTCATACTTACGTTCTATGAGCGCGCCCATTCCCAGCGAATCCTGTGTGCCGAAACGGCAGAACTGTGAACCCACACAAGTCTTAACTGTACGTAGCGATTTGGCATAACCATAACCTGATGGCATATCGAGCTCTTCCCATACTTTCGGCAGATCCTCTTTTTTCACCCCAATTAGATCCAGGCGTTGCCCACCAGTCACCTTCACAACTTTTACATCATATTTAAGGGAGACATCCGCGATTTTCTTCAAATCCTCTGGTGTCGTTACCCCGCCGTACATGCGTGGAATAACGGTATAGGTTCCGTCTTTCTGAATATTGGCTCCCATACGTTCATTAACAAACCGTGATTCCTTCTCGTCTTGATGGGTATCCGGATTTATCATCCCCAGATAATAGTTAATCGCCGGACGGCATTTAGAGCAGCCTTCCTCTTGTTTCCAACCGAGTACATTCATGACCTCTTTTGTTGTTTTAAGACCTTTAGCAGTAATCTCAGCAACAATCTCATCACGGCTAAGCGTTGTACAACTGCAAATTCCTTGCTTCGTCCCTTGCTGGAAACTGTCACCTAAGACAAATTGCAGGATTTGTTCTACTACGGGTTTACAACCTCCACAAGAACGAGTAGCGCCCGTGCATGCTTTGATCTCATCCACAGTAGTAAAACCATTCTCGGTGACAGCATCTACGATCGCCTTTTTAGTTACACCGTTACAGCCGCAGACAATTTCTTCGTCCGCCATAGCTTCTACGGATGTGCCTTTCTTTGCTCCACCACCGCAGCAGCCCGTCCCCATGACTTCCGTATAAATCTCATCAGTCATTATCGCGCTTTGTTTTACTAACTTTTGCAGATTGGCAGACTCCGTCACATCCCCAAACAAGACTGCACCGACAATCACATTATTTTTGAGCAAAATTTTCTTATAGGTTCTCTTCCATTCATCTTTGCTTGAGATCACCGTGTGTTCAGGGGAATCCAAAAACTCACCCGCAGAAAATACATCTACCCCAGATATTTTAAGTTTAGTGGAAACAATAGAACCTTCATAAGGCTTCGTTTCACTGCCGCATAAATGTTTAGCCAGAACCATGCCTTGTTCAAATAATGGTGCCACCAGTCCGTAACACACCTCGCGATGTTCGGCACATTCGCCGATGGAATATACATGCTGCATCGAGGTTTGCAAATAGTCATCCACCAGAATCCCACGATTTACGGAGATTCCACTTTCTTTTGCCAACGTCACATTCGGTTTGATTCCAACAGCCATTACTACAAAATCAGCTTCAAGCGTACTGCCATCACTGAAGCTTAATCCACTTACTCTCTGTTCCCCGGTCAATTCTACCGTTTGTTTGCCCATAGCAAATTTCACGCCTTGACGCTCAAGCTCAGCTTGCAGCATCGAGGAGGCCGTACGATCAAGCTGACGCTCCATCAGATCTTCCATCAAATGAACTACGGTAACATCCATGCCTAGGTTCACAAGACCTTTGGCCGCTTCCAAGCCAAGTAGACCCCCGCCAATTACAGCCGCTGTGCTATATTGTTTGGCCGCTGCCAACATCGCATCACAGTCTGAAATATCTCGGAATCCAACCACGCCTTCTTTATCACTGCCAGGCACAGGTAAAATGAAAGAATTCGAGCCTGTCGCAATAATGACTTTGTCGTAAGGTACTACCATCCCGTTATCCGTAATAACTTGCTTCGAAATTTCATCAATTCGTGTCACTGTTGTTCCCGTGTGAAGAGTAATGTTATTGTCTTCATACCAGTTCCAGTCGTTTAGGATGATATCATTAAGGGTCTTGCTACCTTCAAGAACATAGGACAACATGATTCGATTGTAATTGGGATGAGGTTCACTTCCAAAAACTGTGATATCATAAGCTCCACCCAGCTTCAAAATCTGCTCTATCGTACCTATACCTGCCATACCGTTGCCGACTAATACTAGTTTTTCTCTTATCGTTGCCATGGTTAGGTGCCTCCTCAAGCGAATGAGTACTTGATCAATTTCACTTCTACTTATAGGAATTATACGTTTCAAATTCAAATTGACATTGTGATTGCAGTCACATTAATTGTGAATGTTTTCACACTTTAGTTTATTGAGGATTGTTAGCTATCTTTTTTACATAAAAAGCCAGATCAACGATTAATACCGACCGTTAAATCTGGCTATCATTTGCTTTTCTTAGCGTAAAGTCAATAATACCTCCAATACATCTTGAGGCCTAAGCTTCATATCCATTCCATCATCAAGCAGTTGCTTTCCGTTAACCTTCAATTTCCATTCTTCATTACTAAGCGGGGTGTAATCGTTGACGGAAAGCACCTTTTTATTGTCATCGGCAAACTGTACCATACTGCAGCTCTTTAGCAAATCTCTTACAGTTAAATCCTCTTTAAATAACATAATATAAGTATAATGCAAGTCTACTTCTACACTTCCGCCGTTTAAGATCAACGTCACTGTTTGAAGCGGTGTTTCATTGGTCTTCGACTTCGCGGTGAAGACTAGCTGTGAATCATACCCTACAATATGATTCCAATCCGCGCTCCCAACGATTATTCCGTCCATCTCAAGCTCCCAATCCATCCCTGGCCCCAGTGAAAAATTCTTTATCGAAAGAATGCTTGAGTTATCCTCTGCTAATGTGGCAATATTACTGCCTTTCAGTAGCTCCATGATCGTTATTCCTTTTCTGTAGTTCCCACTAAGTGACCTATCAGTTGGTTTGGTAAGCAGTTCATGATCACCAACTTTAATGGATATTGTCGGCCCATCCATTTCTACTGCGTCATTCCTAGCATTACTACCGTCAGTCTTAGTAGAGCATCCACCTATTATGAATACGATGACTAATCCAAGCATCAACTTCCACAAATACCGTAAGGTCATCCTGGCACCGCCTTGTCCCGCCTAATGACCAAATAGCGTCTCAGGCTTGTAAAGTTATGTATACTCTCTTTTTAAGAATAACTTAAACAAGCTTTGTTCTCAAATAAAAAAGCCCCCTAAGGGGCTCTTTAGAACGCTTTTCCTCTTCACTGATACCTAGGGAACAAGATATTATTCTCCAGATGTACATGCTCAAAAGTCATACTCTCCAGCTCTTCCAGCCGGGCATATGTCAATCGATAAGTTGTACAAGCATGAGCCGGTGGAGTGAAATCATCTGTAATACTACGTATTTTTCTCAAAATATCGCCTGCACCATCATGTTCATTCTCCAGCTCAACCAATGACTCGCGGAGCGTTGTCAAGGCTTCTTCACTAGGGTTCGCAGCGTATGCCAACAGCTTAGGGAACTCTTCTGCTTCTTCTTTAGCCGTATGCTCAAGCAATTCTTCCTTAAGGGTGTTGAACAAATGATATAGCTCCTCCAAATGAGGAGAATCCCCGCCATGCACTCGATACACCTTGGTTACATTTTGGCTAATAAGGGGCAGCTCTTCACGGAGATAACGGTGATGTTTGTTTATAATAAGGTCAATTAACTCATCAGAAGGTGCGGTATTCCAAGCAATCTCCTCTTGGGGTACCGGATATTCTTCGAACAACTTGTTAAGATCACCGATGATCATCTCTTGATCCAGACCACGTTCTGCAGCAGCTTCAGCAAGAGGTTTAGCTCCACCGCAACAGAAATCAATCCGTTTTGCTTTGAAGTAATCAGCTGCTTTAGGGAACTGCAATACAATATCTCTCACCAGGGCATCCGGGGTAAACCCAGCCTGCACCGTTTCTGCTTGTGAATCCGAAATTCTATCATGAAGTTGTTTAGTTTCCATTATAGCTCCTCCTTGGGTTATGGGATCAGGTTCCAAATAAATCTTATCCACCTGTTCACTTTAACCTTGAAAGGAACTTTCACTTGTGATTGTACTCACGAAAATTGTATCTTATTTTTGAACGAAATGGGTGATGTTCCGACGCGTTATTCGCGTATTCAACTCTCTTTATTGCACATAGGCCTGCATATACGTCCGGTGTCCCTTCGAGTCCTTCAAATAAGGCCCCAAACCGGCAAAGCGGGAATGATCCATATAGACACCAGTCATCCATCTGCCCTCTGTCAAGCCACCATTCCATTTGAGGACAAGATCAGGTGCAGAAATCCATTCCTGAAAGACACGAATATTCTGATCTTTGTATTCTTTACATGGCTTAGACCGCTCAATAAGGTGAAATTCATTAAGATAAGTTGGAACGAAATATGAGGATATCGTATGCAAATCATCATCGTCAAAAAAAGGCTCATCGCCTAAAAAGGGTTTGAATAATACGATATTCTCGTACATCGACCAAATTAAGGCTTGAAGCACCATACTCTGGCGAATGCCGTTATGAAACTTATATTGTCGCCCTTGATTCGTCTCATTTACATCTTGAAGCGGTTCTGTAGACTCTAGACAGTGTCGTTCACAGCCAATACATTTCCAGCCCGTCGGGCTTTGAATCCATTTTTGAAAAATAGTTCCGCTATCATTGTTCCCTTTGTAGAGTGAAGAGATAATGCTGTAAGGCACGCCAATCCACGCATCCCATAAGGAATCTGGAAGATGGTTATGCAGCATGAACAACGTCTTGTCATAGATGAGCTGTACTTTGAAAGAAGCGTTCTCTAGTTCAGCAACATCCTTTTTTCCATACGTTATTTCCCGGGAAAACAGGGTCGTCTTTGTCTTCATCTTCATCTCCCTCGCCTCCTAACAGTTTTGCTATGCCTGTACTCCAGCTGAGTAGATTTGAGCAAAAACCAATACGCGAGCGCTTTCATCCAAGGATCATACAATGTTTTTCTATTATATTACAATTATTTTTAAACTGTGCAAGTTTTTTTCAAGCATAAAGGATAGGTACGAACATTTTACTGTTTACTATTTAAAGAATTGAAAAACCCCTTCTCCACCATTCCGGAAAAAGGGCCACAACTTTACTGTGAATTTTAGTCTACCCAGCTCTCAGCCCAAGACTGAATCTGCTGCATAACAGGCTGCAACGCACGGCCTTTGTCTGTTAATTCATACTCAATACGTACGGGTGTTTCTGGATATACATGCCTAACCAGAATACCCTCACCTTCCAAATCCTTCATCCGCTCGGACAGCATCTTATCGCTCATTGAAGGAATGAGGCCGGAGATGTCTTTAAAGCGCTTCGGTCCATTCATCAATGTCTGAATAATAAGTCCATTCCAACGTTTGCCTAAGAAAGAGAAGGCTGTTTCAAATCTGGGACACATCGCAAATTGATGTTCTTCCATTGTTCTCACCTCTCACTAGCGAAACTTACTATTAGTTAGTATATATAATATTAACACATTTTAACCGTGATGAACATCGTTTACCAAAAAAAGTTCATCAGACTCTATTATTATATCCCTAATGTCAATCCCCTACAGGCCCTTTAGCTCCCCTTTGGGCAATCGCTTCTGATACGATTTGTGCCAGGTCGTCATTTCCAAATAACGAAAGCACACCTAGAACCGTGTCATCAGAAATGTCCCCCGCCTCTTCTGCGGAAACCGTGAGAGCAAGCGCCTGACGCAAGGCTTCATTCCCTTCTTGCTGCGGGTAGGCCTGCAAATAAAGAGTATGCGGATCGAGTCCTTGATTGACACACCACTGAGCAAAGACAAGAATCATCATCTCTTCTTCGCGCTTATAGCTTTCGATGATCTGTTCCTCCACTAATTTACGGTTATCCTCCATATATTCTTCTCCTTTCTCAGAGACCTCATTCAGCAAGCTGTGCCGCCAGCATATGACTTGGCAGTACCGCTGAAGCAGCAATGCTGCATAGCTCCGGTGTATTTATGTTGCTAAGAAAATGGTTCACGACTCCGCTAAAACCTCTTCTTTCCAGCACAGTATCCCAGCTTCCAAAGCTTTGAATATGTGGTAGCGCATCCTTTTCATACAGAATCACCTTGTCCAGATCCACCACTTCCACCGATCTGCCGTTTCCGTGCAGCTCAAGCTTCTCCAGATCCACACCAGCTTCACGAACCATACTGTACATTCCTACTGCGTTATGTTTCCAACTGAGCATTCCAGATGCCTGCATCAGCCGGCCTTCTCCATTAGCATGAAGAACACTGCGAAGCAGTTCATAATGATCTCCACACAGCCACAACAGCACATCAAGCATATGGATCAGATCATCATGCACAGTTTCGCGGCTGCTCCCTGTTTGGAGCTTCGTTCGATGTTTAATCGCACTGCAATGGCTAATCCCGCCAACTTCCTCCAGCCATTGCTTGGCGGTGACATACATAGGGGCAAAACGGCGATTAAAACCTACGCCTAGCAATAGACCTTTATCTTGGGCTAGCTCTGCCATCCTTCTGGACTCTTCAAGATCATAGGAAAGTGGCTTGTCTACATATACCGAAATCCCACGTTCCAGACATTTTGTTACTATATCATAATGAGTAGTTGTTGGGCTATGTACAAATACTGCATCCAGATCCCAAGATAACAACTCTTCCAAATTCGTTGTACCTTTAGGCAAACGGTAGGTATGAACAGCCTGCTCCACCGTTATCGGTGAATGACTGAGAACTCCAACTACTTCCGCATGATCATGCTGAGAGAGCAGTGGCATATATACTTTGCGGGCAATATTGCCGATTCCTACTATGGCGACTCTTTTACGTTCAGGTGCAATCACTGATTTATCCCCCTCTAAACTTCTCGTTCTTTATCACTTTGTTCGCTACAAATGCTATTATACCTGCTTCTCATTTTCTGACCAATTGATCTTTACTTCAATATTTACTTCTTATCCCGTATGATGAAATGAATGAGTGGAAGAAGGGGTATATTATCTATGAAGAAATGGTTCTCGATTATTCTTTATGTTTCGGGCACAATCCTTGCGTTTATCTACAGATATGACATCCT
>RCUU01001393.1_pt1 | contig 11592 bp, 11 predicted proteins | sample 2166211 | NCBI WGS metagenome assembly RCUU01 (sample SAMN09932620, study PRJNA488358) | compost metagenome | feature: garden; material: soil; isolation source: compost soil in phenylacetic acid-enriched culture | place: Germany: Experimental Botanical Garden Goettingen | collected 2016-01-27
GTTCCAGGATCATTGAAATGACTTTGAGGGGGCGGCAGCGTGTCTTATATTACAGTCTCGAATCTAAGCAAAAGGTTTGTCACCCGGGGGCAATGGACTCAGGCATTAAGCAATATTGATCTGGACATTGCCCAGGGATCTTTTGTCAGCTTTATTGGTCCGAGCGGCTGCGGGAAGTCGACGCTGCTGCGGATCATCGGCGGGCTGATGGATTCGGAGGAAGGCGACATTGCGGTAGGGGGCCGGACGCCTCTTGAGATGCAAGCGGACAAGCAATTCGGATTTGTGCCGCAGGCTCCGGCGCTGTTTCCTTGGCGGACAGTGCTGCAAAATATGAATATCCCATTCGAAGTCAACCGTAGAAGCAAGACGGACCGCGCGGAGGTGCAGGGAGATTCGATTGAGCTTTTGCAGGCCGTGGGACTGGGGGATTTCATTCACGCCTACCCGAAGGAGCTCTCCGGGGGAATGAAGCAGCGGGTGGGAATCGTCAGGGCCTTTGCCTCCGGTGCTCCAATTCTGCTGATGGATGAGCCCTTCTCAGCTCTGGATGAAATCACGAGAGAGAAGCTGATGTATCAGCTGGTGAAAATCTGGGATAAGCACAACAAGACGGTTATTTTTGTCACCCATAACATTCAGGAGGCAGTGTATCTGTCGGACAAAGTCGTGGTTATGTCCAGCCGTCCAGGACGCATCTCGGGCGTTGTCGATATTAAGCTGCCCCGGCCGCGGGCGGAAGGAATCATTGAAACTCCTGAATTCCATCAATATGTGCTGGAGCTTCGGGAAAGCTTGCGTGAAAGGTGGTAGAGGCGAATGAGTAACCTCATATCGGACACGGGCAGCCGCCCGGTTCTGGGAAAAGGCAAAAAGGGGAACGGCACAATGGAATATGCGGGTGAAACCAGGAGTTCCAGACTTAAAGAAATGGCAGGCAACGTGATTACGCCGCTTCTGACCTTTGTGGTGATATTCATTTTGTGGGAACTGGTGATTCGGGTCTTTGATGTGAAAATGATTATTTTGCCCGCTCCTTCCGGCATTTTTGCCGAATTGTTCGGCTCCTTCTCTTTTTACCTGCCGCATCTATGGCTTACGTTCTATGAATCGATTCTCGGCTTCATGATCGGGGTAGGGGTGGCACTCATTGGCGGCATCCTGATGTCCCAGTCCCGGTTCCTGGAGAAATCGCTGCTGCCGGTTGCTGTACTCGCCAATGTAACACCCATCGTTGCGATTGCTCCGTTGTTCATTATCTGGTTCGGCTTCGGGGCGCTTCCCAAAATCCTGATTTCTGCGATTTGTTCGTTTTTCCCCATGCTGATCAATTCGATTACGGGGTTCCGCTCGATTGATGATAACAACTATGAATATCTGCAATCCCTGCATGCCAGCAAATTCGAGATTTTCCTGAAGCTGCGCCTGCCGAACAGCCTGCCGTATATCTTCACCGGCGCCAGAACCTGTATGAGCATGAGTGTCATTGGTGCGGTGGTCGGAGAGATGACCGGTGCAAGCGAAGGGATTGGCAATGTCATTACGGTATCCGGCAACTACATGCAGATGGAGCGGATGTTTGCCGCGATTATGCTGCTGGCGCTAATGGGGATTTTGCTGACGAGTCTGGTAAAGGTTGTGGAACGCAGATTCCTGCACTGGCATAGCATGGACAGCTGAACGAGCTGTATGAGGGTTCATCGGCCAGGTTTTTGGAAGCTGTGGTGAGTCAAGCTTGACGAAAAAATGAATGAATGTCGCATGGTGATTCCCTTCTCATAGCGCGTGGTGCTGGCAGTCAGCAGCATCCGGTTCCTCACGCAGCGGGATCACCTGCTCAGATAATGTAAAAATAAGTATAATATGGGAGGGTTTGAGTGTGGAGTGGAGCAAAAAAATAGTGTTGTCTATGGTGTTGTGCATGATGATGATTGTTATGGCAGCATGCGGGAACAACGAATCTGCAGGATCAGCAAGCTCGCCTGAACCAACTGCCAGCGCCAGCACGGCACCTTCCGCAGAAGCCCCCACCCCTGCCGGGGACGATTCCGCAATCGATTGGGACGCGCGAATTACTGCTAACAAGGCGGCGGGTGAGATTAATTTTATGACCAGCTTCAACTATTCGGCCTCGGTGGCCAATGTGAATGCATGGGTGGCGGACGAGCAGGGCTTCTTCAAGGAGCTGGGGCTTGATGTGAAGGTACAGCCGGGACTGGATGCTGACGGAATGAAGCTGCTTGCCGCTGGAAGACTGCAGATCGCTCATGCCGGTTCGGGCAGCGTAGTGGTGCAGGCCGTGGCGAATGGAGCTGACATTAAGGCAGTCTCTGTCATGGCTCCAGTCGGATTAGGTGCGATTATGGTGCCGGAGGATTCGGATATTCAGGATGTGAAGGATCTGGAAGGCAAAACCGTTGGCTATAAAGGAGCGATGAGCGCCAACTACCTGGCGATGTTCCAGCAGGGCGGTGCGGATATTTCCAAGATCAAGCAGGTATCCGTCGGTTTTGACCCTACGATTCTAAACACTGGCGATGTGGATGCCATTACCGTGTTCAAGTCCAACGAGCCGGCTGCGATGGAGCGCCAAGGCTTCAAGGTCCGTCTGCTGAATCCCGAGGATTACGGCGTTAAGTCTTCCTTCGGGGTTATGGTAGCCAATTCCGATTTTGCGGAGAAGAATCCGGCCGCTGTAGAAGATTTCCTGAGAGCGATTATGAAGGCCCATGAATGGATTCTGGCGAATCCGGAAGAGACCATTCAGCTGCTGGAAAAGAAGGCAGAAGGCAACTTCAGTCTGGAGGTCGAGACCAACCGGCTGAAGGTCGAAACCGAACTCGCTGCTGCCTCCGAGTATGAAGGACACGGCCTTGGCTGGTTTACGCCGGAGCAGTGGCAATCGGAGATTGATATTTTGACGAGTACCGGAGTGGTGAGCCAAACTACATTGACTACGGATCAAGTGTCCGACAGCTCGTATATTTCTAAAGTGTATGACGGGGATCAACTGATCTGGCCGGAATAACTAACGTGAACAAAGATACAGATCATCGACTGGCAACCCAAAGGAGGAACAGGCATGCTGCAGACGAAGCAAAAAGCGCTGAAATCATTTTATTATCCGGTTATGAAGGTAGAAGCTCTACAGAATGGTCCACAATCCTTTAAATTAATGGGGCAGGATATTGTACTCTGGCTGGATGACCAGAATAAGCCTGCTGCGGCCATCGACCGCTGTTGTCACCGCACCTCGAAGCTGTCCAAGGGCTGGCTGCGCGAAGGCTGTATCGTCTGTCCTTATCATGGGTGGACCTTCAACCGGGACGGCAAATGCACCTGGTTCCCGCAATCGGAGCTGGAGGACCCGCCGAAGGTCTACAAAATACAAGGCTACCGCTGTGAGGAACGGTACGGGTACGTATGGGTGGCACTGGAGGAGCCGGTTGCAGGCATTCCTGAGTTCCGGTATTCAGACAACCCCGGATTCCGCAAGGTGGAGGAGTTTTATGAAGTGATTCATTGCGCCGCACTGCGGCTGATGGAGAACTCCTTCGATGTGGCCCATGTCAATTTCGTGCACAAAAACACATTCGGGGATATGGACAATCCGATCCCGCCCCGAGTGACGATTACCCCGAAGGAATGGGGCTTCGAAGCCAACATGGAAATTCCCGTTCACAATAAGCTGAACCAGAAGGTTGGAGCGCTGAATATGGAGGAAGAGCGCACGGTGCGCAAGCAGCTCAGTGAGTGGTTTATGCCTTTTATCCGCCAGACGAACATTACTTACCCAACAGGACTAATCCATTCCATTGTTACCTGCGCTACGCCCATTGATGACGGGACCTGCCAGCTGGTGCAGTTCGTCTACCGGAATGACCGTGAAGAGGATGTGCCTGCGTCGAGCATCATCGCTTTTGACCGAACGGTGGTCGATGAGGATATGGAAGTGCTGGAAACAACGGAAATCAACGTCTCGATTGATCTGACGAAGAAGCTGGAGAATCATATGCTCTCGGACCAGCCGGGCATTCTGATGCGCAAGATGCTGCTTGGACTGCTGAATGAACGCGGGGAAAAGGAAGCGAATGAATGACAGCCCCACGGCTCTTCTGACAATATTTCAGCGAGGTGAAAGGGCATGACGAAGAAAATTCATTTCGGCTGGTTTACAGAATACGGCCCCATCGGGTGGGATGGTCCGAATGCGAACGGGGACTGGCGCCAGCCGGATCTGTATCAGCAAATGGCTCAAATTTGTGAGAAGGGCAGGTTCGACTTCGCTCTGTTCGCGGACCATCTGGGCATTACTTCTTCCTTCCAGGGCTCCATGGAGAATTATGTGAAATATGGCCTGAATGGTGTGAATCATGATTCCACGCTGCTCTGTACGATGGTCGCTGCCGCTACGAAACATCTCGGCGTAGGTACCACCGTGTCCACGATGCTTACCCCGCCGTACAGCCTGGCCCGCCAGACTGCCTCGCTGGATCATTTGTCCAAAGGGCGGGCGGCATGGAACATTGTAACGACCGGGAATACGGCAGGATTCTTGAATTTCGGCATTGAGCAGCCGGAGCATGATGCCCGCTACGATATTGCTGATGAATATTTGGAGCTGTGCTTTCAGCTGTGGAGCAGCTGGGCACCGGATTCGATGGTCATGGACAAAAAAACGGGCGTGTTTGCTGATCCGGACAAGGTGCGCCCGATCAATTTTGAGGGCAAATACTACAAGAGCCGCGGACCGCTGAATGTTACGCCTTCGCCGCAAGGCAGGCCGGCACTCATCCAGGCAGGTTCGTCGGAACGGGGCAAAGATTTCGCGGCGAAATGGGCGGATGCCGTCATCGTAGGCATGCACTATCTGGACGATATGAAGGCTTACTATGAGGACATGAAGGCGCGGGTTGTCCAATTCGGACGCGATCCGCAGCAGTTCAAAGTGTTCTTCATTGTGAAGCCGGTGCTGGGGCAGACGGAGGAGCTGGTGAATCAGAAGCTTGAGGCGCTGAGCCACCCCCCGGAATCAGCGATTCATGCAGCCTTGTCTGCGTTGTCCTCCAGAATGAACTATGATCTGTCGCAATTCAACATTGATGAGCCGCTGCCTCCCATGGATGAGAGGACAATCCAGGGCGGTCAAACGACACTGTCCCGGTTCTATACTGCCGGACGCCGTCCGACGCTGCGGGAGGTGGCTACCGAAGAGGCCGCAGGCAACAAAGGCGGAATTGCCGGCACACCGGAGCAGGTGGCGGACCGGCTGCAGCATATTATGGAGACGGTTGGCGGTGACGGTTTTATCGTCCGTGTGGATACCCATGATCACGCGTATATGCAGGAATTTGTAGATACAGTCATCCCTATTCTGCAGCAGAGAGACTTGGTGCGCATGGAATATACGGGGAATACGCTGCGGGAGAATTTGATGGAGTTTTGAACTGGAAAAATAAGCGAAACTGGACTATTCATAAGCTGCGGCCGGAAGTTCAGGGTCCAAATGAGGGGAAAGACATGAACAAACTAGGGAACAGCAGGAATTACTGGCAGGTGTCAGGAGAGCGGGCGGACCTTCGCCGTCCGCGCAGACCGGCCCGGCCGGTAGCGGTTGCTTCCAAGCCGCAGGAGATTGTGTTGGATCTGGAAGATACGGCCATCATTGTGGTGGATATGCAGAACGATTTCTGCATGCCGGGTGGTTGGCTGGATTCCATTGGCGTGGATACGGCACCGCTTCTGGGTCCGGTGGCACCGCTGAATACGCTGCTGCCCGCTCTGAGGCAAGCGGAGGTTCCTGTGATCTGGCTCAACTGGGGCAACCGGGAGGACCGGCTGAATCTGCCCCCGTCCTTGCTGCATGTGTATGATCCGGACGGCCAGAGCAATGGAATCGGAGCTCCGCTGCCGGGGAATGGTTCCAGGGTGCTGGAGAAGGGGAGCTGGGGCGCGGCCCTGGTTGAGGATCTATCCTCCGAGCCAGGAGATATCCGTATCGACAAGTACCGCATGAGCGGCTTCTGGGATACTCCACTGGACAGCATTCTGCGCAACCTGAATATCCGCACCGTGCTGTTCGCGGGTGTCAACCTGGATCAATGCGTGATGCATACGCTGCAGGACGCGGCTTGCCTCGGCTACGCTGTTGTTCTATTGGAAGACTGCTCTGCCACAAGCTCGCCGGGCTACTGCACGGAGGCCACCCTGTATAACATCAAGCAGTGCTACGGATTTGTGGCGGATTCAGCCTCGCTGCTGCGGGGGATGAACGGCCGTAGCGCAGGATGAGGTCCACCAGACTGTGCGGTCAGGAAGGGAGGTTAATGCTTTGCTTGATGACAAATGGAATTCCATATTCAGCCGGATCGCGGCCGAGCCGCACAGCGGCGGAAATCTGGACGGAATGAGCTTCGTTGTGAAAGATGTTTTCGGCATTGCCGGTTACACAAACGGTGCGGGCAATCCCGACTGGCTGAAGACGAGCCGGCCCTCAGAGCAGCATTCGGAGGCGGTCCTGCGGCTGCTTGCCGCCGGAGCAAGGCTGGAAGGAACAACACATACTGACGAGCTGATGTTCAGCTTGAACGGTGAGAATTACCACTATGGCACTCCGGTGAATCCGAAGACACCGGACCGGATTCCAGGCGGTTCTTCAAGCGGCTCGGCTGTCGCGGTCGCAGCGGGGCTGGCCGATTTCGCTCTTGGAACGGATACCGCAGGCTCCGTCCGGGTGCCCTCCTCCTATTGCGGAATATACGGCATGCGTCCCACGCATGGGGCGGTATCGCTTGAAGGTGTCATTCCGCTTGCGCCCAGCTTCGATACGGCAGGCTGGATGGCCCGGGACACGGACACGCTCCTTAAAGTCGGGAGCGCGCTGCTTCCCGCAACCGGGGAGCCAATGAGCAGACTTGGCGGCTTCGGCTTCAATCATATTCTGATTGGAGACGATGCCTGGGCGCTGGCCAAGCCGGAGGTGCGGCAGGTACTTATTCCCACCCTTAATCTGATCAAAGAAACGACGATCCGGCATACGGAACTCGTGGTTGCTCCGGAAGGGCTTCCGTCCTGGATGTCTGTCTTCCGGACGATCCAGGGTTATGAAATCTGGCGTGAGCACGGCAATTGGATAGAGCAGACGAGCCCAAACTTCGGCCCGGATATCGCGGAACGGTTCGCCTGGGCCTCCACCGTGCGGGAAGAGGATTTCTTGAAGCAACTGGAGCTTCGCCTGCAAATACGTGAATACATGTCCGGCCTGCTGGGCAGGGATGGACTGCTCGTTATCCCGACTTCGCCCGGTGAGGCCCCGTTGCTGCACTCATCGGGGAGCGAGCTGGAAGAGCGAAGAGTCCGAACGATGAGGCTGAGCTGCATCGCCGGTCTCGCCGGACTGCCTCAGCTCACGATACCGGCGGTAACATTGAACAGCTGCCCGCTGGGCTTATCCGTGATCGCCGGACCCCATCAGGATATGCGTCTGCTCGCCTGGGCGAAGCAATTCACTCTGAGCGCGGCCGTTCAATAAATGGCTCAATACATTGAATATACGCGAGGTGAACAGTTATGTATCTAAGAAATGAAGGGGCCGCCTGGGAGACGCGTTTCCTGCCCCGTCTCACCAGCAAGCAGGTTCTGGAGCTGCCTAAGGACAATGCACTCATCATCCTGCCGATCGGAGCCGTTGAGCAGCACGGTCCACATCTGCCGGTTTATACGGATACGCTGATTGGGGAAGCTACGTTGACGCAGGCGCTGGAGAAGGTTGGCCCGGAGCAGCAAATCTGGCTGCTTCCTCCAATCCCTTACGGCAAGAGCAATGAGCATATCGGGCTGCCGGGGACGATCTCGCTGTCGGCGGCAACGTTGCACGGGGTTGTCATGGATATTGCGGAGAGCCTGAAGGCGAGCGGCTTCCGCAAGCTGCTGCTGTTCAACACACATGGCGGGAATGTGGACCTGCTTAATACTGCAGCCCGTGAGATCCGGATCAGGACCGGATTGATTGTGTTCTATCTGTTCCCGGGCAATCTGGATGTGGCCGGAGATCTGATGGGGGCCGAGGAGCTTGAATTCGGCATTCATGGGGGAGATTACGAGACATCCATTGTGATGTCCGTCAAGCCGGATTGGGTGCAGGAGGAGTTTCTGGTGAACGAAGTGCCGAATATGTCGCAGTATAAGTTTTTGACGCTGGAAGGCAAAATCCGCTTCGCGTGGAAGATGGCTGACATCTCCGCAAGCGGAATCGCAGGGGACGCGACAGCAGCGACGCCGGAGAAGGGGCGTATCATTCAGGAGCGTATTGCCGATATTCTCGGTCAGGCGCTGGCGGAGCTGTGCGAATTCGAAATTGAAAACGTGAAAGCAGAAAAAGAGTAGAGAGAGACTAAAGAGAGACGGTGAAGGCCCGATGAGACTTGTCACATTAAAAAGGGGCGACCAGGAACTGGCAGCCATCGCGGCACAAGGCCGTTTCGTCCTTGTCGATGAGATCAACCGGTCGGAAGGGCGTTTCTGGAGCAGCTGCACGTTGGAGCTGATTCAGAACGGACAGTTCGGCGAACTGAAGCTCTGGTACGCGGAAGGCGGCAGGGAAAGGCTAGAGGCGCTCCCGGGCCTTGATGTTTGTAAGGCGGATTTCGCCCCGCTGTACCGGCGTCCCCGTAAAATTTGGGGCATCGGGATGAACTATACGCAGAAGGCGATAGACCTGCAATCAACGCCCCCGGAAGCGGAACCGGTCTGCTTCATGAAGCCGGATACGAGCCTGATTGGCCCGGGTGACGACATTGTGCTGCCGCCTGAGTCGGAGATGGTGACCGCTGAGGCTGAGCTGGGCATTGTGATTGGCAAAGTCTGCAAAGACATTCACAAGGAGCAGGCTTTTGAAGTGGTAGCCGGGTTTACGCCGACACTGGACATGACCTGCCAGGACATCCATGCCCGCAACCCCAGATTTCTGCAGCGTTCCAAAGTATTCGATACCTTCTTCAGCTTCGGCCCGGAGCTTGTAACGGTGGATGAGATCCCCAATCTCCAGTCGGTCGCTGTCGAGACAGTGCTCAATGGCCAAGTCATTCACGGCAGTACGATTGACCGCATGATGTATAATCCATGGTTTATTGTTTCGTATTTCTCCCGGATGATGACCCTGCTTCCCGGGGACATCATTATGACAGGAACTCCCGGTTCTGCTGTGCTCCGCAGCGGGGATTGGGCTGAATGCCGGATAAGCGGGTTCAGGCCTTTGGTCAACCCGGTAGCCGGAACCCATTAATCATAAAGCGAGGGTGATAGAATATGACCATTCCAGGCTTAGTGGCAGGCAACTTCGAGGATTGTCCCGTACACAAAATTACCGCCCGGGATACGAACAAATTCGTGCTGCTGTGCGACCGCACACAGCTGCCGTTCACCTCTTTTATTGAGATCTTTGAGGAAGGCGGGCGGACGCCCTCCAACGAGCACAAAGAGGCATACGAATACTTCTATGTGCTCAAGGGTGAAGGGCTGGCGCTTGTGGGTGACCATGAGACAACGATCCGCCAGGGCTCATTTATAATCGTGCCGCCGGGCAATCACCATGATATTATCAACACCGGCAAAGGCCGTATGTACTGCCTGACGACCATGGTGCCGGACGAACACTTCTCCGACATGATCAAGGCCGGACCGAAGGCGAGTCTGGATGAAGAAGATCTTGCTTTTCTGAGTAAGGTTGTTGCATCGGAGTAAATTCATTTGAGCAAGAAAGGACTCCGGGCTTATGCCGGGAATCCTTTCGCTGTTTGGTTAGCTTTCCTGTATTCTTTTAACCGGCCAGAGCAAAACCTCCAGACGCTTCGTAAAGGTAAGCAGTGAAGGATCGGGAGCATGAACGAGTCCCAGTGAATCGGTTGCAGTATTGCGGCCGATCTGCAGGGCTGCTTCCTGCAATGTCCAGGGAAGATGGTGAATGTCCCCAGCATAGAGGCGGCCCTTCGAATCGGAAGCATACAGGCAGTACCGTTCAGTTAGCCAGTGCAGCAGGCTTCCGGGCTCTGCATGGAAACAAGCGGAGTCTTTGGCCTTGTATCTCCCGGTAAACTCGGCTTGTCCATAGTCAGGAATATGCTTTCGGCTGCTATATTGAATATATTCCCCATCCGAATGACAACTCATCTTGGCATAACGATAGGGCAAATGCGCAAATGCACGGGCTGTCCCAACAGCTAACCGGCTGGAGGCATCCAGATTCAGAAAGAATACCCCTGCCTTTCCATTGTTAACCACATATGTACGAATATTGAGCTCCAGAAACCGGTGGACCAAAGGAAGGCGCGGAAAGCCTCTTAGCCGCAGCGGATCTATCAGAAATGGAGAAACACTGATCCAGGGAGTTCCTTCCCACTGCTGCAATTCTAAACCGGGTGGAATATAAGGGGTCAAATGGGCTTCGCTCACCGGCCAATGTGCAAACAGCAGGTCATTCCAAGTCTGCTTCATCAGCCAGGGTCCTTGGGGTAAAGGAAAGGGCCGATGGGCGGTGTGCGCAAGGATCTCACGATTCTTCAAGGATTGTCCCCCTTTGGCATAGACGATCTCGCCGATAGGAATAGGTTACCCTTTTTGTATACAATCAATCATGCCATACTATCGTATTAATGTTCGGATTATTCTGAAATAATAGTCATCTTCGCAATTCCTCCCGATTCCCATTCCGGGAAACTTCCCATAATGGGAAAGTTCCCGTACACTCTTTCCCTTTTTGGGAAAGAGTGTTTTTGTGTAAATATAAGAATTTATATGTTTCACGCTATAAATTATCCTTCTATTTCTCGCTGAAATGGATACCGTCCTTATAAGGACGGCGTTAGCCGTTTCCACTTGGGCCGCCATACAGTCGTCCGGGATCACCTGTTTGAGCGGTAATTACAGGAAACCCGCCTCAATAAAATAAAAATTGAGAATTCGGCAAAGTTGGCACGGAATTTGCTCGGTATAGAGGTGAGGGCCAAATCAAGAGGAGGGATTCACTTGCGTATTTCAAAAGAATTGCTTGGCGGGATGTACCGGAAGATGCAGAGTATCCGGAAATTCGAAAAAACTGCATCCACCTTTTTTGCGGAAGGGAAAATACCGGGCTTTGTCCATCTGTACATCGGGGAGGAGGCCATCGCCGTTGGGGCATGCGCCAATCTGCGGGATGACGATTATATTACGAGTACCCACCGGGGGCATGGACATATCGTCGCCAAGGGCGGGAATCTGAAATATATGATGGCGGAGCTGTTCGGCAAGGAAACCGGCTACTGCAAAGGCAAAGGCGGGTCGATGCATATTGCGGACGCGGAGCTTGGCATACTCGGAGCCAACGGAATTGTCGGCGCGGGCCATCTGATTGCAACCGGTGCGGCATGGAGCGCCCAATACAGGGGAAGCGATCAGGTCAGTGTGTGCTTTTTCGGAGACGCTTCCACGAATCAGAGCACATTTCATGAAGCGATGAATCTGGCGAGTCTATGGAAGCTGCCGGTTATTTTTGTATGCGAGAACAATCTGTATGGGATATCGGTCAGCCAGGCCAGACATCAGACGATCAAGGAC
>RCUU01001394.1_pt1 | contig 11590 bp, 11 predicted proteins | sample 2166211 | NCBI WGS metagenome assembly RCUU01 (sample SAMN09932620, study PRJNA488358) | compost metagenome | feature: garden; material: soil; isolation source: compost soil in phenylacetic acid-enriched culture | place: Germany: Experimental Botanical Garden Goettingen | collected 2016-01-27
GCGTACGATGGGGTGATCCTCTTGAATGATTTTCTCCATTTCATGTTCGATCGCTGTCAGGTCATCTACTGATAAAGACTGATCTATATCGATATCATAATAAAAACCGTCTTCTATAACGGGTCCAATACCCAGCTTAACTGCCTCAGCACCATATACTCTTTTTATTGCTTGAGCCATTATATGCGCCGTACTGTGTCGGTAAATCTCCAATCCATCCTGCCCTTCAAGTGTAACAATTTCAATTAGAGTGTCAGACTCGATGGGATGGTTAAGATCATAGAGCTTCCCATTCATTTTTCCGGCAATGGCTGATTTCTTCAGACCAGCACTGATGGACTCTGCTACCTGTTCAAATGTGGTGCCTTCCTGGTACCTCCTGACATTTCCGTTTGGTAAAGTTACCTTGACCTCCATGACTTATCCTCCTTCTGAATTCATAATGTTGAACGCAAAAAAACGCATCTCGTCCTTAAAGGGACGAGTGCGTTCATCTCGTGGTTCCACCCTAATTTGACCTGTAACAACAAGGTCCTTATTAGTATCCGATAACGTAGATAAAACGGCGCCGCTTACTACCGCGAATACAGATCAACGGGTTCAACGCCACGGCTACAAAGTGGTAATTTCATAGCCGTGACTGGAGAAGCTTGCAGCGTTTGCCTCTCTCTCTGTACAGTCCGTGCAGGAAATCATGTCTTTGATTCTCGCCATATGAAATGATAATGGTGTCATTTTACTTTTTTATGCTTCGCAAAGTCAAGGTTTTTTTATCAAAGGTTGCAAAATTTGTTCATTGCACAAGCTTTATTTTTGTTCAAGCTTATAGGTGAAATCGTGCTTTTGTCCATCAAAAATGCTGTTATAGGAAAAGTATAATATGCCGTCTTTCTCTTGCTTGAATTTGATCTCATCCCCGTGATATGGAACATCATTCATTTCAGCGTATTCTTGTTCTTGTGCATTTAGCTGTTTGTATAATTGAACTGGTTCAAGAGTTTTCAGGTTAATCAAAGTTAACAAACCTGTCGTATTAGGTCTGACAAGTGCAAATCCATCCCCAATGCCCTCTACAGAATAGGTTTCATCCAAACCAATAATTTTGACTAAATCATAGTCCTGTTTAACCTCTCCTGCTGTATCTAACACATAGAGTACTTTTCCGTCTGTCATGACAGGCTGTTCGCCCAAATAAGTCACATTAGGAACAAAACGCTGCCAATAATGAACTTTTGTTTGTTTTATTAGCGAGCCGTCAACCATTAATGCCGAATATAAAGCTGTGTTAATCATGGGTTCGCCGTAATTGTCTGTTAAAATTAATTGCTCTGATTTACCGGAGGAGACCAGCTCTAACTGAGTATATCCTTGAATATCAAGCGTCATAGTCCCTGCTAATTTGGGCTCGTCAACAGAGCTGGAAGCATAATGCACCTTACCGTTAGTGTGGTTCACCCAATAAAACTTCGAACCCCCATTGACCATCATGAGGTTGGTATTTGGAATGACCTCTACTGATCGATCAGTTGGGCTCCAGTTTACTTTAGCCTGCATTAACTCTGCTACGGAGCGGATAGATACATAAACTTGGTTGTCTCTAATAATTGGAGGGTTAGCAAGTTTAACCTCCTTATTGTTCCTAGTTGCCGTAGTCTTACCAAGCATCATCACGATCTTCTGTCCCGGTTGGGAAATGGTGATTTGTTTGTTCTGACTATTCCAGGTCACTGCAGAGCTTAACCCGTTAGACACTTCTCTCAATGGAATATAGACTGTTCCATTCCGTATAAAAGGCTGTGACTGGACAGAATATGAACTTCCTTGAATATTAATAGTGATATTTTGTGCTTGATGCTTATTGGATACGGTTTGGGCAAATGCATCCGGACTGTTTTGAGATAATAAAAAGGATGTCATACAGCCTGTTAAAATTAATGTCTTTAGAATAATTTTTTTATAATTCATCATTTTCTTCAGCCTTCCTTATTTTTATTCCGTAACTATAAACGAAAATAAATAGATAATGTTACATCGCAGCAATCCAAATTACATTTTTCCCGCACAGAATGATACAATAGCTCTATAACCGTATCAAATGGAGGTGTACCGAATGAACATACAAAAGGCAATCGATCGCAAGAAACTGGATGAAAAAACGGTACATATGCCTTGGTTTGTTCAGCAGTTCATTGATTATAAATTACCAGACCTCTCTCCTTCAACTTTGCTGGAATATGTGAGAGATTACGAGCAGTTTTTCGGATGGCTGAGAGCCGAAGGGTTATCAGCAGCAGACAGCAATGCCGGAGTTACGCTGCTGGAGCTTGAGACACTGCATATGGAGAGCGTTGTTGGTTATCGACTTCATTTAACAACTAGAACGGAAGGAACCAATTCCAAAATTACAGTTTCTCGTAAAATGTCCTCCCTTCGCTCGCTATTTCACTATTTGAGTCAAATTGCCGAGGATGAAAATTTCTACCCGTTGCTCAAGCGCAACATTATGGCGAAGGTGGAAATTAAGCGGATTCATAAACCGAAGGATACGGCGGCCAAGCTAAAAGGTAAAATTCTGGAGGAAGACGAATTAATCGAATTCATCAGTTATATAGCTGAAGGTTACGGTCAGGATATTCAGGATAACAAGCAGGCTCTTTATTCCTACGAGCAAAACAAAGAGCGCGACGCCTGCATAGCAAGCCTGATCCTTAATTCAGGGTTACGGGTTTCCGAAGTTGTGAATATGAATGTGGATGATTTGGACCTCGCTAACAAGCTGCTGTATGTATTTCGTAAAGGTAATAATGACGAATCATTCAAGACTCCCGTCTATTTTCGGGAACAGTCCAAGGATGATCTATCACATTATTTGAATCTAAGAACGACACGATATCGTACACCTAAACGGGAAAAGGCACTTTTCGTCGCTGTTCCGAACGGTCAAAAAGAAGGAAAACGCATGACCAAACGAGCTATTCAGGCAATGATCATCAAATACGCCAAACGGTTTGGCAAGCCCTATTTGACGGTTCATAAACTCCGACATTCTTTTGCTACCGACTATTATCTGCAGAACGATATTTACAAAACCAAAGAACAGCTAGGGCATGCCTCAACAGAAACAACCGAAGTATACGCGCATTTGACAGATAAGACGATGTCCGAAGCTATTGAACGTCGTGCTTAAAATGAAATGCTTTATATTCATAAAATAGGACTAAATCCGGCATTACCAGGGAGATAGTCCCTTTTTAATATGGATGAAATAGTGTTATAGAACTGCCTTCTATGACAAGTTATCAAACATCATAGAAAATTATTGACCACCTATCGAATATATGATTATATTATTGTAATATATTAACAAATAATGAATGTAGTAACACCAAATATGCGTTGTTTCCATTAGAATAGACGAATTTAAATTTAAAAGGTGATATTTGTATGAATAATTCAGCCTCGATTCTTACACAAGTAAATGCCTTTATCTTAGAAGAAAATTTATGTCTAAGCAAAATCGCCAAAAAAACAGAAATAAACGCGGGGACGCTTAGTTCTATTTTTAACAAAAACAAAATATTTACGGTTGATCAATTAGACCGGGTAACTGCAGTGATGAATTTGCCTGAGGGCTACTTCTATGAACAATACATAATAGATTATTTGAAAGAAGCGACACCAAATTGGCGTCGTATTCGCCCCTTTCTATATCGCTGCGCGGCTCTGGACAAGCTGGATTGCGTAGAAAAACTTGTGAGCCTTCTAATGGAAAATCTGATGTACGCTCCGCTGCTGTTTGACGTCGCAGAGGATTTATTTCAAACCCAAAAATTTGCCGCAGCGAGATTATTGTATGAAAGTGTCGCTGATAGCGAGAAACATCAGCATTCGGAAAGGCTTGCCTTGTGCAAATACAGATTATTTAATTTGAGCCTTGGAAATGATCAGATTAAAAATCTGCATGCTGCTATTCAATTTGAAGCTTATATGGAACGATTGGATGAAATTGATCAACTGGAAGCATTAAGGGACCTGATAAATCTATATCGTTCTTTACGAGATTGGGATAAGTTAGAGGTACTGGCAAAGCGACTTGAAGAAAAAGCTAAAGCATACTATTTTAGTAATCGCAAATCTCGCAATGGAGATAAGGGAAAGAAAACAAGCAGACCAATATTTGTTTATCTTGCATATCCTTATCTGCTTCTTGGAAGTGTTTGTGAATTCCGCAAACAATTTGATTTAGCTTTACAGTACAGTTCACTTTATGCAGATTTACACTGGGTTATGGAGACAGATGAAGAAACACTTTATTGGAAAGCTCTATTTGAGGAGTGGTCTGTAGTTAACACTTATGTAACCAAACTGTTCGCTGGAGATGAGAGCATTCTTCCAGATTATATAGCTTATTTTGAAAGTAGAGAGCATGAAATACTATTATCATTACTTAATATCGTAGAAGCAGCTAATCAGCATTATTATAATGTAGACGATATTCTTCAGCGATTTAAAACAAAAATAACGTTTCACATAAATCAGGAAGAAGATAACCCCTTTTATTCACCACATATTATTTCAGATTTTACATTAAATTTAACGAATGAATTAGCAGTCTACTATCTTCGTAATGAAAATTTTGAAGATGGATATAACTATTTATTAATATCTTTAGAAAAAGCATCCATTTATAAGGATAAATCTGGTATAATTAAATGTGTAGGGTTATTTGAACAATATAGAAACATGGCATCCTATGAAGTAAAAAACACCTACCAAAATTTGATTAGAGAGGTGTATAACCATGAAAAAAAAATTAACGTTTCTACTACTAGCCTCTAGCCTTTTTATTCTACTTCTTGGTCCAGTTACAACCGCCCCTGGTAACAGTGTTATCAAACCTATGATTAATGTTCATGGTGGCGCTTAATTAAAATCTTGTTGATCCAAAAATAATCTTGGGCAAATTTAAAATGTCAACTTAAACAAGAAACCACCGTTCACAGGCAAAAAAACCTGTTCGGTGGTTTCTCCAATTTAAAATTCTTGTTTACAAATTATCAATTATATAACCAGCTATCTCCCTGCTCTGATTTACTTCAAACAATGGCAGGCTTTTTTTCGAAGAAATTGTAAGTAGTTGATTACGTTCCCTGTCATCCAACCCACGATACACTATACCGATCACCTGATTCAACTGACTAATAAGCTTTATATCCTCAGCCGAAGTTACCAATACCAATTTGGGATAATCCTCTTGTTTAAACCCTTCAACAATGACGAGATCATATTCGTGAAAATAAGCTATCAGACTCTGAAGTGAAGTCTCTCGCTCCTCGATAATCGCTGTTCTCCAGGGAGATGTGATCGCCGTTGCTACAGCGCCAGCTTGCCTAAGTTTATAAGTATCGGTCCCTGCTACATCGCTGTCAAAGCCATGAACATCATGTTTGATTACAGCCGCTTTATAATTCAGGTCGTTCATTATCGGGATAAGCTTGGAGATCAAGGTGGTTTTACCGGTATTTTTAAAGCCTACGATTTGAACAATCTTCTGTTTAGACCTGCCTGTTATCTCTGTCATACCGTACCTCGCGGCAGCTTGAGCACCTTCACCATCTCTCCTGCATGAACCCCGGCGGTTGTTGGCGGAATAACGATTAATACATCACTATCCTTGATGGTGATCATGACACTGGATTCATCTAACTCAGCGGGATAAGCAACTACACTTCCATCTGAATATTCCAGCCTTCCCCTCACAAAACGGGTAAAACTGTTCACTTTGCTGTAGTCTTTTCCCAGTGAAGCCGAGAACTCTGGCAGGAATAGCCGTGAGCTTCCGAGCATTTTTTGAATAGCGGGTCTGGCAAAAAGCTCAAAACCAACAAAGCAGGCTCCAGGATTACCGGACAACGCAAATAACAGTTTATCCTCTTTTACCGCAGCCGTTGTTACACTTCCCGGGCGCATCTGTACCTTGTTAAAAAGCATCTGAACATCATCACCGGCAACTAAATCAGCCATGATGTCAAAATCCCCAACAGACACTCCGCCTGTAGTTATCACAATATCGTATTGGGCAAATGCCGCTGCAACCTTGCTGCGGGCAAGCTCAAGATCATCCTCGATTGCATGGAGAATGTATGGCTCACCACCTGCTTCCCGTATTTGATTGGCCAGCATGTATGTGTTGCTGTTTCTTATTTTACCGTCCTGCAGCGGCTCCTCTACGCTTAGCAATTCAGATCCGGTAGAAAATACCGCTACACGTGGGCGTCTAACGACTGGAACCTGATGAATTCCGAATGTAGCTAATACTGAAATCTCGCCAGTGCCAATAGATCGGCCTTTCTCAAGAATGAGATCACCCTCGGCTAATTCCAGACCGATAGGGGTTACGTTTTTACCGACTTCAATTTCGCGCCTGATCTCAATATATTTATGCTGCAGATCACCATCCGGTTTGACCATTTCTTTCGTCATTTCAAACATAATGACAGCATCTGCTTCATCAGGCACTTTAGCACCTGTCATAATACGCGCTGCCGTTCCAGGTACCAGCTTTACGCCAGGCAGGTTCCCGCAAGGTATTTCATCTACTACCCGAAGCTCGACAGGCTGCTCGGAGGAGCAACCTTTGGTATCGGCACTAATAATTGCAAAACCATCCATTCCGGAACGCCGAAAATGCGGGTATGGATGAGGTGCGGTTATGTTTTCCGCTAATGTGCGTCCCTGTGCTTCCGCCAGAACAACCCATTCACTGTCTAGCAAATGTGCATAAGGTATTATACATGCCTGAGCTGCACTTACCTCCATTGCCTGACGACGAAATTTTTCGGCTTTTTCAGCCTTTCCTCCTGCCATGCTTCCGTCAACACTACTCATTATTGCGCCACCTCCGACATGAATTGCTTTAAATGGTTCTGAAATTCGAATTGTATGATTTGCGTGACTTTCATCAAATCTTCTTTTGTTAAGTGGTCGTAGTGAATCCCCATAACGAGTGTTACCGTGCGTTTCAGGACAGATGCTGCTTGTCTCGCCATCTCCACACTTAGCGTATGCTCTTTGTGTCCAGGAACAATAGAGGTCTCCACCTTAATTTCCTGATCAGCATAATAAGCTGTCGAGGCAGTGCCAATATGCGCTTCGCCTCCGGTAACCATAATTAAAAGATCACGTCCCATCGGGAGTGATCTCACAGTAATATCATCAAAGCTCATCATTCGCAACCTCTCCTTAGAGCACACTCTGTCCTCTATTTTATAGGATTCCGCGAATTTCGTCCAAAGATGAAATGTTTTGTTGGAGCATAAAGCTCTCAAGATCTTGAAGCAGCTGTTCTCCAGCTCGTAAATTAACAAAGTTATAAGTCCCGACCTGAATCACCGTTGCACCTGCCATGATGAATTCGATAATATCGGTAGCACTGCTGATTCCACCCATGCCGATTACAGGAATTGTAACAGCCTTGCTAACCTGATGAACCATTCTGAGTGCGATCGGTTTGATCGCCGGCCCTGACAAACCGGCATACAGGTTGTTAAATACACTACGTCGTTTATACACGTCTATTTTCATTGCAGAAAATGTATTGATGAGAGAGACGCCCTCCGCCCCCTCTTCCTGACACATTACCGCCATTCCGACAATATCCTCCGCGTTCGGTGACAATTTGACAACCAAAGGCAAGGAAGTAGCCTGTCTCACCTGTCTTACGACTTCTCGCGCGGTTACCGTCTGAATGCCATAAGCCATTCCGCCTGCCTTGACATTGGGGCATGAGATGTTCAATTCTATGATATCTACAGCTTTACGCCCTGCACGTTCTCTATTTATGTTATCTTCATGAATCAGAGCTGCACCCTCAACATATTCTTCAATCGTGTTGCCGCCTAAATTTACGATTCTGGCCATATCAAGCTTTTCCCATCTGGAGCATTCCTCTTGCAAAAAAGCGTGGACTCCCGGATTCTCCAGTCCAACACTGTTTAACATACCGGAAGGTGTCTCGTACACTCGTATCCCGTCATTACCTTCTTTGGGATGGAGCGTTAATCCTTTGCCCGATATGCCTCCAAGCCGATTAATATCATAATAATTTGCATATTCTTTACCGAAACCGAAAGTACCTGATGCCATGACGATCGGATTCTTAAAATCAACACCTGCAATCGAACAATGTAAATTAGTCATTCGAACACCACCTCCTCGGCGAGAAATACCGGACCATCGGCGCAAGCTTTTTTTCGCCCGTCCGTACACTTCACGCTGCATACGAGGCAGGCTCCTATACCGCAGGCCATTCTGTTTTCGAGTGAAACATAGACCTTCGCCCTACTTCCCGATTCAATCTGTTTACGCTGTACCGCACGCAGCATAGGATGTGGGCCGCATGTATAAATCGTGTCATATGCATTGAAATCGACGGAATCTAAAATAATGCCACCAACATCAACGTGAACATTACCTGCTGTAGCTTGGCGAAATTCATCGACCATATAAGGATCACGGCTAAAACCTAAATATACATCGGCATCCTTAATTTCGCGTAAAGCATAATAGAATGGAGCAATTCCGATGCCTCCGCCGATAAAGGCGGTTTTCCCCGTTGGTTTCTCAAAACCATTGCCGAATGGACCTTCTAACGTAATGGAATCTCCAGCTTTTAACCGGGAAAAGATTTCGGTACCTTCACCAGCTACAATATACAGAAATTCAATAATATCACCGGAGATGTCAAAAATACTAATAGGTCTGGACAACAGTGGGTATTGATCCCAGGCTCGCAACATATAGAATTGCCCCATGCGACCTTTATCATGTCCTTTAACTGCTAGCCTGAAAACTCCTGGTGCTACTTGTACATTAGACAATACTTCTGCCACGATGCTCACTCTCCTCTATCTATCCGTATCAATATCTAGTTATCGCTCATTATAAAATGCAATTTTTAAGTAAACTAGTCTGTGACATATGTCACATAGATAGGATTGAACATAATCTTCACTTAAGTCGGGCATAACTACTCTTACTTTGTTAAGAATAAAGGAGAGGTTAAGCTATGTCCAACAAAAATAGATACCGGCGGTTGCTTGTGGCAGTGTTTGCATGGTTATTGATAACGCAAATCACTTGTTATTCTACAGTACAGGCTCATTATAAGCCAGTCTCTGAGGACATGGACACCGAAGCATCCCATTCAACTGAGAAACCCCTAACCTTGGGAGAATTAAGAAAAAAATATTCAGAGACCTTCAAATTCAGGGGCCCTGAAGTGAAGCAAATCGCTTTGACTTTTGATGATGTCCCGGATCCGAGATTTACTCCGACGGTTCTTGAGATCCTTCGCAAGCAAGGCGTTAAAGCGACTTTTTTTGTTGTTGGCCATCGGGCTCAAAAGCATCCTGATTTGTTGCGGCAAATCCATCAAGAGGGCCATCTTATCGGCAACCACTCCTATAGCCATCCTCAATTCAAAAATCGATCGGTTAAGCAGTTTCAAAATGAAATTCTACGCACTGAAAAAATGATTCAGAGAATCGTAGGCTATCGTCCCAAGCTTATTCGGCCTCCATATGGTGAAATTAATGAAGGACAAGTCAAATGGGCAAAAATCAATGGATACAAAATTGTTAATTGGAATGTAGATTCACTGGATTGGAAAGGCCTTAACAAGGATAAGGTAAAGAACAATATCTTAAACGCTGCAGGACCTGGATCTATTGTGCTTCAGCACGCCGGCGGTGGTGTTGGCTCCGATCTTTGCGGCACCATCGAAGCTCTACCGGAGGTTATAGAGACATTGCGTGCTAAAGGTTATCACTTTGTGACCTTGACCGAGCTTCTTCATACGAAAAAAAATAAATAAAAAGAGAGATATGGCCGGGAGCAAATGCTGCCCCATATCCATACCTCTCCACTATTGTGATTTATCGATTTTCAGTTATTTCAGAACATACAATTTAACATCTTGAAACCCGAAAGTGCTTACAGTTTTTGCGCTGCCTGGGATGAAAATGTCGATGCGATTTCCTTTGATCGCTCCACCCTGGTCTGTTGCGGTTGCTACGAATGCTTTTTTGGGAAGATTGTCGTGACTGTGTCCAGTAACAAGCACTTTAGTGCCCATTGGAATGACATTCGGATCAACGGCGATCGTGCCGAGTTCTAATGGGTTTCCGAAGTAATCAACAGCGCCCCATTGTCCATTTTCGCTTGCTGCAGCCGAATAGGCAGTGGCTTTGACGGATATTGTCTTGGAATAATTATAGGTCTTGCCCCATGCTTCAACGACATTGTTATCAGATAGCACGGTCAATGAAGGCAGCGTTGCGGCTGTGCCCGTTGAATTTGCCCTGGCTGAAGCTGTGCCCACAATTGGATTAGTGCTATTTCCGGAATCCGGAATAGTAATGCTCAATCCTTCGTAAATGTTAGTTGCCTTAACTGTTGGATTTGCTTTGATCAGTTTGTCTAAATTCACGCCATACTGCTTGGAGAGTGTGTAGAATGTATCTCCCTCCTTGGCCTTATGTAATGAATCTGCATGCACAGGTACTGCCTGCAACAATCCTGCCAAGCCTGCTGCAATGACTGCTGCTCTGATCGTTCTTCTAATTCCAGGATGTCTGTTCATGTTGTCCTCCTTTTATAGCGCCTGCGGAGTTAGTTGTCGGATTCGGGAAAAAGGATAATACCCCTGCGCAACATTTGCGCTTCACCCCAAGAAGGCCACTTTAGTCCAAAATCTGTTCCAGCATTAGCGGCACTTCATAAATCGTCCCCCGTACTTGCTTCAGCAAGTTTCGGCAATTTGAATATATCACAACTTTGTAACCTTTAGGACATGAAAATGTTTCCATTGGCGCGAAAACATTGATATAGAAGGATATTTAAAGGTGAAATTTCTGTAAATAGATTAATTCCACAAAAGCTTCAAACGCTCCAGCTGCAATATATGATGTCTGTAATGCATTTCTATAAGTAAAAACCACTCTTTAGCGTCGAGTGCTCCAAGTCCGGGATGAACCATTTTTTCACTTTTGGGCTCTTGACTCAAAACGGATTCAGTACGTCGCATCTGCTCCACTACGTCATGAAGACGTTGTGCCAACTGCTCCTTGTTCTCCGGCTGTTTTGGAGTGTATTGCGGTGAAGCAGGTACCCGAATTCGATCTGGCGGAAAACTTCCCAGTTCGAAGGCTTTTATGCCCCTCTCCGTTTTCTTCTCCATAACGCCAACTGTTGCATCACTTCCACCCAAACATTGATCGACATTATGCAGATGCAGGTATAATGCAGATTGAATTAAATGCATATACACTTGGCCAATCGACCATTCTTCATCGTTCGGTTTTTTTAATAACTGCTCCATATCCAAGTTATCCAGTTCAAGCAAATAACGTTCTACTGTCTCCTCGAATGCCTGCAATGCTTCAGATGTGCTTCTCAAGATTCAAACAACTCCTCATCATTAATTTTTGAATACATCCAATATAACAAAACGCTGCTGACAACAGCGTGTCAGTAGCGTTTCAAAATTTTTTCCGCCTCTTCCCGAATCCGTTGTCGAAAAGACTCTGGT
>RCUU01001395.1_pt1 | contig 11588 bp, 15 predicted proteins | sample 2166211 | NCBI WGS metagenome assembly RCUU01 (sample SAMN09932620, study PRJNA488358) | compost metagenome | feature: garden; material: soil; isolation source: compost soil in phenylacetic acid-enriched culture | place: Germany: Experimental Botanical Garden Goettingen | collected 2016-01-27
TATTTATTTCTCACTATAGAGTATTATAAAAAAAATTCACCCCAAAAAGTTAACGATCATGAGGCGAATTTAGTACAGGCTTATTTTGATTAGTATTGTGTGAAGGATTTAAGAAATACTTCACCTGAGGAGATTATGTAGTAGTTGTTGGTATCTTCTTATCGCTAGGAGTAACATCAGCATAATCCAATAAAGAGAAGACAAGCTGCATGCCATCCTTCATTCCCTGCTTATATAGTTGTTCATTTATTAATGACTGCTTAAAATGATGCTGATCCTCCCATATTCTAAAAGTGGGGGATTTTATGAAATTCTCATCCTCAAACATAGCATAAAACGCCTTGCGCTCCTCCTTGCGAACCTGTCGAATCTCTGAATGTTGTTCAATATGAGCAGATACTTCATCCAGCCTTTCCTCAATTGCCCTACAAAGCCATACCGGTAAGCCCATTATCTATCTCCCTTCACTCAATTGGTCTATGACTTTCTGCATGTGCTCTTCATCTGATACAGTTGCATAAGCAACTTATCCACTCGCTGGCTTTGCACTTGAAGCTCCTCGTTACTAAAGAGTGGAATAAGCTGTTCGATTGATTTTTGACCAAGCTTATTAAGCTTACTTCTTTCTCTATCCAAATCACTAACCAAATCAGACATGTCATTTCCCCTCTTTTCTTTACCAAGTAAATACATCAGATCATAGAAATCCACTCGAAATTTAATGCTTTCCTATGCTTCACAGTATACACCTCACAATTTACCAAATTGTACGTGATCTTTTTGTTATTTTAATGCGAATATCGGATTAAAATAAAATAAACACGATATTACAATCGCGTAAGCAAAATACGTAAAGCCCAAGGTATGAAGCAAAAAGAATTCTTGGCTCGTTTGCAGACACTTGGTCTGGATATTAGCTCAACCAGCCTTTCTCGATTAGAAGGACAGGATCGACTTGTCCAAGATTATGAGGTTGTCATTATTGCAAAAGCACTCGATATTTCTGTAAATACTTTATTAGGAGAAAAAGATGAGAAGTAGATAAGCTACACCCTCATCGTCTTCAGCACAATATGCCCACCTATTTTCACCACCACGCCAACAAACATCAGCATATTAAAGATCGGCTTGATGCTGGTACAACCGTCAGCAATACTCTATTACTCCCTTGGCCAAAAATTTTAGCAACTGACTCTTAAAGGATGTATATATAAAAAAGAGCGCTCAGCTAAGAACACTCCCTTCAACATTCTGTTTTTCATTTAAGATTATTGAATATACTAATTAATGATCACTAAGCAATTTCCAGGAATCAACTCGGCAGAGTATTGCCACGCTCTCCACATGCCCTGAGCGACTATCACGAATGAAGCTATGAATCTATCAGGCGGGTGCGTGTGCCGGGGGTTAAACAAAAAACTCCGCCGCGGAGGTAGAGTCTGTATTTATCCATTTCATTTTATCTTCCGCTGCGTTTCCAATGAACATTTTCTCGCTTATGCTTAATACCGTATATCCATATCTTCGCGGCTTCTTCATCAACCTCAAATACCAGAAATACCTGGTATAGTCCGAGTCTTACCCAAAGTCCATGGAGTGTACCGTTCTCAATTTGCTTGGCGGTAAGTGTAGGTGTGTATTGCAAACGATCAAACGAATCGAAGTAAATACGCTCCTTCACTTCCGGAGGATAGGCAAGTATGCCACTTAACTCATCCAAAGCAGATTTCGCCCAATATACACTATATATTCTGTCCATGCTCAAATTCCTTTATCTTCGCCTGCAAATATTCGAGTCCGGCTTCCCTTCCATAAATACGCCCTTGTTCGTAATCTTCGCGGCTCTGCTGTACTTGCCGAATCAGATTCAGATCCTCCGACAGCGACGAAATATCCACCGACAGTGTATCTTCTTTTTCATGCTTCATGTTCAAGTACCCGATAAAATCATACACCTGAAGTGCATCCTGCTCCGAGATTTGATCAATCAGTCGTTTTAACTCTTCCCGATTTACTGCCATTATCTTCACCGCCTTGCCCTTTGGACTTATGATAAGATGCTTTTGCTTCATTATACCATAGAAGTTCAACAGCTCCCCATTAAAGCCTACGCCAAATAGACATTCTCATTGTGCCACAAAAGAAACTGAGTTGATGGCCGCTCCTGCTGTGCCTGTGGCATTTCTATCAGTTTTTTACCATGGTACGCATAATACTCTTTTCCATTTCCGTAATCTTCTTTAATCCGTTTACTTACTTCAATTTGAAGCTCCTCATTAATCGTTAAGTAGCCACGATCAAACAAGGTATGCATATCCTTCCGCAATAACAAACCATTCGGGGTAACATTCGGTCCATTTTGAGAATAAGGCTTGATATGCGCAGCTTCTAAAACAGGAAGTGTTTTTTCACCTGTTATTGCGCATCGCCGATGATAGGCTTCCGTTACCATCACTTTGAAGGCTCCTTGACCAATTCTCGGGAAAACAATTTGAGCAGAGCCGTAACGCTTCGCCTCACTGTCCTCTGTTACAAGTTCAGAATCGGCAATAAATTGACGCTGAATGATAGACTGAACTTCCGAATAGAGTTGTTGACCCAACTCGGTTTCCGTATCGTATGTTTTTCCTTGTACAATATTGGGTTTCCAATCTTCCGGAACAGGAATCCAATCTGAAATCATTTTGCTGAATAGCCTTGAAAGACTGCTTTCCGCCGGGTTGCCAAAAGTTCAGCTCATCCGGTTTTTCCTCAGCTAAGTATTGAAACCAGTTCTGGTCTGTGACCCCTACATAGATTTTCATTATTTTCACTCCAGACGGATAGCATTAACTAGCAGCGTTGTTGAGCTATTAAATCTTGATAGATTTATCGTTTTTACAAGCCGTGCATTTCTATTATTACTACAGTGACTCGTCCATACCCGGATAAGTCTCTGGTCCATGTTTTAATTCCGGAAAGAAATAAGCAACCTCCGCTTCATATCTGTCCTGTGCCGACAGGCAGGTGTCCAGCAAAAATCCTTTTTCTGAAGAGTACTCCTTCAGGCCGCGGTAATAAAACAGCTTATGCTCATGGTCAATGATAAAGGGGAGTATATCATTTTTCAAACATTCCTTGAACAGGATGATCCTGCCGACACGACCGTTTCCATCCTGAAAAGGATGAATACTTTCAAATTCATGGTGGAAGTCTACGATGTCCTCAAACGAAATATCGGTTTTCTGGTGATACATGATGAGCAGCTTCCCCATCGCGCTTGCCACTTTTCCCGGAGCAGTCGTTTTCATATCTCCTACCACATTGGGCCTGGTTTTGTAATCTCCCACGCGAAACCAGCCTTTTCTTTCATCTGAAGTATTTCTTTTTAAGATTCTATGGAATTCCTTGATCATTTCCTCGGTCAAGTCTTCATGTGCAAGGTTCAACATATAGTCAAAGCAGGCGAAGTGGTTTACTGTCTCTATAATATCGTCAACGCTTGCTGTTTCTTCAGGTTCTACGTTTATAGTGTTGGTTTCAAAAATATATCGTGTCTGATCCTCAGATAACCGACTGCCTTCGATCCGGTTGGAGTTATAGGCAAGCTTAATTTGAGTCTGATGGTACAGTCCTCCTTTAAGCCCCATCTTCATTTCTTCCTGTAAGAGCTCTACTAGTGTTTTATGTTTCATCAACATTTCTCCCAATAATTTCAGAATGATTCCATGTATCTTAACAGTCAAAATAGTCTTACCTGTTGTTATCATTATAGCATTCTCTATTGTAAAATATGCAGTTGTGCGCGATTCTGTCTGAGCTAGACATTGGTCCCGCCAAGAGCAAAAGAGGCCGCAGTTGGCCTCTTTTACGTAAGCTTTGCCAGCTCATCCATAAAAGCCGGTCGTGTACAATATTGAGCTTTTAATTGAAGGATGATTTCTTCCTGGCTTGGTTTTCCTACTGCCTTTTTATATCGTTTAAGTATGGCGCATACACGCTGATATCCTTTTCTGTTGGAAGATGTGCTGGCTGCGCTATAGATATAATTGCTATAAATCCGAGTCATTTCCTCATGGTAGTCCGCAGACAGTCGAGCTGCATATTCTTCTATCGTGGATGGATTGGCCCTTACATAAACCATCATTTCTTCCAAATCATTTTTTTCTGAGATAAGCTTAAGATAGACGTCCCAGGTTCTCCAATGGTTAGCTTTTTTCAGTTCCTGAAGGATGCTGCGGTAGAACTCTTCTTTGTCCCCTTGAAACAGAGACTCCAGTTCATGATAATAATCATAGTCACCATCCAGCAAAAGCTCCTTAGCCAACTCCATCTGCTCTTGCCTGAGGGAAAGCTTTTTGCAGGCTTCATATCTTGCAGCCTTCCACCTGGAAATCAAACCGGGAAACTGCTTATCCTGTTGTTCTCCCTCTTCAGCTAATTCGATGGCGCGGCGATAATTTCGGGCAGCCATACTTTTCTCAATAGCCCATCTTCTAAAAAAAGTGAACTGGAGGTGCTCTTGTACAAACCGCTCTGCTTCCTCTCCGGAGCCGTAGTCCTGGATAATCTGGAATAAAATTTGGAGCAACGCTTCATTTGAATATTCTCGATACTCATGGTTGGCATTGGAAGCAATTTGATGCTCAATCGCCTCCTTCAACTGTTCTCTGAACTTCTCTACATCCGCGAATTCGGCACAGATACCGAATAATGCAATCTGGGAATCCTCCCAGCCTTGAAAAATCCCACTCTTGCTCACGCTGAGCAGACGTTCAAAAAAGCGTTCCCGAGCAGAGATATCCTGCCGATCCTGGCTGCTCGCAATTTCCTGAATCCGCTCCAGCGCTTCCCCCACCAGCATGCCAATATCGCCGTCCGAATCATCCGCATACTGAAATGCGGCTATTCCTTCTTCCAGCACCAGTAAAGCGATTTCCAGCGCCAACGACTCATCCTGCGCACCGTTCATGTCTTCAAGCAGCTTAAGCATTTCACTCGCAAACCCACAGGTTTCCCGATAAGGAATGAATCCCCCTCGTCCTACATATTTTTTCACGATAGAGTCAATCAATTTCTTGCATGTCTGAATTTGCTGACTATGATCACCTTTGGCGTATCTTAACAGGAAACTGTTGCTAAACATCTCATCCTGTTCCACCACTTGAGCAATAATACGAATCAGTTCTTCTTTGGACAAGCTGTTTAATAAGGCTTCTATTTCAGTCTGCCTCGCCATTCTCATTCACACTCCAAATCAATCATTATTGAATATTAATTGCCGCCGCCCCCAAGTTAAGCTTCAACCCACCGTGAGCTTTTTCAAGTACAAACTTTCAGCAAAGGAATATTGATACTTGTTCAAAATTAGGCAGCAAAGCATTTTCTTTTATTGCATAACCTTTACTCAGTGACTCTCTTTAACTCAAATTGCGTTGCTTCTAACATCAGGATAAGTCTATCATTATTAACATCCAAAAAACCTACAGGTATAGAAAGTCCTGTAGAAGAGTCGGATACGCGTAATGCTTTTACTTCATCATTTTTATTCAAACCTAGCATATCCATTTTAAATATTCTATAAAAAGAGTCCTCGTTATAGCATATCTCAGTAATATCATAGAGTGGATCTTCTAGTTCATATTGATAAACGTTATAGTTTTCAAACCCTTTTGATGAAAAAAAATCTTTATTGATTGTAATTTCATCACCAATAACTTGTTGCCCTGTTGGATATTCAGATGCATCATTATATGAATTTGCAAATCCTAACAGTTTTTCAACTTTCCAGGTTCCATAGAAAAATTTCTCGGTTTCACTATCCAAATCCATACTTCCTACAAAAGGTTCAGATGTGTTACTTGGAATAATATTATCATCTTCTTTTGCTTCATCAATTGATGGTTCAATCGTAGGGGTATTCTTTATAGTTCCGTCGACTTGATTTTTTAATACAGATACATTACTACATCCAACCAAACAGGCGGACAATATAGACATTATCAGAAACATTACCACTTTTATCCTCATTTTATCCTCCCTAATCATAAACACTTCATATATGACATCATCAATAAGAACATTTCCTTCCTTAGTTTACCATTAATCATACCGATATGTCCTGAAGTCAAATCAGTCACAGTTACACAATACCCCAATAAATCCCAGTTGTGTTTGGGCTGCACAATGCATAGGCGTAGAGGATGCCGTCTCCGGCGTAGAAGCGATCAAAGCAGCAGGAATGCTCGCAGTAGCCATCGGTCAACCTGAGCTATTCCCTCACGCAGATGTCGTGCTTTCCGATACTTCAGCTTTAACTGTTGCTCTGCTCACCAAAGAGTTCGTCTTAGCTACGGGGGAATAAAAGGATAACAACAAAAGACCCCGATATTTTGTGAGCAACTAACTTCTTTTGTGAGGATGGGGCCCAGATATATAGCAAGCCTAAACAGCCAGTCACCGAAAAGTCATCAGTGCTGGCTGTTTAATTTCATTTGTTCTAAGTTAATTGCTCCTAATCACTCTAGGTGAATTCTATAGAGGTAGGTTGGATACTTAGCTGAAGGCTTCTCTTTCATATACACTGAGGTTCCTCCAAACCACTTATTATCATTCAGTGTATATGCAGCACAGCATGACTATGCAGATACTAAAGTGTTGTTTTAGTAGAACCTTTAATCCTTCGTCTGTTTATCAGGAACGGAAACAGGATAGTCCAGTAAAGTAATAGCAAGCTGTACTCCGTCTCTTAGCCCTTTTATGTATAAGTGCTCATTTTCCGCAGCCCCAACAACACTCCAACTTGAAAATAAAGTCTTAGATTAGACTGCCGATGCTTTTATTGAGCTAACTTACCCGTCGTTGAACGATACCGGATGACGAGGTCACAGAATAGTCAGATTTATTTTATAAAAAGCTTCATCATCTTAGTATAAAGTGGATTAACCATATAACCGGTCGGATTTACCGAATACCTTTTGCCCGTGTTCAGTCGATCGATTTTTTCCATTTCTTTTTCGGTTAATTCAAAATCGAATATTTCACTATTTTCTTTTATTCTTTGGGGGTTTGAGGATTTTGGGATCACAATTATCCCCCGTTGCAGATGCCAACGCAAGATGATTTGAGCAGCCGACTTTTCGTGATGAAGGGCGATTTCGGTTAACTCCGGACGTTCCAGCAGCGCTTTATTCCCTTGCCCCAACGGCCCCCATGCCTCATGCAAAATCCGATGCCGAGCAAGATATTCGTGCAATTCGTTTTGCGGAAATTCCGGATGAGTCTCGATTTGATTAATCATCGGCGGAATCTTGGAATGCTTCATTACATTTTCAAGGTGCTGAATCTCGAAATTCGCAACACCTATTACCTTTATTTTTCCCCCCAAATATAATTCTTCCAAAGCCTTCCATGCTTCCAGATAACGAGGACCGGCAAAATGTATCAGATACATATCAAGGTACGTTACATTTAGTTTTTTACAGGTTTGTTCAAAGGCTTTTTTTGTCGCTTCATAGCCGAGGTCAGTGGTCCATACTTTTGAGGTAATAAAGAATTGTTCTCGAGGATTCCCGCTTTTTTGAAGCTCTCGTCCTAATGCTTCTTCGTTTCCGTATATTTTAGCCGTATCGAAATGACGATAACCGACTCGAATCGCCTCGCGAATCGCCCTTTCAAATTCTTCTCCTTTTTTTATTTTATACACGCCAAAGCCCAATTGAGGAATTTTGACACCATTCACCGCTTCGATTACTTTGTTCATTTGCGTTCCCTCCCTTGATTTAATAAAAAATAATCCGAAATGGTTTATTCACATTGTGAAAGCAGCATCTCGATCTGATCAACGAGATTTTTCAGCAACTTGAGCTTGCTTTTGGCGTCCAGACGATAATAGTTAATAGTCCCTTCTTTACGAACGCTTACAATTTGCGCTTCTTTCAATATTTTCAAATGATGGGATACCGCTGGACGGGAAAGATGGGTTTTTTCCTTAATTACGCCCACCCGCATTCCCGGATCTTGTTGTCCTTGAATCAAGGCCATGAGGATGGCTTGCCTGGTCTCATCTCCGATAGCGGTTAATACTTTCTGATTTTTTATAAATTCAGCTGCAAGATTAGCCGTGACCTCATGTTTCACAGCATTCCCTCCCTCATCCGACGATTCGATCGTTTAATTTTTTGGACGAATAAAGAATATCATGCTCCTTACTTCTATTCCACATTGGGAAAGAAAATCGAGACCCTGATTTTCCCTTCATATCGTCTGGAATTATATAAGACATAAGTGCAATGTAGCGTGGCCCGAAACAATGTTGGTTAGCTGTATTCTGCTCGTTTGTTGAGCGAATTGCAGGACAACTAAAAAAAGCAATGGAACGGTTCCATCGCCGCGCTATCGTCCGATAGCGCGGCACGTTTTTTTCAATTGGAATTATTGAGTGTATTTGTCAACTGAAAAATCCACCATTCGCTCATTTAAATTTCCCCCAACTTCGGAGGGTTGACAGCATGGCTAATATGAGCAAAGAGAAGGTGGATGCCGGAGCAGCCCCCTGTGGTGCGGGCGCGCAATTTTGAAGAAGTCGCGCTTGAGTATACCCCGCAGCAAGCGATGGAAGAAGCGGAGCGCTGCATGCAATGCAAGCATAAGCCTTGCGTGAACGGCTGTCCCGTCGGCGTCCCGATCGCCCAATTCATCCATGCGGTGGCAGCCGGTGAATTCGAGCAAGCGTATCGGACCATCACGGCCGAGAACAGCCTGCCGGCGATCTGCGGCCGCGTCTGCCCGCAGGAGAACCAATGCGAGGGCGAATGCGTCCGCGGCAAAAAAGGCGAGCCGGTCGCGATCGGGCGGCTGGAGCGCTTCACGGCGGATTACGCGCTGCAGGCGGGCGTCGGGAGCGGAGCGAAGCCGATCCCGAACGGGCACAAGGTCGCCATTGTCGGCGGCGGGCCCGCGGGGTTAAGCTGCGCGGGGGATCTCGCGAAGCTTGGCTACGAAGTGACGATCTTCGAGGCGCTGCATGCGCTCGGCGGGGTGCTGACGTACGGCATTCCCGAATTCCGCCTGCCGAAGTCGCTGGTGGAGGAAGAGATTGAGAAGATCGCCGAGCTCGGCGTGACCATCCACAAGAACGTGGTAGTGGGCCGCTCCGTGACCGTGGACGAATTGTTCGCGGAAGGGTATGAAGCGATCTTCGTCGGCAGCGACGCAGGACTTCCCCGCTTCACGGGAATCGACGGCGAGAACCTGAACGGCGTGTACTCGGCGAACGAGTTCCTGACGCGCGTCAACCTGATGCGCGCCTACGGCTATCCGCACCATCCGACGCCCGTCAAGGCGGGCAAGCGGGTTGCGGTCGTCGGCGGCGGCAATATGGCGATGGACGCACGGCGCTGCGGCTCGGAGCCGATGAGATGAGTATCGTCTACCGCCGCGGCACGGAAGAGCTTCCCGCCCGGGCGGAGGAGATTCACCACGCCCAGGATAGATTAACAGAAAATTTTGAGGTATCGATTAGAACTATACAACGGGATATTGAAACACTAAACTTTGCCGGAATACCTATAACATCTCTACAGGGGAAAGATGGAGGATACGGCATTATAAATGGCTTTAAACTTGAGAAGCAGATAGCTAGTACAGAAGATCATCAGTTCATTATTACTGCACTAACGGGAATGAATTCGGCTTATAATAATAAAAAACTCGAGGGTACCTTGGAAAAATTACGGAGCATCTTCAAACGCGACAAAACATCGCGGGCAGCAGAAACGATTGGGGTTATATATAAGTGGTATGCTTGGTATATGCTTGGATATTGTTGTAACAAGAAGGATTATAGAATGTTTAAGGTTGTACAAATGCGTAATTTAAGAACAAAGAAAAGTCTTTTTCAATTGTCCATGATAGCTTTGATAATTTGTTATCTCGCCAAGAAAAGCAGGATAACAGGAAATACATGGATGTGAAGTTACTATGTAAGGAAGAAATGCGCATTTCCATAGACGAATATTTTCCAAATGCTAGTATAACAGAAAAGGAAGATGGTAATTTTCTATTCCACTTTCGTGCACCGAATAATGAAATTGGCTGGAAGGGATTACTCTTCTCTTTTGCTAATAATATAAAAATAATTGAACCTGATGAACTGATAAAAGAGTTCTTGATGAAGGCTGAAGAAATAATTGCTTCATACAAATAATATACGTCACACAGTTGTCGTATATCCCCCCTTATAATGTAACTTGGAAGTAATTATATTTGTACAGGAGGAATATGATATGTCAGAAATTATTCGGCATGATGTATTTGACCAATGGGCGCATTCCGGCATTGTCGAAGCGGGCGATTTTTTGTTTATGAGTTACTGTGTAGGGAATATCGGGCAACCGATTAAAGATCAAATTAACGGTGCATTTGACCATTTAAGCAAAAGATTGAGTTCTATCGGATTAACATTGGAGTCGGTAGTGAAATTCGACGCATTGTTCAAAAACATAAGGGATATACCTGTCATGGAAAACGTGATAAAAGAAAGATTCAACGGGAAATATCCGGCAAGAAAATCAATTCAAACCGAATTTGGGGGTGAGGGAATCCTTTTCCAACTTGATGCTATAGCATATAAAGGATGAGTTTTTGCAAATTCATCGTAGAAAAGGATGATCTCAATGAACGGTGTAATCAATTGGCTTCTTGAAGATGAAAATCCGGAAGTGAAATATCGCACAATGACCGAACTTTTGGATATGTCAAAAACGCTTGAATTAAAAAAGGCTTACTACAACTTATTAAGCTCAAATGCGGTCAGTTTAGTCATGGATAAATTCAAACTTGAAAATAAGTGGGAGGATGTCACCGCTTTCTGTGCGCTTGCAGAATTTGGCTTGACACGCGTTGATGTTCCCATTGATGACTACACGGAACGTATCATTAAGAATATGAATCGCAGTATGAAGTGCGGGAAAATATTGTTGTTGAGAAATATGGTATCTCTTGGATTTTATGAACATCCGTGGGTAAAAAAAGAAATACCCTCGGCTTTTTCCACTATACGTGATGACGGCACAATTCGGTGTCTGGACAAAAGCAAGAAAACAAACGACTCTAAGCTGCCAGATATGGGATGTTACAGGCAAACCACAACCTATCTTTTACTTGCAGCAGAGTTGAAAAAAATCGGCGTTGTTTTACCGCAGTTTGAACCGCTGATAAACTTTTATATAAACCACTACGTCGCATTCCGCCCCGACACCCCGGAAAAAGCAATCATCAAAGAAATGGCGGAGACCTATTATCCGTTTGACCATGTAAAATTGGGTTTGCAAATGACTATGTATGGACTTTCTGTTCTTGGTGCGGCAAATCATCCTAATTGCAGTAAGGCGTTGGCGTTATTAGACAGCAAAAAAGACAGCGAGGGCAAATATATTCTTGATAAATCTTTTCCCTATTTCGAGGTGGGAGAGGTGGGCAAATCTAATAAATGGATAACACTATATGTTCTGCTCGCAGAAAAATATCGCACATTATAAGCACTCGTGATGCACACTGGATTTGCAGGCTCAAAATCATAACCACCCGTCCAACGGGTGGTTTGCTCT
>RCUU01001396.1_pt1 | contig 11579 bp, 10 predicted proteins | sample 2166211 | NCBI WGS metagenome assembly RCUU01 (sample SAMN09932620, study PRJNA488358) | compost metagenome | feature: garden; material: soil; isolation source: compost soil in phenylacetic acid-enriched culture | place: Germany: Experimental Botanical Garden Goettingen | collected 2016-01-27
TTTCGGCACTGATCGGCGATGAGTTCTATGACCTGCTTTCGTGGCTCAGCCTGGGTGTGCCATTGCTGCTGGTCGGGGTGGTCTGGATACGCATGCGTCGAGTAAACCGGCCGCGTTCGTGATCGTACTCGACGTTCTGTTCGGCACTGCCTGAGCCTGTTTCTGTTTGCAGGGTGCTGACCTTGCTTCGTAAATAGACAAGTATTCATTCGCTAATGGTCAAGTCATTGGGCGTCGTTTTAGATATTCTTTAGCCGCAAACCCTGCGTCAGCAGGGTTGATGCACGGTGTTGAGCGCCCCCCGGGTTCCGGAGCCAGCCCTTCCAGATGCATCGCCAATAATTGCTGTCAGAGCGTGTCCAGGCCAGTGCCGGTGGTAAAGCAGTTCGAAACTTTCTGCATTGTTAAGCCCAGCTTTAGCGGGCGCTTGACCGGCCGAGTAGTGAGCCGCCCCCCCATTCAGGAATCGTCATCCGCGACCGTCGCGAGGGCACTTCCTATTCGCCGGGACAGGGTTTTCGCTGCATGAACTTTTCACGGACAGGCTGCATCTCTGCAAACACATCGAGTGACACACCTATGAACGCTAAAGTCGAAATCCCAGTCGAGTTTCTTCAATGCCTGGAAAGTCAGCAGACCCACTTTGAGAGCAACCGCTACCCGGACGCTGTGCAGCGCGTGACTGACCTCAAGGCGTTGGTGCGGCTGGTCGCCGATAACCGTGAAGCGCTCATCGAGGCGGTCAACAAGGATTACGGTTGCCGTTCGCGCTTTGAAACGACCTTCGCCGAAATCGCAGTCACCCTGGATGGCCTGCAAGACACCATCAAGCGGGTGAAGAAGTGGATGAAGCCGCAGAAGCGCCACGTTGATCCGATGCAACTGCCGCTGGCGCGGGCCCGCCTTATCCCGCAGCCAATCGGCGTGGTCGGGGTTGTCGTGCCCTGGAACTTCCCGATCGCCATGGCATTTCACCCGCTGACCAGCATTTTTGCTGCCGGTAACAGCGCCATGGTGAAAATGTCGGAAAACTCCAATCATCTGGCGCGTTTGCTGAAGGCACTGACGCCGCGTTATTTCCCCACCGGCAAATTGGCTTTCTTCGAGGACGGCGGTGGTCGTGGCCCGGCGTTTACCGCGCTCAAGTTCGATCATATTTTCTTCACCGGCTCACCTGCCACCGGCAAAGCGGTCATGGCCAACGCCGCGCGCAACTTAACGCCTGTTACGCTTGAACTCGGTGGCAAGTCGCCGGCTGTGGTCGCCCCAGACTATCCGATAGAGAAGGCTGCACAGCGCATTCTCTGGGCCAAGACGTTCAACGCCGGGCAAATCTGCACCAACGTTGATTACCTGTTCTTGCCTGAAGGCCAGATTGATGCGTTTGTTGAAGCGGCCAAGACCTACTGCGCCAAGCACTACCCCACTATCAATAACGGCGATTACACCGCCGTGATCGACCAGCGTTCCTATGACCGCTTGTGCGCTGCGTTGGACGATGCCAAGGCCAAGGGCGCGACGCTGGTCAATCTGATCGAGTCGCAGACGCCCGATGCCAGCCGCCGGATCATGGCACCGACAATCGTGCTCAATCCAACCGAAGACATGGAACTGATGCAGCGCGAGATCTTTGGCCCGATTCTGCCGATCAAAACCTACCGCGTCCGCGAGGAAGTGACCGGCTACATCAACAGTCGCCCGCGCCCCCTGGCGTTCTATGCGTATACCAACGAGCGCAGCCTGGCTGACTGGTACATCTACAACACGCTCTCCGGTGGTGTGACCATCAACGACAGCCTGTTGCATGTCAGTGTCCACAGCCTGCCGTTCGGTGGCATCGGTAACAGCGGCATGGGCCACTACCATGGCTATGAAGGCTTCCAGACGTTCTCCAAGATGCGCCCCGTGCTGTACCAGGGGCCGATCCGCGCAATCAACATGATGCTGCCGCCCTACGGCGCGAAAGTTGAAAGGATGCTCAACATGATGATTCGCATGAAGAGTTGAGTGCTGCTGGCTATCCCTTCACTCGAATGCAGGTTCCGGGCTATCGGCCAGTTGTCGCCAGCTGCGTGGCGACACACCTGTCCATTGTTTGAACGCGCGGCTGAACGCGGTAAGGTCGGCAAAGCCCAGGTTCAGCGCCAGCGAAGTCAGGTCGATGGAGCTGCTGGTGAGGTGGTGCTTTGCCAAGCGCAAGCGCGAAGCTTTGAGAATGTGCGCAAAGCTGCTGTCTTGCGCCTTGAGGCGCTGCTGCAGGCTGCGTGGATGCAATTCTACAAGCTTTGCCACCATGGTCAGGTTGCACTCACCGGTTGGCAGCAAGGCATCGATCGCGCTTTCCACTTGGCGGGCCAGGCTGAAGGGCGCCAGGCGTTGCCAGCCGGTACGCCATTGCAGCGTCAGGTGGTCGCGCCAGCGCTGATTGACCACAACGGGCTGGTCTAGCAAGGTGGCAGGGTAGCTCAACAGGTTGATCGCCTGGTCATAGCGAACTGGGCCGCGCACAGCGTGCTCGTAGGCGTTGGTATGAACAGGCTTGTGGATTTGCAGGCCGACTTCTAGCGGGGGCAAATCGACGTTATGCAGTTGCCTGACGCCTTGGGAAAATACCGCCAGGGTCAGTGCATTGAGCTGCTCGCAGTCCACGTCCTCGGCAAATGCAAACCTCCAGTGGATATCAAAGCTCGATGCGGATGTGGTGACTTCCCAAAGAAGCCCGCGCGCGTGGAAGTCCATGTTCTTCTGCAGCAACTGCATGGCGTCACCCACGGTGGCCTGTATGCACAGGCACGAGCCGAGCGCGCCGAGCACTTCCAAACCCTGGCGATTGCCCAGGCGTACGCCAAAGTCTGGCGCCTTGCAGCGCAAGGCAGCCAGGCGCAGCAGTTCAGCCATCGCGACATAAGGGACGTAGAGGTCAGGTGAGCGTGTCACTGCCTGACTTAATCCGGCTTCGCGCAAGAGTCGTTCGGGTTCCTGGCCCAATTCGCGGACCAGTTCGGAAAACCCTAAAAGCGAGCCACTTCGGACGAAATAGTTCATCAGCTCATCACCTGCCGGCGTTCGGAATACGCGAAAAACATTCGCCAATAGTCAATTTTTTATTCGTGAATTGTCAAGATAATTCACCGGCTTTTGTTTATTTTGCTAGCACCTAAACCTGCGTTGGTGCATTGGATTTGCGCCGCTGGAGCCTGTAACAATGACAACAAAACTACCTGCAGCACTGGTTAACGCCCTGTTCGGCCCCCGCCCTGAAGGGGTCGAGATTCCAGAGCCACCCTGTTTCGACTCAATTGCCCAGGAGCGTCAATACCGCAAGGAGCAGCTTGCCGCTGGCTTGCGAATTTTTGGTCGGTTTGGCTTTTCCGAAGGCGTCGCAGGGCACATCACGGTGCGTGATCCCGAGCGCCCGTCCGAGTGGTTTTGGGTTAACCCGTTTGGCAAGAGTTTCAGCCGTATTCGCGCTTCAGACCTGGTCCTGGTCGACCATGAAGGCCATGTTGTCCAAGGGCAATACGGGGTCAATCGCGCGGCCCTGGTCATTCACTCCCATGTCCATGCAGCACGCCCCGATGCGCTTGCCGCTGCGCATGCCCACTCATTGCACGGCAAGGCGTTTTCCAGCTTGGGCATCAAGCTTGCGCCCATCACTCAGGATGCCTGCGCCTTTTACGAAGATCATGGCTTGTACAGCGAATTCGGCGGTGTCGCGACCGAGGTGGACGAAGGCGTGCGTATCGGTGAAGCGCTGGGCAAGCACAAAGCAGTGATCCTGCAGAACCATGGCTTGCTGACTGTCGGCCAATCCGTCGCCGAAGCCATCTGGTGGTTCATCACGATGGAGCGTTCCTGCCAGGCGCAGTTGTTGGCCATGGCCGCCGGAACGCCCAGGCTGATCGATCACCAAACCGCGCTAAGCGTGCGCTCGCAGGTCGGCACGCCCTATGCCGGCTGGTTCCAGGCGCGACCGCTGTGGGATCAGATCACCCACAGCGATCCCGATCTATTCAATTGATGTGCCCGCACAAAATAAAAAAGGTACCTGAGATGAGCGGTAACGAGTGGGATTACATCATTGTCGGTGGCGGGTCCGCCGGCTCAGTGCTGGCAAACCGTTTGAGTGAGTGTGCCAGCAACCGCGTGCTGCTGCTGGAAGCCGGCCCGAGTGGCCGCTGGAGCCCGCTGGTGGCTATCTCGGCCGGCGCTGTGGCGCTGATGAAAAGCCGGCGTTACAACTGGCTGTTTGAAACCGAGCCGCAGCCGGAGCTGGCCAACCGTAGGCTGTTTCAACCGCGTGGTCGCTGCCTCGGCGGCTCGAGCAGTATCAACCTGGCAGTCAATACCCGGGGCCAGCCTTGGGACTACGATCAGTGGGAGCGTTTGGGCTGCCCGGGTTGGGGCTTTCGCGATGTCTTGCCATTTTTCAAGAAGTCGGAGAATTTCGAGCCCGTCAGTCAGCCTGCCGACGCGCCGTTCCACGGCAAGGGCGGGCCGTTGAACATTGCTGAACGGCGCTGGACCAGCCCCTACGGTCACGCCTTTCTGCAGGCGTGTGAGCAGGCTGGGTTGGCTCTTAGCTCCGACCCCAACGGCGCCGATCAAGAGGGGGCCTGCCTGCAACGCGCCTACCAGAAAAACGGACGACGCTGCAGCAATGCCAGGGCCTACCTGAAGCCTGCGCGTGACAGGGAAAACCTGCACATCATCACCGGCGCACATGCCACACGTGTGCTGTTGGACGGCAAGCGTGCCGTGGGTGTGGAGTACATGCGCAACGGCAAGTTGTGCCAGGCACGGGCAAGCGGCGAAGTCATTCTCAGCGGCGGCGCGTTCCAGTCGCCGCAGCTGATGCTGCTGTCGGGCATTGGCCCGCGGGCGGAGCTTGAGAAGCATGGCATTCAGGTTCGCCATGAACTTGAGGGGGTTGGGCAAAACCTGCAGGATCACCTCGCCGTCGTGCTCAACGTACGTACGCACACACGCCGGGGAATTTCCTTGCACCCCTCGTCACTGTTTCAGGCAGTAAAGGCCATGGTGCAGTTCGTATTCCGTCGTCGCGGCATGCTCACCACCAATGTGATCGAGGCGGGGGCGTTTGTGCGCTCGTTGCCACACGAGACCCTGCCAGACATGCAATTGCATTGCGCGCCCATCATGTATCGCGACCATGGGCGTGACATGAGGTTGCCAGCGTCCGGTTACGGCTATTCGATGGCGATCAACGATGGTCGCCCGCTCTCCCGTGGCCGGGTTGGCCTGCACAGCAGTGATCCGCTGGCACCCCCATTGATTGACCCCAACTACCTGAGCCACGCGCGGGACCTGCAGCGGCTGGTGTTGGGCGTCAAAATGATGCGCAACATTATCGCCCAGCCGGTCCTCGCGGTGCACAACAAGTGCGAGATCAATCCTGGGCCGAATGTGCAAACCGATGAGCAACTCGAAGCCTGGGTGCGGCAGAACGTCGAAACGGCCTACCACCCGGTGGGCAGTTGCAAAATGGGCCCGGCCAGCGATGCGATGGCAGTGGTTGATGCACGCCTGCGTGTGCACGGCCTCGATGGCCTGCGCGTGATCGACGCGTCAATCATGCCAACCCTGGTTAACGGCAACACCAACCAGCCAGTCACAATGATCGGCGAGAAGGGCGCCAGCATGATTCTTGAAGATGCTGCTGCCTTGGAGCGCGCTGTATGAACATGGAGTATCACTACGACCACCTGGCTCAGTTCGTGGGCAAAGAACTGGGCGTTTCCGAATGGGCCACAGTCGATCAGGCACGCATCAATGAGTTCGCCCACTGTACGGAAGACCGGCAGTGGATACATGTTGATGAGGCGCGTTGCCAGGTTGAGAGCCCTTTTGGTACGACCATCGCCCACGGCTTTCTCAACCTGTCGCTGCTCGGTGGCTTGATGATGCAGATGGGCATTGTGCCTGCCGGTGTAAGCAGCCTGGTCAATGCCGGCGTGACTAACGTACGCTTTAAAAACGCCGTGCGTGCAGGCTCACGTGTTCGGGCGCGGGCCTCGGTGCATTCAGCCGAGCCCAAGGATGGCGGGCGTACCTTGTTGATACTGCTGGCTCAGCTGGAGCTGGAGGGCGAAGCGGAGCCTGCGTTAACCGCCGAGTGTGTGGCTATGCTCTTTCGTGAGGTTCATAGCGACGCTGTTGCATAGGTGATTTTTTCACCCGCTTCGGGGTCTTGCCTTGCCTGTTTTCAAAGGGCTTTGGAACCGCCAGCGACAATTCCCCGGGGCGCGACAATGACCGTGAAAAAACCTCTCGATGCAAGCGCTTCAGAGCTGTTCAAGGCCTTTCTCTGCCGTTACGGCGTGAACGAACCCGAGCTCTGGGAGCACCTGTTGCAGGTGCTCGAACTGCGCGACTACGCCCGCGATCAGCACATCATTCGTGCCGGCGAAACGCCGACGCATTTCTTCGTCATACTGAGCGGCCTGGTGCGCTATTACTATGCTTCGCCGCAAGGAAAGCACTGGAACAAGGCCTTTTTTCACGAAGGTGAGATGGTCGGTTCGCTCAGCGCCTATTTGAAGGGGCAGCCTTGTACCTACAACATCGAGGTGCTGGAGCAGAGCCGCCTGGTGGCCGTGCCGCTACAGATTTTTACCCGGCAACAGGGGCGCTCCTTGCAGATGCAGGGGATGCTCAACAAGGTCACCCGGGAAATCATGCTGCGTAACGAAGCGCGAGAGGCGCTGCTGCTGACCTGCAATAGCGAGGAACGCTATCGCTGGTTGCAGGAAAATGAAAGCTGGTTGCTGGCGCGGGTCCCGCAGTACCAACTGGCCAGCTACCTGAGCATGGATGCCGTGTCATTTTCACGGATCAAACGCAAGTTGGGCTGCTGGCAATCGCTATGACCACCGCAAAAAAACCTGTAGGAGCGAGCTTGCTCGCGATAGCAATCGCACAGTCAACATCATCGTAGACTGACACTCCGCCATCGCGAGCAAGCTCGCTCCCACATTGGATCAGAGGCATCAGGCTACGACGCTGACACGCATCCCCAAACGCTCGGCCTGCTCCGCACACCAGTCTTGATGTTCAAGTGGCACGCTGTCGAGGTTGAGCACGAGGCTGCCATCGCCGTGCTGGTTTACCTCTACAGCCAGCTCATCGCCGCACTGCTGCCTGGCACGTTCGTTGTACACGTAGGCTGCCGCCAATTCGCGCAAGCGATGCTTGACGATCTTGCCCACCGCCGTGACCGGCAGTGTGTCGACCAGGAAGATCTGCTTCGGGCAGGCGGGACGTTCGGCAATGTTATCGAAGGCGTACTGGCGCAGCTCGTCAACGCTGGCCAGGCAGCCCTGGCGCAGTTGCACGAAGACAACCGGCAGCTCGCCCGCATATTCGTCGGGCATACCGACGGCGGCCGCCAGTGACACCTGTGGGTGGGATTCCAGGCAGTTCTCTATCAGGGCCGGGTCGATATTGTGGCCGCTGCGAATGATCAAGTCCTTGGCCCTTCCGGTGATAAAGAGGTTGCCCTGGTCGTCCAGACGGCCCAGGTCACCGGTGCGCAGCCAGCCATGGTCCAGCGGGCTTTCGGTTTGTCCCAGGTAGCCTGGGAATACCGTCGGCCCGCGCACGCAGATCTCGCCGTTGCTGGCGATACGCACTTGCATGGCACCACTCACGTGCCCGGCGCTGCCTGGAATGGAGGGGCACTGCAGGTTGGGCAGCGTAATGACGCCGGCGGCTTCGGTCATACCGTAGGCCTGGTACAGATTCAGCCCGGTGGCCTCTCGCAGCTGGTCGCAGAGCGCCGCTGGCACCGGCGCGCCACCGGAAATCATGAAACGCAAGGAGCTGATGTCATGGCCGCCAAGGGGGGTGTCGAGCATGGCTGCCACTGAGGTCGGTATGCCGCCACTGATGGTGATGCCGTAGTGCTCGACCAATTGCCAGTGCCGCTGGATCACCTCGGGGTTGCGGAATCCGGAGAACGTGGGCAGCAGCATGCGCAAGCCACTGGCCATACCGCCCAGGCTGTTCACCAAGGCACCGGCGACATGGAAGAGCGGCAAGCCATTGAGTGCTACGTCAGTCGAACTGGCTTGCATGCAGCGCACATAGGCGTGCGCTGCCGCCACCTGGTTGGCGTGAGTGTGGCAGGCGATCTTGGGCAGCCCCGTGGTGCCACCGGTGTGGAAGTAAGCAGCGATGTCATCGGCTCGCGGCTGCAACGCAGGCTCCAACTCGGCAGCGCTATAGCCCGGGAGCAACGTGTCAAAGGTGTATTCGCCGCCGGGTGCCAGCACCGCAACACATTTGGGACTGTGCGGCAGACGTTGGGCCACGCTCAGGGCCTTGTGCCAAAGATCGGAACCTGGCATCGGCCCAGGAACGAAGATCAGTTCGGTCTTTGCCTTCAGCATCAGGTTGTACAGCGCTTCCTCACTGAGCAGCGGGTTGATCGGGTTGGCAACACCCACGCTGGCCGCGGCCCAGAGCAAATACTGGCTTTGAGGAATATTCGGCAGCAGCATCGAGACTACCGGTCTACGGGTGCCAGCGAGGTCCAGAATCAGGCGCGCCGAACGGTTGATGTTCGCCAGTAGCTCGTCATAACTGACGTGCTGCTCCTGGAGGGGTTCCAGGTTGCCGAGGTAGGTCAGCGCGGTTTGTTCGCCATAAGCGTTGGCCGACGCCTGGAAGAGTTCATACACCGTGTTCGCGCAAAGGGGTGAGGTGGGCATGCTGCAATCCTGTGGTTTTTTATTTTTTTCATTGTGGGCAGGCCAGTTGAGGGGCGGCATTAACAATTGTTAAGAACGCTTTTGGACGTCGGAACAACCACCCTGAGTCGCATCTTTCGCCAAAGAGCTGCCACTGTGCATGCGGCGACTTTTCGTTTTTATTCATCCAATTTATGTGAATTTGGTATTAGTGCTATGTGATTGGCGCGGTTTATCGATTAATCGTTGAGCGGTAATTTGCGAATCTGCGGTATCAAATCGAGAGCAAGCCATTTTCCATTTTCGAGCTGACCGATGAACAGATCGCCAAGTTGCCGTTTGACCTGTACCGACAAGGCTTCGAGTACTACGGCAAGACTCACGCCCACCCCAACTCGACCTTCCGTTACACCCAGAGCAGTCTGTTGGGCTTGATGAGTTTCGATGCCACGAACCAGATCGAACTCATCGACAAGCCGTTGCTGATGATCGCCGGCAGCAGGGCCGACAGCCTGTACATGTCGCAGCAAGCCTTTACCAAGGCCACCGGCACCCAGGACAAAAAACTGTTCACCATTGAGGGCGCGACCCATATCGAGACCTATTGGGTACCTGCGTATGTGGACGTCGCAATGAACCAGTTGACCGCGTTCTACGCCCGGACGCTCTGACTTGAAGGGATACAAACTCATGAAAAATACCTTGATGGGCATCGCGGTCTGCGCCGCGGCCCCCTTTGCCGACGCCGCCGGTGCAGACAATGCCAGTGAACCCCGTCGGGCCGAACAGCAGATCAGCCGCGCAGGCACGCAGGCTTCGATGGCGGGCCCGGCGGACTATTTTACTGGCCGGGTTCGTGTCGACCCGTTGTTCACTGCCTCGGACGAGATCAGTGCGTCCGGCGCTTATGTCAGCTTCGAACCGGGGGCGCGCTCGGCGTGGCATACCCACCCCGCAGGCCAACGTTTGGTGGTGACGTCCGGTGTGGGTCTGGTCCAGGAATGGGGCAAACCTGTGCAGGAAATCCGCCCGGGCGACGTCATCGTCTGCCCACCGGGGGTCAAGCATTGGCATGGCGCCGCTCCGACAAGCGCCATGACGCACCTGGCCGTGACGGGTTCGGTGGATGGCAAAAGTGTGCAATGGATGGAGAAAGTGACCGACGCCCAATACAACGCCCAAGGTTCGCTGGCGCCGAAGCTTGAGCCGACAACCCAACCGGTGTCCGAGACGTTGTCCGCCAAGCAGCAGGCCATTCCGTTGATCGCCGCCGCCATGGCCACCAGCAATATGTCCGGCCTCAATGCGGTGTTGAATCAAGGGCTGGATGCGGGACTGAGCGTCAGCGAGGTAAAGGAAATTCTGGTTCAGCTCTACGCCTACAGCGGTTTTCCCCGTAGCCTCAATGCCCTGGGCGAACTGCTGAAAGTGGTGCAGGCACGAAAGCAACGTGGCGTTGAGGACGATTCGGGTCGCGAGCCCGGTAAGGTCATTCCCACCGGCGACGCACTGCTGGCGGCGGGCAAAGCCAATCAGACGCGCATCGCCGGGGCACCGGTCCAAGGGCCGCTGTTCGACTTCGTCCCCGTCATCAATCAGTACTTGCAGGCGCACCTGTTCGGCGACATTTTTGAGCGTGACAACCTGGACTGGCAGAGTCGCGAGCTGGCCACGGTTGCCGCATTGGCCGTCACGCCTGGCGTCGAGTCACAATTGCGCTCGCACATGGCAGCCAGCCTGCGGGTGGGCCTCACCGCTGCGCAATTGCGGCAACTGGTCCAACTGTTGGCCGATCAAGGTGATGCCGCGGCGGCCAAGCGTGCCGGCGATGCGTTGGGCACTGTCCAGGCCAGTCAACCCAAATAGCGCAGGGCTTCGCGCAACAAGGTGAAGGCCGGTGAACTCTGGCGCCGGCTCGGGTAATAGAGGTGGTAGCCAGAGAACGCCTCGCACCAATCTTCAAGCACGCGAATCAACCGCCCCTGCGCGACAAGATCCTGCACCAGGTCCTCTGGCATATAAGCCAATCCCAACCCCTGAAGGGCGGCCTCCAGGCGCATGGCAATGTTGTTGAACACCAGTTGGCCTTCAACCCGCACGTTGAGTTCTTGCCCGTCTTTCTCGAATTCCCAGAGGTACAGGCCACCGTATGTCGGCAGGCGCAGGGTGATGCAGTTGTGCACCATGAGGTCGCTGGGAGTCACTGGCTGCGGATATCGTGCGAAATACGCCGGTGAACCCACCACCGCCATGCGCATGTCAGGGCCAATGCGCATCGCGATCATGTCCTTGGCCACTTGCTGGCCCAGGCGGACTCCGGCGTCGAAGCCTTCGGCAACGATGTCGGTCAGGCCATAGTCGACGATGATTTCGATATGGAGATCCGGATTGTCGGGCAGCAGCTTCGCGAGCACCGGCTGCAAGACTGTAATCGCCGAATGCTCACCAGCCGTGATGCGCAATTTGCCGGCCGGCCTGTCGCGCAACGCACTGAGTAACGCCAGTTCCGTGTCGATTTCTTCAAACCTGGGGGCGATCACCCGCAGCAAATGCTCGCCGGCTTCGGTGGGGGAGACGCTGCGTGTCGTACGGGCCAGCAACCGCACACCTAATCGCTCCTCCAACTGGCGCATGGCCCGGCTCAAGGCCGGTTGAGTCATGCCGAGCCTGGCGGCGGCGCGGGTAAAACTGCGCTCTTGGGCAATGGCCGAAAAGATCGCGAGTTGGTCGTAGCTTTCGACGGTCATTCATACGGTCCTGCTATAAACAGTTTGCGATTATGCCATCTGTGGGATTGATCGTCCGGATCTCTTCGGGCCTGCGGGCTTAGGCCGATCGCTGAGAGTCGCGCAGGGCAGCATCCGACCC
>RCUU01001397.1_pt1 | contig 11578 bp, 10 predicted proteins | sample 2166211 | NCBI WGS metagenome assembly RCUU01 (sample SAMN09932620, study PRJNA488358) | compost metagenome | feature: garden; material: soil; isolation source: compost soil in phenylacetic acid-enriched culture | place: Germany: Experimental Botanical Garden Goettingen | collected 2016-01-27
TGGAACAGACGCAGTGGGCCTGCTGTTCCTGTATTGAACATTCCGCCTCCGCTTCTACCGCCATTCATGGCACCGTGATTTCCTCGCCCGCCGTCGTCGCCACCAAATTGCCGACCTTGACTGTCTGTTCCACTAGGAGGCTGACCTGGTGCACCTCCATCATCGTCACCAGTCTGGCTATTCGAGGTCGAATTTGTGCCTTGCCGGCCCGAAAATGCTGCACGTCCACCATCAGTGCCACTATTACTGCCTGACCCATTCATAGCTGGCGTCTCGCCGTTCATGTTCGGCATCTCACCATTCATAGCGGGCATTTCACCGTTCATGTTTGGCATCTCACCGCCATTCATTCCTGGCATTCCACCGCCACCACCACCTGCCCCACGATCCCCCGTTAATCGGGCAACGCCATTGTACCCAAAAGCAAGATTCAGCACTGAATTGGTACCACTGCTGCCGATATAAGGCCGTTTGCTGGCGGGAATAGAGTCCACGATCACTGCCCAGGATAAGGAGACTACAAGCAATATTGCTGTGGAGGCTGCCAATACTCCCGTCTTCCGCTTCCAGTTCACTTTGGCAGCTAAGACATAAAAGAGATAAAAAGCCGGTAGAACCATGTACGCCTGCAGCATCTTCTCGTTAAACCCAACACCGATTAACGCAAATGCGGTAAGAAGGCTACCCATCTTATTGCTCTTCGTCCCTTTAAATAGAAACCATGCCGCGAGCAGAAGGGTGAATACAAGCAGCGCATCAATATTGTTCGTCCGGCTGACTGCCGCGGCTACCGGAGTAGTCGCCATGACTAACGCCGCTATGCGTGCAGCCGCTCTACCGAAGGTAGGTTTTACTAGCAGGTATAGGAGTAACACAGAGCCGACGCCCCCAAGGGCTTGAGGCAAAATCACACTCCAACCATGCAGCCCGAAAATGAGTGCGCTAAGCGTCTGAATCCAAAAGGTAACCGGTGGTTTATCCACCGTTACTGAACCCGCGGAATCCAGTGAAGCGAAGAAGAAATTATGAAAGTTCTGCAGCATACTCCCCACGGCAGTGGTGTAGTATGTATTCACATAGTGGTCATTCCAAACTCCATAACCGTACAAAAAAGCAGCAAGTACTAAAATAAGCCATAGTATAAGATCCGGGCTAATTTTTTTAGCTAACCTCATCTCCATCCACTCCTATCGTCTGATCGTTCTCTATACTGGCAGTTCTGTCACTCCGGCCCAAGCTTTCCGTAGGTGTATTATTTCATCCATACCTTAACTCTCAATGAATGCACGCTGAATGTTTGCTGAATAAATAAGGCTGCCAGAACGCAAAAAAAAGCTCCACAACTGTGGAGCCTTTCTGTTCAAATCAGAGCCCAAGCAAAAACGCCTACGGCGTCCCCAAAGGACGGTAAGCGTTTTTGCGAGAAATATAAGGATAATGTATAGTGTGAAACTTACACATTCTTATATTTTAAATTAGCTATCCCATCCTGCACATAGTAACGAGCTTATTCACCGTATTCCAGTTACGTGCCGTAACAGACATCCCTAATATTTTATCAAAGGGAACCTTAAAAAGCGGCGATTGGCTCACACTCACATCATATAACACGTACATCTCTCTGCCGACAAAACGTAATTTATCTGGTCCATCCTCATAAATACGCAGCTTATCCAGTGCTTCGGCCGAAGGCTCGGCTGGCAGAAATGAAACATACCATCTTTTGAATGCCTCTGGCTCGGATAGCTGAAAGGGATTATTAGCGATGACTTCCACCATTTCAGCCAGGGTACGAATCATAACAGAGACCTCAAAACCAAACACCTCATGAATCTGGCGTTCAATGACTCCACTAAGGAGGCTCTCCGATTCCTCATCACTTTCAAATACTACATTTCCGCTCTGAATATACGTTCGTACATTGTGAAAGCCAAGGGACTGAAACATCGTCTTCAGATCCTGCATCTTAATGATTTTGTTGCCGCCGACGTTAATGCCGCGCAGCAGTGCAATATAGGTAGTCATGGAATACACTCCGTTTCTTGTCATGATCAACTTAGCCCACGGTTAAGGTCTGCAGACGTGTACGAACTTCTTTTACTAGAAGCTCCTTCTCAGGTGGCGGAAGACCTTCTACCAGACGCGCGGCAGCGATTGGCAGAATCCAGCGGTCTACTTCCTCATAGGTGAGTCCTGATAAACGGAGATACTCCCGGATGTATCCCTTGGTTAATTTTTTTCTAATGAATCCTATCGCCATTCTCGAGAGGGCGGAGGCTCCAGGGGGCACGGCTCCCATACTGAACATCACTACGGATCGCGCTGCATCGCCTGCTGGTTCTCCCACCACACCCGTCATCCAATCGATCACCCAGAGCTGATCATCCATAAGCACATTGTCCGGATGGAAATCTCCATGACATAAATGAGTGCCTGCCGGCAACTTCTCCAGATAGCTCAGAATGACTGACTTCTCATCCTCACTAAGCATAGGAGCCCCCATGATATTCCACTTTAACATATCCTTCTGCTGTCCAATCTCCTCGGTAATTTCAAGCTTATGCAAATCAAAGTGAAGCCCCGCCATCATTCTGGCATACTGGCTAACTTTCCAAGGTTTCTCACCCATCATCTTTAGCAAGGAGGAGCCATTCATTTGTTGAAATACAATACCTTGTCTGGTCTGTTCAGAAATGAGTTCAAACGGCTGTGGTGTCGGAACGCCCTGCGAGTGTACGAACTGGCTGATCTTATATTCTCGCCTAATGTTCTGCTCTGAAACATCCTCCAGGTACAACTTCAGAATCTTTTGATCCCCATGCTCCCAAATCTCCGCTGTTCTGCCTTTCCCCACAAGCTTCGCCTTCACTCGACTTCCTCCATTTAGTCCAGATTAATACGGGTAAAGTGCTCAACTACCGGAAATGGGTCGTAGTAATGATGAAGTAGCGCCTTCCATTCCTGATACTGGCTAGATTCTCTGAATCCTATGGTGTGATCTTCAAGCGTTCTCCATTTCACTAGCAGCAGATACTTATGATCATCCTCCAAGCAATGCTGTAATTCATGGCCCAGATAACCCTCTATCGAGGAGATTAAGCTGGATGCCTCCTTAAAGCTTTTTTCAAACTCTGTAACCAAGCCAGGCTTCACTTGCAGCATCGCAGCTTCCAAAATCACAACATCATCCCCTAAGATTATGTATTTAAAGCATCACGGAAAAATTCATGATAGAAATTAATAACAACAAGCAGAATGGCTAGTGACTCGTTGACCAGCCCCACCTCAAGACTATGATTAGCATCATCGATTCTATACACTTTTAAATGATGGATTCCACTAATTTCACTGGAAAGCTGTTCGCTAAATAAGGGATCGCCTCCGCCATAAATTACAGTCCCACGACTTTGCTGAATCAGAGGGATTGCCTCAGGTAATGGTGTTATATATAGATGAGACGTCTTTTTCTGTATTTCCAGCTCTTCTGCAATTCTCCCTGCGATGACCGCGCCCACGCTTTTGCTGATAAATACAATCTTGTTGTATTCAGGAAGAGATGCAATGGCCGCCTTACATTCCTGAATGAGAATAATCATTTCATCACGCTTAAAACCTACTCTCGCACTCTGGTAGCCATACTCAAGTAGCAGGACATCGCAATGATGTTCCCGAGCTGCTTTGGCCGCATAATCTAGCAGGGGGCGCTCAGCCGAATAATTTTTACCTGGGAAAATAACCGCCAGTGTCTTAGATCCTTGGGTGATAAATTTATGTCTGACCTCTCTCCCCCAATAAGAGGACATTATGATATTGCTGACGTTCATACATGTTCCCCTCTCTTCAAAAACAACCACTCTATGTATCTATCATTATAGCTAACTTATGTTTAGTTTTAAAATCAAAGAATTCCTAATCTTAACAAGAGATCAGGAAAGGTCAAATGCAAGCTTATTGTTGTGACACTGCTTGCTGCTTATGTTTACTCCTAATAACCATAATCTCAGCGCAAATCCATAATACGAGTGGAATCATCACCTGAAACGGAAAGGCATAGAATTTATAAATACGGTAGGAAAAATACTGCATTTCCATCATGTCCTTGTACAGAAAATAAGAAAAATAAATCATGAGCAGTCCCATCTGAAGGACAACGGAGCGATAGCTTTTTAACTTGAATACTTTAGCAACTCCGCTGCTAGCTACGTATAGACATAAGCTCGCTTTTATGAATGTGGTGATGACAAATGCAACAGCCGTGGAAGCTTCAATTCGGGACAGAAAATCACCTACATTAATACGCCCCGCAGACACATAAGAGGGAAAATTCAGACTAGACACTACTTCAGGACCGAGCATCAATAGATTACGCAGCGTAGTCGAAAGAATAATCATCCCGGAAATCAGCAGACTACCAAATAATATTTTTTTACCTGAGGCCTTGTTCGATATACTACTATATGCCCCCAGCGTTATTATAACCTCTGCAAATGAAACAGAACATGTACCCAGAGCATCGCTAAACACTGCGTGCCAGCCTTTATCCACCAAAGGAAGGATGTGATGATATTCCAGCTTGGAAATAGATAATATAAAGATCGTTATATTCACAGTTATAGTAAATAGAATCAGAAGTTTTGCGGTTCTCCCCATCACCTCAATCCCCGCCTTAACCACCCAAATGCACAATAACCCCAGACATAACATAGGAACAAACATCGGCGTTTCGGTCAGGGCGATCGATCTACTGAATTCTCCATAGAAACTAAGTGCCATGGCCCCCAGATGAAAAGCATACCAAATATAGAGACAGGAGATCATACGCCCCACAATTCCACCAAATACAGTGATGAGCATATCAAACAGATCCTTACCCGGAAAAAGAACAAGCAGTCTTGCATATATCAGTAGAAAAGGAACTACAAGTACCATGGCAAAAAGCAGTGCGATCCACTTGCTGTTACCAGATTCTCCTGGCAAGCCTATAAATATGGAAGTTCCCACAAAAAATAAAACCATGATGCTAATCATATACCCTTCAGGAATGATCTCCTTATTCATACACTTTCTCCTTTATTAGCTTGTTCCCTAGAATAGCTTCTTAATCCAATTCGCAATTAGTGGTGAAGGGCTAGGAATCGAACAGTTCATGGCCAATGCAATAGCAATACCAAATGAAACTAGACATAAGGCTGAACAGAACCAAAAGTCCCGCTTCATCCCCTGCTTTAACAGTCCGTAAGGATCGAACAATACGATAACCGCGTAGACAAGAATAACTATAACAACCAATTCATCACCTATTTTTAAGGAGTCTGGATAGATCTTGAAGTTTGCCCACTGATCTTAATCATCACTTCCGAATTTACAACAACGTCCATGTTGGTAAATTCCTGTTCCCAGTTTTGCTTAATTTTCTTCCAGTTTTCTGGCATTCTCTCATGCAGCAGCTCTCCAAATCCAAATATATCTGCATGATAATCCTTCTGTACCCTATGAATAACGGAGAGAATCTGCTGCCGTAATTCCTTTCCGGCCCGCTTCTCAAGAATTTTCTTGCTGTCAATATTATCGAATTCTCTCGGAGCCATTACCTCATCCAGTCCAACCTGCGTTACAGTGTTGATTTGTATTTGCGGTTTTCCTTCGATCCATACAGGCTTTACTTTGGTTCTGTTGGACAGAATCTCAAGGGAGAAGGCCGGTTTTCCTTTTTCATCATTTAAGGGCAACACCCCACCCTGGATTTGATTTCTGGCAAATAACATAAATTTTGTTTCTTCACCGCTGATCGTGCCAACCATTTTATCCTTATTGAATATAGCCGTCCCACTTACCCGAGGATTTTTTATCTTATTCTGTTCATGAATATAGATAAGCGGAGCCATCGCATATTCGCCAGAAGCCTCTAACTTATCAATGAAATCAAAAATTTCCACGACGGGAGCCGTACTGGTATTTTTCTCAATTCTCATCTGTTGTGCAAGCTCATAGGCCAGGATAATTTCCGTTACGCTGCTTAAACTAATGACTTCCTGAGCCGTTTTCTCTTTAGAAACAAATATATATACATCCGACCTTGTCTCTGTATCTCTGTTGTACCAATCAATCACTTTGACAACGCCTTCCCGGGCTAACTCTTCACTAATTACAATCGCTTTAGAATGACTCCAAAATAATTTTTCTCCTGTAATGGAGATCATTCCTCGCACAACGTCAAATATCGTCGGCCCTGAAAGTGTTAGCGTCTTAATTCCGGGCTGACTTGATTTTGATCCTTCCTTCGTATCCACAATCTCAACCGTGACCGCTAGTTCCCCTTCAGTTTCACCCTTGTCAAATCCCACCCCGGATACAATCGCTATATCATCCACTTCAGAGTAGTTCCAACAGCCAGTTACACTTATAAGAAGGATCAAGGATATAAAGGCCAGGATTACCTTTTTCAGCATATTCATGGCCTTCTCTCTATTTTATTGGACCCTTTTCTCTTCCTGTTTCGTGCCCCAATCATCGCTGGTCGCAGATACATATGCCACCATGGTGCCCTGATAGCCGTATCTTTAATATCCTGCGGTCGGATAGAGCCTATCCCAAGCATGTATGATACCCCAAAAGAGCGCAGACTCATCAAATGAATAACAAGCCCGAGCATCCCTAGGAAGTACCCATAAATTCCTAGTACAGAGCTTGCACATAGCAGAAGTACTCTTCCAATAATTAACGGGCCTGTCAATCTAGGATTGAGCAGCGTCATGATTCCGGTTAAGCCGACTACAATAATCATTGGAGCACTCACTAATCTTGCTTCTACAGCCGCCTGTCCCAACACAAGCGCCCCAACGATGCTGATGGCTTGTCCAATATAGGTAGGAATCCGCTCTCCTGCCTCTCTCAGGATTTCAAATATAGTTAACATGAACACTGCCTCTACTACTGTCGGAAAAGGGACGGATACTCTCGAAGTAGCAATGCTTAACAATAACTGGGTGGGGATCATCTCCTGACTATAGGTAACCAAGGCCACATAAAGAGCAGGTATACTAATAGACAAAAAAGCTCCAACCATTCTTAGCATTCGATTAAATGAACCCAAATAATAGTTAATGTAATAATCCGAACTTGCTTGGAAATTTTCCACAAATACATAGGGCACGGTCATCGCAAACGGACTGCCTTCTATAAGCAAAGCCACTCTACCCTCCATTATTTTACTAACTAAGGAATCCGGGCGTTCCGTACTTCCTGTCACCTCAAAGGGTGAAAAAGGTTCGTCTCTAATTAATTCAGAAAGATATGCTGTATCCAGAACCAGGTCTATGTCAATCTGTTTAAGCCGATCCTTCAGTTCTTTAACAATCAGGGGGGATGCCATGCTCTCCATATAGCAAATGCATATCTGTGTGTTAGAACGTGACCCGATCGAGCTAAAATAAAACTTCAAGTCAGGATCTTGCATTCTTCGGCGGATGAGCGTCAGGTTAACTAGCAGCGATTCTGTAAATCCTTCCCGCGGACCATAAACACTTTTCTCGGTCAATGGCTCCGTAATCGCCTTCGTCTCCCAGCCTTGCGCACCAATACTGAGAACACCGGCATAGCCGTCCAGCAGCAATAAAGTCTTGCCAGCTATTATCGCACTAGTCATTTCATTCAAATCTGTAGAGGTAACCACATCCGAAATGTTAATGACCTGCGTCCTGATCTTCTCCATTAGCTCCGCTGTATTGCCGTAATCCATTCTGCTGAAATCAAAAGCCATCAATGGCCTAATAACGCCCTCCTGAATCAGAAGCTTGTCTACCATCCCGTCAACATTAACTAACCCGAAGCGAAGACTATCGCTATACTCATTATTTAGTACTCTTATTTTAAGTGTTCCATCTTCCTTGAATATTTGTCGAAACAGGCTGATCATTTCATCTAGTGACGTACTCGTAGTCTGCCCAGTCTTCGTATTCTTTTGAGAATCTTTGTTATTACCTTCTGCTGCCGGTTTCTCCACAGTAGTCACTCCTGTCACAGTAGGTTTCCTAGAAATTATCCCCCATCTCTCTAAATACTATCCGCCAAAATAATACTGAAAAGGGATCAACTTCTACGCAGGAGAAGTAAACTTCATCCATTTAAAATAAAAAAGGCCGCTATAGCGGCGGCTTTGCTGATTGTTTATGATTGTAGTGATCATCTGGTATAATTTGATGAAAATAAAAGATAGGAGTTCCCTATGACGCCATTTACTGAGAGTGTTATTCGTATCATACAGTCTATACCTGAAGGTAAAGTGATGACTTACGGAGGAGTTGCCCGTGCGGCAGGAAGTCCAAGAGGTGCGAGGCAGGTCGTTCGTATCCTTCATTCCATGAGCAGAAAATATAAGCTCCCCTGGCATCGGGTCATAAATGCCAAGGGCATGATCTCGCTGACTGAAGATGAGTCCAGCTCCCTCCAGAAACTTTATCTACAGAATGAGGGAGTTATTTTTAATGAAAAAAATGTGGTAGATCTGCAGAAATTCCAGCATGACCCGGAGGTGTGTATAGATTAACGTCCTCTGTTAACACTCCGTCTTTCTCCGGCGCCCAGAGCATTTAGCAAACAGTACATCGTAGCGTAGATAACGAGCAACACAAATGCAATGAACAAGCTGAAAAATACCGATTGCCGATTCAAACTATCCATAACTAGTTGGTACAACTGATGCCGGTCCGTCAGTACGTCCCAGCTATTTAGCCTGTAGACTCGGCCAAGCAGAACGCCGTATCCCCCAAGCACACATGCTGCGAGTACAAATACCCAAGAGAACAGCAGGCTGCTTTTGCGATAAACAACCGTCTGAAACTGGTATAAAGAGAAAAAGCCGGTCAACCAACCGCTCCAAGTGAACAGCAGAAGGGTAACCATATCGTACCAATACCGATTCTGAATGGTGCCCTCCACGATATATCTGCTTTTTCTTACCGTTAGATGCACCAGATCTGTCATGAGATAAGGCGCGTTCGGAAAGAACAGCAGCCAAGCGACGCCTAGCGGGACAAGCAGCAAGCCACCTATCTTCCTTTTATCCAGTTCATAGGCAGCCATAGAAAATAGGAATGGAATCCAAGCCAGAAACAAATTCCAGATTAAAAAGGCATAAAACGAATCCGTCTGAAGTGACACTACACGATATACGGCCAATGTCGCCACAGACAGACCTGCCAAGAGCATAAACACCTTCGGATAATTCAATTCCTTCATGAGCTTATATTCTCCTTATCGGGATAGTTTACATTTAACTTATACCCAATTGTACAAATTTGGCATTCTTAAGTCCAATCTGAACAGAAAAACCCGGACGCAGAAACGCCCGGGCTGACCCTTATCTATTTTACTCAGAGACCACTATTTAGTTCAGGTGCAATTACAGGTTTCTTTCGCCCCTTCACACCGCGCAGACTTTCCGCCTCTTCCAGACAGGAGAATGCTGTACATTCCCTAAAGGCGGCATGGCTACACCCAATGCACTTATTGTAATTGATGCTACTGAGAGCATCATTAATCGCTTCTCCGGTGTGCTGATAAATCTGCGCCTCACCTATGGCATCATACAGTCCAGTTCTCTTGAGTAGCTCAAGCGGCTGTGGCTGAATACCGGAAATCAATAGTTTACCTCCAGCAGCTTGTAAATGCCGCACCAGCTCTGCTAAATTGGATTCTCCGGTAGTATCCATGAAGGGTACTTTCCCCATACGCATTAATATAATTCTAGGTTGATCTGAGTCAAAGCTTGGCATAGTGTCATCGAAACGATAAGCAGCGCCAAAAAATAGCGGACCTTCCACCGTGTAAATTCCAATTTGCGGACAATCATGACTCTCCGTAACCATATGTGCCGCTACCTTAACGGATTTCGGATCAGGCAGCACTTTGGCTACCAAATGAACCTCCCCCATTCGTTTCACAAACAGAATGACCGCAAGAATCAATCCGACCTCTACAGCCAGCGTTAAATCTGCAAATATCGTTAACAAGAAAGTGATGAATAACACCAAGGAATCGCCGGTCTTAATCTTAAGCAAATGAAGAAATTCTTTGCGTTCACTCATATTCCAGGCAACCACCATTAAGATTGGTGCCATCGCAGCCAAAGGAATACTGGAAGCATAAGGCGCGAACAACAGGAGAATTAGAAACACTACAACACCGTGAACGATCCCTGAGATCGGTGAAACAGCACCACTCTTGATGTTCGTAGCTGTTCTAGCAATTGCACCTGTAGCCGGTATGCCTCCGAATAAAGGAGCGACAATATTCGCAATTCCCTGACCCATCAGCTCACGGTTGCTATTATGGCGGCTACCTGTCATTCCATCCGCTACAACAGCGGATAACAATGACTCTATAGCACCGAGCATCGCAATTATAAAGGCTGGACGAATGAGTAGTGTAATCCGTTCCCAAGTAATGTCCGGAAATCGAAAGCTTGGTAAGGTATTAGGAATATCTCCGTAAGCTGAACCAATCGTGGTTACTTTGCCGCTAAAGAATAACGCAGCCATCACAGTCGCGCATAGAAGACCTACCAATGATCCGGGCAACTTCGGGGCGAACCGAATCGCTAGGATGACCACGGCAAGACAAATTACGGCGGTCAGGATGCTGTATCCATTCACCGTCGATAGATGAAGCCAAATTTCTTTCATGTTATCTACAAAGCTCTCATGCCGTTCAATATCCCTTAACCCAAGGAAATTAGCAATCTGTCCAGTGAAGATAATGACCGCTATTCCCGCTGTGAAACCAATCGTTACTGGCCTCGGAATAAATTTAATTAATACACCCAGCTTTAATAACCCCATGAGAACTAGAATGACCCCTGCCATCATCCCGGCTATAAGCAGGTTCTCGTAGCCATACTCCATCGCAATAGCAAACAAGATAGGAATAAAAGCACCTGTCGGCCCACCAATCTGAAATTTTGAACCTCCGAACAATGAAATACATATGCCGGCAACGATCGTCGTGTAAATGCCATACTCTGGTTTTACACCGGATGCAATAGCAAATGCCATCCCCAAAGGAATGGCAATAACTCCGACGATGGTCCCCGAGATCAAATCCTTGCGAAATGCATTCATGTTGTAGCCTTTATACCGGCCCCACCGTGTCATGATCAAACCTTCTTTTCTTTAAATATCTGATTATTTGAATATAAGAAGAACATTACTCTAGGACGCGACTGTTGTCAACGCCAAAATAATGTTATTCATTTATTCGCCGCGCATACCTTCGAGCAATGAAATGGTATTCACTAGATGGTTATCAAATATTTGCTTGGCTACGACCAGAAGATCTTTAATTAGAGGATCACGTAACGAATAGATCACAGTGGTGCCTTCTTTTACACTGGCTACTACATTCTTGGCGCGCAGAACAGCTAGCTGCTGGGATACAGCAGAGCCTTCTGATCCAAGAATCGCCTGCAGCTCATTCACATTCTTTTCCCCTTCGCTGAGCAGTTCCAGTATACGAATACGCATCGGATGAGCCAGCGCCTTGAAGAATTCGGTCTTAAATTGCTGAATTTCGGTGTTCATAG
>RCUU01001399.1_pt1 | contig 11575 bp, 6 predicted proteins | sample 2166211 | NCBI WGS metagenome assembly RCUU01 (sample SAMN09932620, study PRJNA488358) | compost metagenome | feature: garden; material: soil; isolation source: compost soil in phenylacetic acid-enriched culture | place: Germany: Experimental Botanical Garden Goettingen | collected 2016-01-27
GATCAACGATAGCCTCGGCCACAACGTCGGTGATCGCGTGCTGGTGGAAGTGGCAGTGCGCTTGAAAGAGTCCCTGCGCCCCACTGACCAACTGTTCCGCTTCGGCGGCGACGAATTCATCGTCCTGCTTCACGACCTCACCTGCGACCGCGACGCCGAGCAGATATCCCAACGCATCCTCGACAACCTGCATCAACCGCTGCACATGGACGGGCGTACCCTGGTGGTCAGCGCCAGCATCGGTATCGCTCCATTGCACGACAATGGCAAAGCCCTGGATGTCCTGCAGGCTGCCGACCTTGCCCTCTACCGAGCCAAGTCTGCCGGCAAGGCGCGCTTCGCCCACTACGACGAAACATTGCAAGACACCGCACAGCAGCATCTGGAACTGGAGTCCGCGCTAGGCCAGGCACTGCAACAGAATGAATTCGAACTGTACTACCAACCGATCTATCGCCTGGACCAAGGGACACCGCTGGTGACCGGGGTCGAAGCGCTGCTGCGGTGGCGCCATGGCGAACGCTTGATCTCGCCACTGGAGTTCATCCCTGCGCTGGAGGAGTCGGGAGAGATCATCCGCGTCGGCGAATGGGTACTGCGCCAGGCTTGCCAGCAAACCCGAGCCTGGCAACTGGCCGGGCATGAGCGACTGCGCTGTTCGGTGAACATTTCCAGCACCCAATTGCAACAAGCCGACTTCACCCTCCGGCTGATCGATATCCTGCAAGAAAGCGGGCTGCCCCCCGCCAGCCTGATTCTGGAGATCACCGAAAGCCAACTGATGCATGACGACATGGACACATTGGCCTGCCTGCATGAGTTGACCAGCCTTGGTGTTCTGCTGGCGCTGGACGACTTCGGCACGGGTTACTCCTCGCTTGGCTACCTCACACGCTTTCCGCTGCACATCCTCAAGCTCGACAAGAGCTTCATCACCGGCGTTCCTTACGAGAACAAACAGAGCGCGATCAGCCAGGCGATCATCGTTCTCGGCCGTAGCCTTGGCCTGGAAGTAGTGGCCGAAGGCATCGAGAGTTCGGCACAACTCGAATTCGTGGTTGGTGAAGGCTGCCATTACGCCCAAGGCTACTGGTTCAGTCGGCCACAACCTGCCGCCCAGATACAACATCTGCTCAGCACAGAAGACCGTTTCGAGGGGAGCGCAGTTACCCGGCGGGTACCCATCAGTTCAGGAGAAAAACAATGAAAACCAATCTTCCGGTCAGTGGTCGTGCCGTCGAATTCAGCGCAAACGCGAACATTCTTTCAACAACCAACCCCAAGGGCGCCATCACCTACGTCAATCCCGACTTCATCAACATCAGCGGGTTCAGTGAAGCCGAATTGCTCGGCGTCAATCACAACATCGTGCGCCACCCGGACATGCCGCCAGAAGCTTTTGCGCATATGTGGCAGACACTCAAGGATGGGCGCTCGTGGATGGGGCTGGTAAAAAATCGCTGCAAGAATGGTGACCACTACTGGGTCAGCGCCTACGTCACGCCGATGCAGCGCAATGGCGAAACAGTGGAATACCAATCGGTTCGCACGCTACCGGCCAAAGCGCTGGTGGAAGCCGCTGAACATCTCTATGCACAGTTGCGTAGTGGTAAAAAGACCAACTGCCTGCGTATGTCACGGCTGTCCGTCGGCATGCGCCTGGCACTTGCCAGCACCGGCGTGAACCTGCTGTGCTTTGCGGCCTTGGGCTTGCTGGGCGCGTTGTCCTGGAGCCATGCCGCCCTCTCCATGCTGCTATCGAGCTTGCTGCTCGGCGGCCTGTTGCGCTTCAGCCTGCGCCCCCTCGACGCCCTTGCCCGAAAAGCCAGGAATATCGCCGACAACCCTCTGAGCCAGATACTCTACAGTGGCCGCCGCGACCAATTTGGCCAGATCGATTTCACTTTGCAAATGCTCGAAGCCGAGACCCGGGCAATAGTCGGACGCATTGCCGATTCGTCCCGCCAGTTGAGCAAGGAAGCCGAAGAGCTCGTGTCTGCAGTGGACAACAACAATTGCGCGACCCTCCGCCAGCAGGGGGAAACTGCCCAGGTAGCCAGCGCAATAACCCAGATGGCCAGCAGTGTGCAGGAAGTGGCGCGCAACGCTCAGCTCACCGCCAGCGCCGCGAACCTGGCCAACCAGGAATCCGACCGCGGCCACCAACTGGTCGAGCAGACCCGCCAGCACATTGATAGCCTCGCCAACGAGGTACAACAGACCAGCATGGTGATTCATCAACTGGAACAGCATGGCAATGAAATTGACCGCGTACTCGAGGTCATTCAAAGCATCGCCGAACAGACCAACCTGCTTGCCCTCAATGCCGCCATCGAGGCTGCCCGCGCCGGCGAGGCCGGCCGCGGTTTTGCAGTGGTCGCCGACGAGGTGCGCGGGCTGGCTTCGCGGACCCAGCAATCTACCGCGCACATCCAGGGCACCATCGATACCTTGCGACGCTCCACCGGGGATGCCGTACTTGCGATGCAGCGCAGCCACAGCAAGGCCGGCGTCAGCGTCGAGCAGGCACTGCTGGCCGCCCGGGCGCTGGACGGGATCACCCAGCGCGTCGATGAGATAAGCGGCATGAGTGTGCAGATCGCTGCCGCTGTAGAGGAGCAGAGCGCGGTGGGTGACAGCATTCAGTGCAACCTGGCCGGTATCAGTCAAACCACCCAGAAAAGCGTGCTTGCCAGCAACCAGAGTCGCGCCACTGCCGCCCACGTCGCCAAGCTGGCCGAACGCCTTCAACTGCTGTCGACGCAACTTTGGCGGCGTCAGCGCAATGGGTGACGGGTTCGTACCGTACTCCCAAGCCAACCCTCACAAGCCGGCCTGCGTGGTCGGCCCCAGCTTGGGCGACTTCTGCAACAACCCTCGTGGCAACTGGAAACCTTTGAAAGGCTCTTGCGTAATAGGGTTGAAGGCTTTCTGCGCGTTAAGCCTGTAGCGCATCACGCCATCGCCGGTCCTGAAGCTCAGGTCCACGCTGGTCGCCGTGCGCCCATTGAGCGAGCCACGGCTGAGCAAGCGGAACATCGACCAGGGGCCACGGTACTCAAGGCTGCTGCTGTTCCCGTTCTGCCGGAGCAAGGTCAGGTTACTGCGCACCTGCTGCCCCAAGGTATTGGGCCAGACGATACCGGTGATCTGGCTCGGGCCATGGGTGTAGGGAATCAATTGACCGTCCAGGTCCAGCAAGCTTGTACGCTGGTTGGCACTCAGGCCCAACGGCTCGATGCTGAACTGCACACTCAGGTTGCCGCGCTGATCAAAGAAGGTCTCGCGGATACGATCTGCCCGCTCCAGCTGTTCGAGCACATCACTGCGGATCAGCGACTGCCCCTGCTGGCCGGCCTGCAGGGCTTCGAGGTTATCCCTCAGGAAGACCTTCAGGTATTGATCATGAAATTGCTGCAGCCGCCCCTTCGGCCCGAAGAAGGCTTCAAAGTCGTCCAGCGAAGCGTCGGGAGCTTTCACGACGAAGGGGTAGCGCCCTGCCAGGCGCTGCTGGAAGAAGCTGTACACCTCGGCGTCCCAGCGTCGTTCCAACTCGCGCAGGGCTTCGACATTCAGCACTTGTGCTGTTTGATCGGCCATTTTTCTGACCTGGTGGTTGATCGGTTCCGGTAAGCCGGTGGCCACCCGCTGCAGGGTGCCGATGGGGTCTTGCCCTGTCATCGAGAATCGCTGATGCACGGCCTGCAGCGCGGCCTTGCCTCGGTCGGGGCTGTCCTGCACCGCCTTGGCGTAGTCGTGCACGGCCGCGATGGCAGCAAGGGTCTCGTCGTAGTAGCTGGGTTTCTCACCGGTTGCCTGCAGCATGGCACTCAGCCCGGCAAAGGCCCGCTGAATGGCCCAGGCCTGTTGTTGATCAGGCCTGCCACTTGTCGGCTGCAACGCTTCGACCTCCCCGGCTGCCTCAGCGACAACGGCTGATGAAAGCGAAGTGTTGTCCCTCACTGTGTCCAGCAACCGATGCAGGGGCGCTGCTGGCCCGGTCAACTGCTGCAGGATCGCGACACCATGATCCAGGTCGCGGAAATCGGCCACCGAGAAGGCGTTCAAGGCACGGCGCCAACTGTCAATGAAATCGGCGCTGTACAGGTTACGTAGCCGTTCGCCCAGCGCCTCCCGGTCGGCATCCGAGTAATCGAGCTGGTCGCGCTCGCCCAGTGCCCACTGGTCGATCATCGCCATCTCTGCAAACCGCTGGCTACGTGGCTCGAAGTACTCTTTGAAGCCCTTGGCGGTGAGCATTGGCGCTATCAGGACACCCTCCCCCTGCCTGAAGCCGGGTGAGGACTGATACACCACATCGAACGCTGGCCCCACCTGATGACGCAGGTCCAGGCCGGCATTCAACTGCTCGCCAGCCTGCTGTTTCAGGCTCGCGTAGACCCGCTCTGGCAGTGGTACCTTGCGCAGCACCTGCTGCACCTGTGCCATACGCTGGCTGTACTGCGGAAGTTCGGTATCGGCATAGGCCAAGGCATACTTCAGGTGCCGCATGAGATCGCGTTGCAATTGCCCCTGCCCAGGGAACTTCTGTTGCCACTGGCGGGCCATCCAGTCCTCGACCCATTCGGGGCGGCGGCTCTGGCGGTCCTCCAGCATTCGATAAACCCGAAGGGCAGCCATCTGCTGTTCGCTGCCCGGCGGTGCGGCGTCCATGGCATCGATCACACCGCTGGCCAAGGCTGGCAGGAAACGCCTGGAGAGCAAGCTCAGGTAGGCCTCGTCGACGCGAGGGCCAATGGCGCGCCCCTGATACAAGCCAAGGTCGGAAACACCCGGCCACGCGGCACGATAGTTGCCAAACACCGACACGGCATCGCGTATCTGGTCCAGCGGCTCCAGCAGGTTGCGCCCGGTGGGGTCCAGACGCTGGTCCACCTCGTGATGACTGTACTCTCTGCTCTTGGCGAGCACATTGGCGGCCTTGGCGCCATTGATGTCAAAGTAGCGTTGCCAACTGGCGATGGCGACACTGAAGGCCAGCACGCCTACTGCAGAACCAACCCAGAGCAACCGACGTTTGCTGCGCGCTACCTTGATGTTGTCCCCGGCAAGGCCGGCCTCCTGGTAGATGACTCGCCGGAAGGCGTGCTGAATGAAGTAGACCAGCGCCTGCCCCTGCGCCTTGCCTTCACGCAGCGGAAACTCGGTCTTGTACGGCTGTGCCGCCTCACGCACGAACGCATTGAGCATGTCGCCCTGCTGCAAGACCGAAGACCAGTACACGCCACGTACCAAGGCAGGCGTGGTGAAGCGGTCACTTGCGAGGGTTTCTTTCAGGAAGGCCAACAGTATCGGACGCAGCCCGATCAACTGGGCATGCAACGAGAACAAGCGAACTCGCAATGGCGCACCGCCCAATACATCGAGCCGGTCCACTACCTGTTCAAACAATTGCCTGATCAACCGATCGTAATGATCGCCATATTCATCCAGCCAGGCATCGAACGTGCCGACCGTATCCAGTTTGAAGGTGAAGCCCAGCATGTTTTCCCGCATGGCGGCGGGAAGCCCAGCGTACAGCTGGTCGAAACCGTCCAGCAGATCGAATTTGGCCAGTACCACATACAGCGGCAGGCGCGAGCCCGACTGACTGCTCACTTCATACAGCCGCGTGCGTAGCACATGTGCCAAGGCGACACGTTGCTCAGGCGTGCCATGCAACAGCGCAGGCAGGTCACCGATGCCCTTGAAAAGACCAAGCACCTGGGTTGGAACACCCGTGGCCAGCTGCTCAGCTATCGCGACTGCAGCAACAACCAGACGCTGTACCACTACGACTTGCAGGGTCGCCTGAGCGAAAGCATCAATGCCCGCGGAGAGCAGACCCACTTCCGCTATGACGCTCGCGGCTACCTCATAGAAAGCGAACGGCCCGATGGTCGTATCGACCGCTACGAAGTTGATACCGCCGGCCAGCTGACGCGCTACATCGATCCCGCGCAAAAGATCTTGCAGTTTCGCTATGACCGCAGCGGCCGCCTGGTAGAACGCACCGATGCCATGGGGTACAGCGTGAAGTTTCGCTACGACGCCTATGGTCGCCTGCTGCAACTCACCAACGAGAATGAAGAGTCCTACACGTTTGGCTGGGACAAACTTGACCGCCTGGTGGCACAACAAGATCTGGATGGAAGTGGCCGGATATACGAGTACGACACACTCGACGGTGTCACCAGCCTAACCCATGTCCCCTCTTCATACGAACAGCCACCCCTCTCCGACAACGCCCCGCCGACACGGGCCACTTCGATTCGCCATGATTTCCAACGTGATGCCGTTGGCCGCCTGCTGAGCAAACGCACCGAGGATGGCATCACCGACTACAGCTACGACACCGCCGACAACCTGTTGTCCATCACGTTCACGGACAACCAGGGTGAGCAACAGCAGCTTGATTACACCTATGACGCGAACGGGCAGTTGCTCAGCGAAACCAACAGTGCCGGGCTGCTGCAATACCGCTATGACGAACTGGGCAATCTGCAGACGTTGACACTGCCTGACCAGCGACAACTGAACTACCTGCACTACGGCAGTGGGCACCTTCATCAGATCAACCTGAACGGTCGGGTCATCAGTGACTTCGAGCGCGATGCGGTGCACGACGAAGTATTACGCACCCAGGGAAGCCTGATCACACGTACCCGCTATGACCAGAGCGGGCGACTGAGCAGCAAGGCCATTCACTATCGCGATGCTTCGGTGGAAGTGCTGCCGTTGCTGGAAAAAAGTTACCGCTACGATGCTAGTGACAACCTAGTTGCTGAGGTTTTCACCCAGACCCAGAGCCGTAGCATTGGTAGCACGGCCACTGATGGCAGCACCCAACTAGAACAAATCATTGGTCGCTTCCATCTTTCGCCTCATTCCAGCAAAAGTTACACCGGGAACAACCGTTATGGCTATGACCCGAACGAACGGCTACAGAGTACTCACCAGTCTCGCCCCAACTGGCCAGCGACACAGGTTGAGGATTTCAAGTACGACAAGGCCGGCAATCTGTTTGACGGGCCCAAGCTCAACGGGTTGATCAAGCATAACCGCGTGTTGGTGTATCAGGACAAACGCTATCGATACGACCGGTTTGGACGGTTATGTGAGAAGCGGATTGGCGGCAATTGGGTGCAGTATTTCGAATATGACGCGGAACAGAGGCTGGTGTGCGTGGAACAGGAGCGGTACGGGGAGGCCGAGCGCATAGTGTTCGGGTACGACCCGCTGGGGCGGCGGATCAGCAAGGCGGTATACAAGCCAGGCGAAGCCGAGCCGGTATCCCGGACGTTGTTTCACTGGCGGGGGTTGCGCTTGCTGCAGGAGGTACAGAGCGGACTGCCCAGCCTGTACGTTTATGCCAATCCAAGTAGTTACGAGCCGCTAGCGCGGGTAGATGGGAACACTGGACAAGAAAATATTCTGCATTTTCACATCAATTTGGCAGGGCTTCCTGAACAACTGACGGATGAAAAAGGCAATACGCTTTGGAACAGTGATTACCACGGCTGGGGGAGCACACAAGGAGAATGGCACAGTCCACAGCAGGGGAGAAACCAAAACCTGCGGTATCAAGGGCAATACCTTGACCGAGAAACAGGTTTACACTTTAACACCTTTAGATTTTTCGATCCGGATGTTAGAAGTTTCACTCAAACAGATCCAATCGGGCTCGCAGGAGGTTATAATCTCTATGAGTTCGCTCCGAATTCAATAACTTGGACTGACCCTTGGGGACTCACATCAAAAGCACTTGCCGAAAACATGGCTTTAGATGGTCGCCCACTGGCGCCAGGCCAAACTGCACACCATGCCGTTAAAGAAAATCAAAATAGTGTATATGCGAATGGCTCCCGCAGAATTTTGGCTCAAGACGGTGCGACCCCAGACATCGCCGAAAATGGCGCACGACTTTGGGGAACGCATCCAAAACAACTAGCTCAACCTGGCCACCCAGGAAAAACTCTAGCGGAAACAGATGGCAATTACCATGCAGGGAAACATATACATGGAAAATACAACGACAAACTAATCTACCAAATTTTACGAAACGCAAAAAAGAAAGGAATCAACTCTATCCGCATCTTGAGCGACATCACAAGACGCATGGAGACAGGACAATGGAAAAAAAACTTTTACGCATGCGGTGGAAAATGAAGATTATAGAAAACCCCTTCATACAGAGCCAGATATTAATTCTAAAAGACGAATTTGACCAATACACCACAATGATCAGACCCACACTTGAAGCATGCAAACTACAGGTTACCGAATGGCGTCTCTCACTTGGCAAATCCCTAGAATTAATACCGTTTGAGCTTATAATCCCCAGCATACTTAATACGAAGTTCCGAGCAATTAGCAAACCCACGAAATCAGACCTGAGATCAAAGAACCTAATGAAGTACGGGCTCGACGCTACCGGAAAACCGATCCTCTCAATAGGCCGCCTGGATAAGGATATTGAAAAATTTGGCGAAATCGTGAGATTCAAATCTGACAACCTGATACTAAACTGTCAAATCTTTCCAGTAGACTACAAAAAGGATAGACTCTCATCTATCACAAAAATAATTCACCAAGAAAATACACTACACTATATAACCATAAACCCACCACACAACTGGAGCATTAGAACAGACCTAATCAAACAAAACAAAATACATAAAAGCACGATCATGGCCACAACTTGGCACAATCAATTAGATTATGATTTTATTTATAATACCGTAGAAAATCTCGAGAAAATCGTCATCGGAAATCATATACATTGGTCGCCCCCCCATGAAAACTCCGAACAAATTAGCCCGAGCGCTCAATGAGCAACATCTTGACGCCTTAGGGTGGATTTATCTGACGTCAATTGCCTCAAAACCAGGGCTTCGCCCTGGTTCGGGGGTACCAGGGCAATGACCATCGCATCCACGAAGATCGCGCTTAGGGGTCGGTGAACAGTCCGTCGAAACCAGAAAACAGATGTAACAAGTACAATGCCTTTGACCATTCCAGAACTGACAAAAGAGCACTTTATTTCAAGCAGTCGTACAGAAAAATCAGCGAAAAAAATAAAGTCTACCTATCAGCCAAGCCCAAGTAAATCGAGAAAAATCGGAGCCTGTCCATGAGCAAACTAAAAACCTGGGAGTGGAAAACCAAGAAGAGAACGCTGCTAAAAAATATCCACCCTGGAGACATATTTTGCTTCACAAAAGATTACGAGAAATATCATTTCGGAAGAATTATCTCAAAAACCATTGTCGGCCATATGGTCGAAATACTCAACCTCACCCATGATGCACCCTCGATTAGTCAGGAGAGCCTTGAAAACGCAACACTTGCCATACCTCCGCTAGTACTGGATAGTTACGCGATTTTTGACAGAAAGATTGACAGCAGTTGTGAATGGCGAATGATAGGGCATCAGGATGCAATGCAACCAGAAAGATATGCAGGCCACTACTTTGTATATGGAACACACAATAGCTGGAAGAAAACAAACAGCCTCAACGAACAACTAGAAATCTCAAACGCGGAGGCGCTTGCATGGCCACTACTTACAGCACTGAACAATTACAATTTCTGGATAAAAATAAGCAAAGAACCACAGCTCAGCTGGTAGAATTGCGACCCGCAATTACAAGCTGCCACTTCATTAGAAATATCCAACAGAAAAGACGTAAAAATTATTGTAATACATACTGAAAGACAACCTTGTACCGGCCGCAACTCCCTTGTGAATCGCTACCCCCCTAAAAACACATACAGCTTCCAATACAGCAGCTCTGGCAGAAGCCTATTGCAGCAAGCCTGGAGCAGCATAAAAAATCACTTTCCCGTAGAAAAACATGGAACTTCCTTTCGTAGAATTTCAAATCCAATACACCAACATGAAAATGGTGCAATTAATAATTCCGTCGTACTTTCCTACGTATGAAAACAAAAGCAAAGGGGTCACATCACCAACCAAACTTCCCTCTCTTAACAACATGGCTCACCCACACACCTCACCCACTCAGAAAATCCCAAGTATTTACAAATAGCAGAGCAATCCATCATGAACATCCCAGTCAGAACCAAAAAAGCCTTAAAGAATTACTCTATAGGTATAGGCAGTCATGACGAAAATATCAGAATCTTGATTGAATCAGAGCTATACATCCCCCCCAAAACAATGTCTCACGACGAGTGCCTGAAGTGGCTTGACCATTCACTCAAATCAACATCCAAAAAACTTGTTACAGATCACTTCCTCTACGGAGTTCAAAACTCCAAACCTGAATACAGAGCCGCTTTCTCGGCCTTTTCAGTTGCATCAAAGTTACCACGCCACACTTACCAAGGACTCGACGTTTACTGCAACACTTGCGGAGCCTTCGAGACTCAAACCATAGACCTGACACTTATCAACTGCTCCAGATATCTCTACGGCTCATTAAGAAGCATGACTCCCGCAGATTTAGCTCTCTATTTACAACTAGACACCAATCTACCGGCACCAAAAAAACTCACAAATGAGAGATTCATAGTTCTTTTAAGCGAACTAGCCATCTCTCCAACAAACGAGACCCCCACATCGTTACTTGAAAGACTAAGCAACAACAAACACTTAAATTTTCCAAAAGAAGAAATTAGAGGCCTACTAGAAACTCTCGGATTTACCGGAATCTTGCAATCCCCTTTGCACCCAGGCTATATCTATGAATACACACCTCCCTTTTCAAAACCCGCAAAAACATCAAAATCTGATTGGCGATACCCCATTGACTTCTGGACAGGCACAAACGGAATTAATAACTCAGCTATAAAATTCTGGTTTTCCGAACAACAAGACATCATGGACAAAATATAAAAACTTACAGCAAATGGAGTGAACAAACGAGGTTCAACTTAGGCTGAACCATTTACACGAATCGAAAAACTACTATTCCATAGATACTCAACATGGACGATTCGAGCAGACCAGCTTAAAAATGGCAAGCATCTGGATGAAGTTTATATGGGTCTAAAGCCCACATTAAACTCCCGTGACCCGAGTGGCGGATATGACCTGAAAGTAAAATATATGAACAGATTGATCGCACACCCTAATGGCATGTGTATCACATGGGACCATCTTACGCTTCCCTGCTAAATGGCCATATGAAGACACCGTAGATTTGATGCTTATTAGCATACCCGATGATGAGTCCGAATTCGGACTTGTCGCCACTACAGGGCAAAAGGCGGTACGAATCTTAGTTAGACTTCCTGCTAAGTGCGAATCACAATTAGGACGAGGTGTTCGCCTTGAATGGCTGATAGCTAACTGGGAGAAATGGATATATCCAGAATGTAATGTTTCTGAAATGCGCCTCCTGGAACGCTATCCTGCTGCAAGCATATGAACACGACTTAGGCTCTGTGGAGACCGTCGTCGGCCGCCTGGCGAGGAAATCTACGATGAGTGGGGCCGAGTAAAGGTCAGCTTTCCCTGGGACCGTGAAAGCTAGAACAACGAGTTCAGCTCCCGCTGGGTGCGGATATCCCAAGGCTAGGCCGGTAGCTGCTGGGGCTTGATGAGGAG
>RCUU01001400.1_pt1 | contig 11575 bp, 7 predicted proteins | sample 2166211 | NCBI WGS metagenome assembly RCUU01 (sample SAMN09932620, study PRJNA488358) | compost metagenome | feature: garden; material: soil; isolation source: compost soil in phenylacetic acid-enriched culture | place: Germany: Experimental Botanical Garden Goettingen | collected 2016-01-27
TGAAAACCGCCGAGGCGATCAACCAGGTGCACGAGCATTCCTACGGCGAGTACCGCGCCTTGTTGCGCAAGGTGCTCTGTGAACTGGCCGAGGAAGAGGGCTGGGCCGAGTTCGACTCGGACCTGGCCGCGATCAGCCTCAGTGCCTTGCTCGATGGCCTGTGGCTGGAGTCGGGCCTGAACCCGGGCACCTTCACGCCGGAGCAGGGCATCCAGATTTGCGAAGCCTGGGTCGATGGCTTGCAAGCCGGCGGTCGCGAGCGCTTCAAATGTGCCGCCAGGAACTGTTGATCGCTCGTTCAGCAATGGCTACTCTGCCTTCGTGGCCGACCTCGGCCGGCTGAGGCAACTCTAATAAAAAACATGCCCCGCACCTGATGCGGGCGGCAATTGCAGGACACCATGCAATGACTCCTCGGGTACTGATCGTCGATGACGATCCGCTGATTCGCGAACTGCTGCAGGCCTACCTGTCCCAGGAAGGCTACGACGTGCATTGTGCGGCCACGGCGGAACTTGCCGAAGCGCATCTGGCGAGTTCGCCGGTCGACCTGGTGATGCTCGATATCCGCCTGCCCGGCAAGGACGGCCTGACCCTGACCCGTGAACTGCGGGTGCGTTCGGAAGTGGGCATCATCCTGATTACCGGGCGCAACGACGAGATCGACCGCATCGTCGGCCTGGAATGCGGTGCTGATGACTACGTGATCAAACCGCTGAACCCGCGCGAGCTGGTCTCGCGGGCCAAGAACCTGGTGCGCCGGGTTCGCCATGCCCAGGCCCAGGCCGCACCTGCTGCCGCTGCGCGCCAGCAGGTCAAGCAGTTTGCCGACTGGGCGCTGGACACCGACCGGCGCCGCCTGATCGACCGCGATGGCCGCGAAACCTTGCTGACCCATGGCGAGTATCAACTGCTCTGCGTGTTCTTGCGCAACAGCGGCCACACCTTGAGCCGCGACCAGTTGATGGACCAGATCCGCAACCGCGAATGGGTGCCCAACGACCGTTCCATCGACGTACTGGTCGGCCGCCTGCGGCGCAAGTTGCACGACGACCCGGCCGAGCCGCAGTTGATCATCACCATCCACGGTGCCGGCTACCTGTTCACCGCCAGCGTCGCGGCTGCCTGATTGCCATGAAGCCCTTGTGGTGTCTGCTGCTGATGTTACTTGCGGGCCAGGCCAGGGCCGGGCAGGTCGTGCGTTATTGCGACTACCCGGTGTACCCGCCGATTTCCTGGAGCGACGGCAAGCAGGTACGCGGGCTGGCACCGACCGTGGTCAAGGCAGTATTGGGCAAGCTGGGTTATGAGGTGCAGATCGTCGTGCTTGGCAATTGGAAACGCTGCTTGCTCGATGCCGCCGAGGGCCGGGTAGATGTGGTGCTGGCCTACACGTCCGAACAGCGTGAACAAAGTATGCGTTTCTCTGAAGTGCCGGTGCTGCGCGAAGAGGTTGCCGTGTTTTTCAACCGCATGCATCCGGTACGGTTCGAGCGCCTGGAAGACCTGGCCCGCTACCGCGGTGGCCTGCTTTTCGGTGAAAGCTATGGTCCGGACTTTGACCGCTTCGTGGCCCGCCACGGCAATATCGAATGGGTTTCCGACAGCCAGCAGAACTTCGGCAAGCTGGTGCGCGGGCGCATCGATTTCATTACCCACGAGCGCCGTACCGGCCAACTCTATATCGAGCACTTGCAGGGTGGCGCCGATATCCAGGCGCTACCCAACGCCTTGAGCGTGGATTACTTGCGCCTGGCGGTTTCCAGGCATTCACCGTTGGCCGAGCAGATGCCGCGAATCGATGCCGAGCTGCAACGCCTGGCCGATGCCGGCGCCATCGAACGCTGGCTCGGCGAAAGCGAGACGACCTACCGCGACATGATCAACCTGCCGGCGGACGCACGATGAATACCCGGCCGGGCGGGCTGTTGCGGCGCCTGCTGCTGTTCATCCTGTTGTTCAGCCTGTGCTTTACGGTGCTGGCCAGCACGGTGCAGTTGTACATCGAATATCGCCGGGAAATGCGCGACATCGAGGCGCGCCTGCAACTGATCCGCGACGGCTACCTGGAAAGCCTGGACCGCAGCCTCTGGGACCTCAACCAAGAGCAGTTGAGCGTGCAAATGCGCGGTCTGGTGGACTTCCCCGATGTGGCGCGGGTGCGCCTGGACAGCAGCGATTTCCAGCTGCAACAGGGCATCGCCGTACCGGCCGGGCCCTTGCGTATCGAACACTTTGATTTGCGCTACACAACGCCCCAGGGTGATGTACGGCCGTTGGGCACGCTGGAAGTCAGCATCGACCTGGGCGCGGTTTATCGGCGCCTGTTCGCCACGGGCCTGACCAACCTGTTGTGGATGGCTGTGTTCCTCTGTGGCCTGGCGGTCGCCTTGTCGTGGTTGTTCTATCGCCTGGTCACCCGGCACCTGCAGGTAATGGCCGAGTTTGCCGGCCGGATTGCGGCCGGGCAGTGGCATGAACCGCTGACACTGCACAAGCGCAGTGGCCCGTTCGAGGATGAAATCGACACAGTGGCGCACGCGCTGGATGACATGCGTAGGGCCATCCTCAACGACATTCACCGCCGTGAAGCCGACCGCCTGGCCTTGCAGGACAAACGCGACGAGCTGCAGAAAATGGTCGAGCGGCGCACCGCCAGCCTGATGCGCGCCAAGGAAGATGCCGAAGCGGCCAACCTGGCCAAGTCGCGTTTTCTCGCCACCATGAGCCACGAACTGCGCACCCCGCTCAATGGCATTCTCGGTATGGCGCAATTGCTGCGTGGCGCGGGCCTGGATGCCCGCGACGGCAAGCGCCTGGAAGCCCTGTACAAGGCAGGGGAAGGGTTGTTGGCGATCCTCAACGAGGTCCTGTATTTCGCCAAACTCGAAGAGGGTGTCAGCGAGCCGGAGCCAGTCGACTTCTCCCTGCGCCAATTGATCGATGAGGTGGTGACGTTGCTTGAGCCCAGGGCCCACGACAACCGCACCGCGCTCGTCTGCACGCTCGACGGCCACATGCGTGACCGCTATCAGGGTGCCGAGCAGTTCCTGCGCCAGGTGCTGAGCAACCTGCTGGCAAACGCGATCAAGTTCACCGAAGACGGTCGCATCGAGGTCCGGGTGAGCGTTCTCGGCGAGGATGAACAGGGTCAGCGCTTGCATGTCAGCGTGACGGACGATGGCATCGGCATTGCACCAGCGCTGCAGGAAAAGATCTTCGAGCGGTTCACCCAGGCCAACGACGAAGTCGCCCAGCGCTATGGTGGTACCGGCCTGGGCCTGGCCATCTGCAAGCACTTGATCCAGCGCCTCGGCGGGCGTATCGGCGTGCGCAGCGAAGAAGGGCAGGGCAGTTGCTTCTGGTTCGAGCTGACCTTGCAGGCGGCACGCGGCAGTGTGGTGTCGGCGCCCGCCAGCCCGACAACGACGCCATTGAATATCCTGGTGGTCGAAGATGTGCCGCTCAACCGCGAGGTCGTCAGCGGGCTGCTGGAGGGTGACGGCCATCGGGTTCGATTGGCCGAAGACGCCGAGCAAGCCTTGCTATTGACGCGCTCCGAGCCCTTCGACCTGATCCTGCTCGATGTCCATCTGCCGGGGCGCTCCGGGGTCGAATTGTGCCACCTGATCCGCAGTGAAGCGGGGCCCAACCAGCACACCCGGGTCTTCGCCCTGACCGCCAGCGTGCAGCCCTCGCTGGTGCGTGGCTATCTGGACGCGGGCATGCAGGGCGTGTTGGCCAAGCCGCTCAAGCTCGAACACTTGCGTCAGGTTCTGGCGGGAGAGGTGCCGGTGCCCGCGGCCGACGTCGACGATTCGCTGGTGGATTGGCAACTGCTGCGCACCCACCGTGAGTTGCTCGGCGAGTTGAAGGTCAGCGGCTTGTTGCAGACCCTGGACGAAACCCTCGAACAGCACCGGGTGCCCTTGCTCGAAGCCTTGCAGGCCAGCGACTGTACCGAGGTGGCCAACCTGGCTCATCGCCTGGCTGGCAGCTGTGCGTCCCTGGGGTTCAGTGCCCTGGCCGACAGCCTGCGGGCACTGGAGGAGGCCGCCCTGGCTGCCGACATCGCCACCTTGCAGCGCCTCGAAGCACCGTTCCTGGGGCTGTTGCAACGCTCGCGCATCCTGTTGCAGACCCTGACCGCCGGCTGAATCGGCCTGCGTACAAATCCGTTACAACTCATTACATCTTTGATCCTGGCGTACAACCGGACCTTACATGCCTTTCCAATAATCGAAGCATCCGTGCACGACGCGGTCTTCGAGGCTTATTGGAGATAATAATAATGAACTACCGTAAAGCTGATCCTTCCCTGCGCAACGACACCCTGTCGTGCGCTGCGCTCCTCAACCGAAACTGAGGGGCGCGCAATGACCGAAGCCAACGAAAAAATCACCCTGACCCGTGCCCTGAAGAGCCGGCACATCTTCATGCTCTCGCTGGGCGGAGTCATCGGCACCGGCCTGTTCATGGGCTCGGGCGTGACCATCAACCAGGGAGGGCCGTTCGGCGCCATCCTCGCGTACCTGGTGGCTGGCCTGTTGATGTACCTGGTGATGGTTTGCCTGGGTGAACTGTCGGTGCAGATGCCGGTGTCCGGTTCGTTCCAGGCCCACGCCACGCGTTACATCGGCCCGGCCACGGGCTTCATGATCGGCTGGGTGTACTGGATGAGCTGGGCCACCACCGTGGGCCTGGAGTTCACCGCCGCCGGCATGCTGATGACCCGCTGGTTCCCGGAGGTGCCGATCTGGTACTGGTCGGCGCTGTTCGTGGTGGTGCTGTTCGGCCTCAACGCGCTGGCGACCCGTGCCTTCGGTGAAGCGGAATACTGGTTCTCCGGGATCAAGGTGGCGGCGATTCTCGGTTTCATCGTGGTCGGCGTGCTGGTGATCTTCGGCGTGATGCCCCTGAGCAGCGGCGCACCGGCACCGATGGCGACCAACCTGATCGGCGATTCGTTGTTCCCCAACGGCCTGTCGGCGGTGTTCGCGGTGATGATGACCGTGGTCTACGCGTTCCAGGGTTGCGAGATCATGGGCGTGGCCGCCGGTGAAACCGACCAGCCGGAAAAGAGCATTCCCCGCGCCGTGCGCAACGTGGTGTTCCGCGTGCTGATTTTCTACGTGCTGGCGATTGTCGTGTTGTCGGCCATTGTGCCTTGGCAACAGGCCGGGCTGATGGAAAGCCCGTTCGTGCAGGTGTTCGACATGGTCGGCATCCCGTACGCCGCCGACCTTATGAACTTCGTCATCCTTACGGCGATTCTTTCGGTGGGTAACTCGGGCTTGTACGCTTCAACACGCATTCTCTGGGCCATGTCCAAGTCTGGCATGGCGCCCACGGGCCTGTCGAAACTGAGCTCGCGCGGTGTGCCATTGCGCGCCCTGAGCATCACCCTGTGCTTTGCCCTGGTGTCGCTGCTGACCAGCTTCATCGCCGCCGACACCCTGTTCATGGTGCTGATGGCCGTGAGCGGCATGGCCGGCACCGTGACCTGGATCGTCATCGCCCTGGCGCAATACCGTTTCCGCCGCAGCTTCATCAAGGAAGGCGGCAAGGTCAGCGACCTGAAGTACTCGGCACCCTGGTTCCCGTTCCTGCCGCTGCTGTGCATCGCGTTGTGCAGTTCGCTGTTCGTGTTCCTGGCGATTGATCCGACCCAGCGGCCATCGTTGTATTGGGGCTCGGGGTTCATTGCGATCTGCTATGCGGCTTACTTTGTGATCAAGAGCAAGCGTCAGGGGGCAGGGGAGGTGGTGTCGGTGCCGACGGTTTGAGGGTGGGTGTTTGATGGGAAAGGACGGCAGCCGAGGCTGCCGTTTTTTCGTCTTGGCTGCAGAGGTTTTTGATGTCTGCGCCGGCCTCATCGCGGGCAAGCCCGCTCCTACAAAAGCCGGTTGTGCGCAGACCTTGTAGGAGCGGGCTTGCCCGCAATGAAGCCCGTCCAGACAACCCCTCTGTAGGCAGTTGTTCGAATATGTAACAGTCACCCTTCAAGATCGCCAGAATATCAAAATAAATTCATATAAAACAACAAGATATAAGTGTTTTAGAACCTCGGTACCACTTTTTACCACCCCATTGCCGCCTTGTTGAACAGTCGTTTAGTATGGCCTCCATCAAGCCCCAAACCTCATGACAAACAAAACAATTCGAGGACTCGCATGACTGCTCAATCGTCGCTGCAAAGCCAGGTCGAAGCCGGTGTCGCCTGGATCACCCTCAACCGTCCGCAACAGCGCAACGCGCTGGATATTCCGACGCTCAAAGCCCTGCACGCCTTGCTTGAGCAATACAACGCCGACCCAGCCGTGCGTGTGCTGGTGCTGACCGGCAGTGGCCGCAGCTTTTGCGCCGGTGCGGACCTTGCCGAGTGGGCCGAAGCCGAAGCCCGTGGCGCCCTGGAAACTTACGGCTGGACCGAAACCGCCCACGCCCTGATGACCTGCCTGCACACCCTGGCCAAGCCGACCATTGCTGCCATCAACGGCACGGCCGTCGGGGCCGGCATGGACTTGACCCTGTGCTGCGACTTGCGCATCGCTGCCCAATCCGCGCGCTTCAAGGCCGGCTACACCAGCATGGCTTACTCGCCGGACGCCGGTGCCAGCTGGCACCTGCCGCGCCTGATCGGCAGCGAGCAGGCCAAGCGCCTGTTGTTCCTCGATGAGCTGTGGGGCGCCGAGCGTGCCCTGGCTACCGGCCTGGTCAGCGAAGTCTGTGCCGATGAGCAGTTGACTGCCTGCGTCGGTGAACTGGCCCAACGTCTGGCCAGTGGCCCGACCTTCGCTTTCGCCCAAACCAAGCAGCTGATGCGCGAAGGCGCCCAGCGCACCTTGCCCGAGCAATTGAGCGCGGAACTGGCCGCCGGCCTGCTCTGCGGTCGCAGCCAGGACGGTGCCGAGGCCCTTTGCGCTGCCGTGGAAAAACGTACCCCCAACTTCATCGGCCAATAAACGGACGACTGCGCTATGAACTTCCAGCTCACCCAGGAACAAGAAATGTTGGTCGAAGCGGTTCGCAGCTTCGTTGCCAAGGAACTGCTGCCCCACGAAGAAGCCGTCGACCGTGCCGACGCGGTGTCGCCTGAGCTTGCCGCCGAGATCCGTGGCAAGGCCATTGCCGCCGGCTTCTATGCCTTCAACATGCCCGAGGAAGTAGGCGGCGGTGGTCTTGACTACCTGTCCCAGGCGCTGATCGAGCGCGAGCTGTCCAAGGTCTCCTGGGCCGTGCATGTGTTCGTCGCACGGCCTTCGAAAATTCTCATGGCCTGTAAGGGCCAGCAGATCCAGGATTACCTGTTGCCGTGCATCAACGGCGAGAAGGTCGACTGCTTTGCCCTGACCGAGCCGGGCGCCGGCTCCGATGCCAACGCGATCAAGACCCGTGCCGTGCGCGACGGGGACGACTTCGTGCTCAATGGCAGCAAGCACTTCATCAGCCATGCCGGCCACGCCGATTTCGCTATCGTCTTCGCTGTCACCGACACCTACGAGCACAACGGCAAGAAGCGTAACGCCGTGACCTCGTTCCTGGTCGACCGCAACACCCCGGGCATGACCATCCGCCGTGGGCCGAAGTGCGTGAGCAACCGTGGTTATCACACCTTCGAAATGTTCTTCGACGACTGCCGCGTGCCGGCCAGCAAAGTGCTGGGCGAAGTCGGCAAGGGTTGGGACGTGGCCAACGCCTGGCTGACCGCCGGGCGCGTGATGGTCGCGGCCAACTGCGTCGGTCAGGCCCAGCGCGCACTGGACGTGTCGTTGCAATGGGCGGCGGACCGCAAGCAATTCGGCCAGCCCATCGGCACTTACCAGGGCGTTTCGTTCAAGCTCGCGGACATGGCCACGCAAATCCGCGCCGCCGAACTGTTGACCCTGCACACCGCCTGGAAAATGGACCAGGGCACCATGACCGATGGCGAAGCCGGCATGGCCAAGCTGTTCGCCAGTGAAATGCTCGGCAAGGTAGCCGACGAAGCGGTGCAGATTTTCGGTGGCATGGGCCTGATGGACGAAGGCCCGGTCGAGCGCATCTGGCGCAACGCGCGGATCGAGCGCATCTGGGAAGGCACCTCGGAAATCCAGCGCCACATTATTTCCCGCGAACTGCTGCGGCCGCTGTTGCGCTGATCGGGAGAACCCTCATGGTACGTGACAATCTCAAACGCATGCTCGCCCCGCGCCACTTGGCGTTCATTGGCGGGCGCAGCATGGCCCGCGCCCTCAAGCGCTGCGCCGAGGGTGGTTACCAGGGCCAAATGTGGCTGGTCAACCCGCAGCACGACAGCCTCGAAGGTGTGCCCTGTGTACGCTCGGTGGCGGAGTTGCCCGAAGGCCCGGATGCGGTGTTCATCGCCACCAACCGCGACCTGACCCTGACCTGCGTGGCCGAACTGGCGGCCAAGGAGGCGGGTGGGGTGATCTGCTATGCCTCCGGCTTTGCCGAGACCGGCGCCGAAGGCCAGGCCCTGCAAGAACAATTGCTCAAGGCCGCAGGCGACATGGCCTTGCTCGGCCCCAACTGCTACGGCCTGCTCGACTACCTGCACAGCTGCGCGCTGTGGCCGGTGGCCCATGGCGGCAAAGCGGTGGAGAAGGGCGTGGCGGTGCTGACCCAGAGCGGCAACTTCGCCTACAACCTGTCCATGAGCGACCGCTCGCTGCCGGTGGCCTACATGGCCTCGGTCGGCAACCAGGCGCAATTGGGCGTGGCCGAGTTGATGGATGTGCTGCTCGACGAGCCGCGCGTGACCGCCATTGGCTTGCACCTTGAAGGCTTGAAAAATGTACCGGGCTTTGCCCGCGCCGCGCACAAGGCGCTGGAGAAGGGCATCCCGATCATTGCCCTGAAAACCGGCGTGTCGCAGATCGGCGCGGAACTGGCGCTGAGCCACACAAGCTCCCTGGCGGGCTCCGATGCCCTGTACGACAGCCTGTTCGACCGCCTCGGCGTCATTCGCGTAAGCGGCCCGGTGAGCTTTGTCGAAACCCTGAAGGCTGCGGCCTGTGGCAACCTGCCCGGCGGTGACAGCCTGATTGCGTTGGCCTGCTCCGGTGGCGACGCCGGCTTTATCGCCGACTATGCCGAGCGCAATGGCTTGAGCCTGCCCAAGCTGGACGACGGCCAGGTCGGCGAGCTGGCGCAGGTCCTGCCCAGCTATGCAAACCTGGTCAACCCGCTGGATTTCACCACCGCGATCTGGGGCGACCGCGATGCCCTGGCGCGCATGCTCGACAGCGCCCTGCGTACCCCGGCCGATGCGGCCATGCTGGTGCTCGATTACCCGACCGAAGCCACCGGCGAGCGCAAGGAGTGCGACCTGCTGCTTGAACTCTATTGCGCTGCACTCAAGCGCCACGGCAAGACCGGTTTTGTCACCTCGGCATTCCCCGAGCTGCTGCCGGCCAGTGCCCGTGAGCTGTTACATGCTCAAGGCGTTGCCGCCCTGCAAGGGGTGGAAGATGGCCTGGCGGCCTGGGGGCTGATCGCCGCTTACCGTCAGCGCCGGGAAACCTTGCTGGCCCTGGGCGAGTCGGCGCTTGCACCCATCTGCCCGCAGGCGCTGGAAGGCGAGGGGCAGTTGCTCGATGAATGGCAGTCCAAGCAAGCCTTGCGCGCCTTCGGTTTGCCTACTCCGCAAGCGTTGTTGAGTACGCCGGCCGAGGCGGCAATGGCAGCAGATCAACTGGGTTACCCGTTGGTGCTCAAGGCGGTCAGTGCGCAACTGCCACACAAGACCGAGGCGGGCGCCGTGGCGCTGAATCTGGCCGATGCGGCGGCGGTAAAAAACGCTGTGCAGACGATGCAGCAACGCATCGCCGATTATGCGCCGGGTGTGGCCTTCGATCAGGTCCTGCTCGAGCGCATGGCGACGCCACCGTTGGCCGAACTGATCGTCGGCATCAAGCGCGAACCCAACTTCGGCCTGGCCCTGGTGATCGGCACCGGCGGGATCATGGTCGAGTTGCTCAAGGACAGCCGCAGCCTGCTGTTGCCGACCACCGATGGCGCCATCCGTGCCGCATTGCTGGGCTTGCGCAGCGCGCCGTTGCTGCAGGGTTTCCGTGGCCGCCAGGCGGCAGACCTGGATGGGTTGGTGGCGGCGATCCGCGCGGTGACCGACTACGCCTGCGAGAACGCCGCGCAGTTGCTCGAACTGGATGTGAACCCCTTGTTGGTCGGTGCCCAGGGCACGGTAGCGGTCGATGCGTTGATTCGCATTGCTCACTAAAAAAGTCCGCGCAGTAAGAGGAAAAATGACCATGCAAACAGAACAAACCCTCACCGGTGGCCAGGCGCTGGTGCGCCTGTTGGCCAACTATGGCGTCGACACCGTGTTCGGCATCCCCGGGGTGCATACCCTGGAGCTCTATCGCGGCCTGCCCGGCAGCGGCATCCGCCACGTGCTGACACGCCATGAACAGGGCGCCGGCTTCATGGCCGACGGTTATGCCCGGGTCAGCGGCAAGCCGGGGGTGTGCTTCGTCATCACCGGCCCCGGCGTGACCAACGCCGCCACCGCCATCGGCCAGGCCTATGCCGACTCGATCCCGATGCTGGTGATTTCCAGCGTCAACCACACCGCCAGCCTGGGCAAGGGCTGGGGCTGCCTGCACGAGACCCAGGACCAGCGCGCCATGACCGCGCCGATCACCGCGTTCTCGGCCGTGGCGTTGAGCGCCGAAGACCTGCCTGAGCTGATCGCCCGTGCCTACGCGGTATTCGACAGCGAGCGGCCGCGCCCGGTACATATTTCGGTACCACTGGACGTGCTGTCGGCCAAGGTCGCCCGCGACTGGAGCGATGAAGTGGTGCGCCGTCCGGGCCGTGGCGTGCCGGCCAGCGATGCCTTGAGCAGTGCGGTGGCCACACTGCAGTCGGCGCGTAAACCGATGATCATCGCCGGTGGCGGTGCCATCGAAGCAGGGCTTGAACTGCAGGCACTGAGCACGCGCCTGGCTGCACCATTGTTCACCAGTGTTGCCGGTAAGGGCCTGTTGCCCGCCGATGCACCATTGAATGCCGGTTCCACCCTGTGCGTACAGCCCGGCTGGGACCTGATTGCCCAAGCCGATGTGGTATTGGCCATCGGCACCGAAATGGCCGATACCGACTACTGGCGCGAGCGCTTGCCGCTCAACGCCGAGCTGATCCGCGTGGATATCGACTCGCGCAAGTTCAATGATTTCTACCCCTGTGCCGTGGCCTTGCAGGGCGATGCCCGGGAAACCGCCGCAGCCTTGTTGGCGCGTCTGCCCCAGGCGGACCGTGACAGTAGTGCCGCCGAGGCCGCCGTCAATGCCTTGCGCAAGGCGGTCAAGGCTGGACACGCGCCGTTGCAGGCCATCCACCAGTCAATTCTCGACCGCATCCAGGCAGTGCTGCCGGACAATGCCTTTATCAGCAGCGACATGACCCAGCTGGCCTATACCGGTAACTACGCCTTCGCCAGCAACGCCCCGCGCAGCTGGTTGCACCCCACCGGCTACGGCACCCTCGGTTACGGCCTGCCGGCCGGCATCGGTGCCAAGTTCGGCGCGCCGACGCGCCCGGGCCTGGTGCT
>RCUU01001402.1_pt1 | contig 11569 bp, 8 predicted proteins | sample 2166211 | NCBI WGS metagenome assembly RCUU01 (sample SAMN09932620, study PRJNA488358) | compost metagenome | feature: garden; material: soil; isolation source: compost soil in phenylacetic acid-enriched culture | place: Germany: Experimental Botanical Garden Goettingen | collected 2016-01-27
AGGGGTTTTTCAGGATGATGGGGAATACAGCATCGATTCGGATATCATCCCGTTCTTGTCTACGTTGAAAGGATTCAAATTTGGCTTCAACAGTGGCATGAGGGTAGAGGTTCTTTTCGTGAATACGAAGGAATTTACTGTTAAATGGGGGACCCAGAATCCGATCATGATCCCTACTCCACAGCTTCCGGGCGGCATGCCGATTCGAGCAAACGGTACGTTTAACTTTAAAGTGAATGATTACGTTACACTGATTGATAAAATTGCCGGTATGAAAGACAGTTATCTTGTAGAGGATGTTAAAATTCGCATTACCTCCGTGCTGGATCAATTGTTGATGAAATGGATTAGCAGGGAAGGCAAGGATATGTTCAATCTGCAGTCCAATGCATATGAAATAGCAAGAGGTATCCGTGAGGATCTGGATATGGAAGTGCTGAATAACGGGATGACTATTACCGGATTTCAAGTGATGAGCTTCAACTATCCTAAAGAAATCCAGGATATGATTACGAAGACGGCTTCTCATGAGATGGTTGGCAATCTGCAGAAATATCAACAGATCAGCATGACGGATGCGATGTCTTCCGGCAAGCTGCAAGGCGGTGGTACTGCTTCAGACATGGCAGGTATGATGATGGGGATGAATCTGGCTAATGAAATGATGAAGAATATGAATCAGGCTCAGAACCAGAACCACAAGCCTGCGGCTGAGAAGGAGTCATCGTCTGCTAATTCTGCGGCTTCCCAAGGCGGTGGCAAGCCAAATTTCTGCCCCAATTGCGGAGCGAAAAACGAAGGAGCCAACTTCTGCCCGAATTGTGGCCAGAAGCTGGGCTGAGTACAATTTCCACATCAACAAACAGAGGTATCCCCAAAGTCATTTAGATAACTTTGAGGGTTGCCTCTTTTTTTAATGGAGAGCAGAAATGTAGAATGCCCTGCCATTTGCAGCAATCGGGTCATAACTTTAGTGATGAACTATAACTAATTAATGAATGGAATTTTCCAGATGGTTAAGTTAATTTTATATATGAATATTAATATTTATATGTAAAACAAATCCATTGCTATAGGGGGAGCATCCATTGAGTACGCACAAGCCGGGAGTTCCATTAGAAGGTTTTGCAGAATTTAGTAGAGTCGTCGCAGCAGAAGGTGCTGTGCTGTTAAAGAATGAGGGACAGGTTCTTCCGCTTCAAGAAGACGATAATATTGCTGTTTTTGGCAGAATACAAGTGGATTATTATCGTAGCGGCACAGGATCAGGCGGTAGTGTCAACGTTACCTATACAACCAATTTGTTAGGCGGTCTTCGCTGTAAAAAGAACATTACGATCAATGAAGAATTAGCGGCTGTATATGAAAAATGGATTGAGCAAAACCCGTTTGATAATGGAGGTGGCGGCTGGGCAGCAGAGCCGTGGCATCAGAAGGAAATGCCTTTAACGGATGAACTGATAGCTGAGGCCAGAAAAAAATCAAATAAGGCGATTATTGTCATCGGACGCACTGCAGGAGAGGATCAGGATAATGCCAACGAGCCGGGCAGCTACCAATTAACAGCAGAGGAAAAAGCCATGCTGAAACAGGTAACAGCTCATTTCGAGCAAACCGTCGTTGTGTTGAACGTATCAAATATTATAGATATGAGCTGGTTGAATGATGAAAGGTACATACATCCGGTTCCATGTGTCATCTACGTTTGGCAGGGTGGGATGGAAGGCGGCAATGCGGCTGCTGATGTGTTAGCTGGTGATGTGGTGCCTAGCGGTAAATTAACCGATACCATCGCTTATTCGATAGAGGATTATCCATCAACCCGTAATTACGGAAATGAGCATGCCAACATTTATCAGGAAGATATTTATGTGGGTTATCGTTATTTTGAGACATTTTGTCCGAATAAGGTACAGTTTGAATTTGGTTACGGTCTGTCGTATACGGAGTTCAAAGTTGAGCCAGAGGAAGCGAAGCTTGTTACCCATGTGGGAGAAAAATACGTTGAAATTGGTACGACCGTAACGAATACGGGATCAATTTTTACGGGTAAAGAAGTCGTTCAAGTCTATTATGAAGCGCCGCAAGGCAAGCTGGGACAGCCAGCTAAAGTTTTGGCGGCATTCGGTAAGACTAAAGTGCTTCAGCCGGGTGAATCGCAGCGTTTATCTATGAGATTTCCTGTTCACTCCATGGCATCCTACGATGATGAAGGCGTGACGGGTCATCCTTCCGCTTATGTTTTGGAAGCAGGGGTTTACCGCTTTTATGTAGGAAACAGCGTTAAGAATGTGGTGGAAATAAATGTAGAAGGACAAAGCGGCTACGAAGTCGAGTCCCTCCAAGTGGTGAAGCAGCTGCAGGAAGCGCTCGCGCCAACAGAAAGCTTTACAAGAATGAAGCCGGGCGCACAAAAGCAAGACGGTACTTATGAGCTTACTTATGTAGAAGTGCCCGTCCAAAAGATCTCTCTTGCCGAGAGAATCGAGAACAATCTGCCTAAGACGTTAGAACAGACGACTGATAAAGGTTATAAGTTGAAGGATGTACATGAGAAGAAGGTCAGCATGGAAGACTTTATCGCACAGCTCAGCGATCAGGATCTGGCTGTAATAGTCAGAGGGGAGGGCATGAGCAGTCCGCTGGTTACCTCGGGTACGGCTTCGGCTTTTGGTGGAGTAAGCGACAGGCTGCTGCATTACGGAATCCCGGTAGCTTGTACGGCAGACGGACCGTCCGGAATCCGTATGGATAGCGGGGAATTAGCGACTCAGGTTGCCATTGGAACCCTGCTTGCGGCAACCTGGAATCCTGAATTAGTCGAAGAGCTGTATGTTATGGAAGGTCAGGAATTGGTAAGGAACCATATAGATACATTGCTTGGACCAGGCCTTAATATTCGCCGCAGTCCACTGAATGGACGCAATTTTGAATATTTTTCGGAGGACCCTCTTGTTTCAGGGATGTTTGCTGTAGCTTGCACTCGTGGCATAAAGAGGGGCGGATCTAATGCTACATTAAAGCACTTCGCCTGCAACAATCAGGAAAAATACCGCAGCAAGGTAGATGCTGTTGTTTCTGAACGCGCTCTTAGAGAAATTTATTTGAAAGGTTTCGAGATGGCGGTGAGGCAGGGGGGCGCGAATTCGATAATGACTGCCTATAATCCTGTGAACGGGCACTGGGCTGCTTCCAATTATGATCTGAACACTACGATTCTTCGGGATGAGTGGGGATTTAAGGGTATTGTTATGACGGATTGGTGGGCAGTCATGAATGATGTTGTTCATGGGGGACCACCGGATGCAAAATATACGAATTTTATGATTCGTGCGCAGAATGACCTATATATGGTCGTTAATAATTATGGAGCGGAAATTAACGCCTTGGATGACAATACGATAGCTTCTCTGGAAAATGGCACCCTGACCCGTGGTGAATTACAACGCAGCGCCATGAATATTTGCGAGTTTATCATGAATTCGCCGGTGTTCTTAAGACAACAGGTAACGGTAGAGACGATTCAAACATTCAAAGCCAATGCATCGTTGTCACCGAAGCAAGAGCAAGTGCAAGCATTATCTGACAATAACCAAATTAAACCGGCTATAACCGGGCCGATCTTTATGGAAGTAGCTCAAGCCGGACAATATCGGATCATTGTTCATATCATGTCCCCGGATAGTATGCTGGCACAAAGCGCTTGCAATGTATCGTTGAATAACCAATTGATAGCGACCATTCAAACGAACGGGACGGAAGGCAAATGGATCAGACAAAGACTTGTCAAAATCGAGCTGGAAGCGGGCCTTTATGAGCTGAAGCTTGATTTCATCAAGCCTGGTATGCAGATTGATTGGATTGAGTTTAAGCAGGTGTAAGTGCTGGACGGAAGGGGACTGCCCCGAAAAAAGGAAGTAGCGGTGCAAGGGAGACGATCTCTGCACCGCTTATGCTGCAGGAAGCATGAATTCTTTCATATTCCATGAACATATTTCATTTGTATAGAGTCATAATGGAATTCCTGGAATTGTTGCAAATGTGCAGGCTTTGGCTCATCCTCCCACGGCTGCTTTTTAAAAACTGCATTTATGCATGCTGTTCCCCATATCTTGCTAATACCAGGCGTGGTGAATTAAAGATGAATGTCTCCTCTATGTCTGCATCTCTCGCCTATAATTCCATCCACGTAAGCGTTAATTCAATGACACCTTCGGGTTCTGTTAAAGGTCCTCCAATCAGGGACCAGCTTTCTTTCTTCTCCATGTTATCCCCTTGAATGATAATGTTCCTATCATCAATCGTCATATCGGAGTCATCCAGGCCTTGTGTTTTAAAATATTCTTTATAGAGGCTTATGATGGTTGCCATGTCTTCTTTGGTAGTGAAGATAAGCATTACGGATTTTTTTCCGTCCTTTGTTTCAGAATGGGTAGTGCCGAGCTTGGCATCCTCTGGCAAGGGGAAATCCTGTGGCAGATCATCGGTAACATTGGATACTTTTTCTCCCTGGGTCTCGACCGAATAGTTCTGCGCGGCTTCATTATTACCCGAAGTAGCGGATTGACAGGCGCTTAGCATCAGCACTATAAGAAGTGATAAAATGACAAATAACGTGGACTTATGAGACATGAATGGTTCGCTCCTTTTTACTGGTGAATTACTTATTTGTATTATTCAAACGTTATATATTATTAAACCATTTCTAACATGTTGAAGATAAAGGAGAGGAACGAATGAACATAGCACATATTCAAAAAGCAGAGCAGGGCTATATGGCAACATTTGAACGCAGCTTGAAACATCCCGTGCAGCAAGTGTGGTCTTTTCTTACAGAGAATGGCAGACTACAGCAGTGGTTTCCTGAGCTTATTGTGGACGAGCTTATTGAAGGGGGAACGATTCGGTTCGATATGGGCGATGGAAGCTTTGAGAAAATGACGATTCTTGAGCTAAAGCCTCTTAGTGTATTAGAGTACACCTGGGATAAGGATCGTGTTCGATTTGAGCTGTCCGGGACGGATGGTGGATGCAGGCTTGTTTTCATTGAAAAGCTCGCAAAGATCACTGATCACACTCCGCGAGATTTAGCAGGCTGGCATGTGTGCCTCGATGTCATCGCTGCATTGCTGGATGATAAAGCGGTGGGGTCTCGCAAGGAAGAATGGGAAAAATGGCATGTGGAGTATCGTGAGGCAGTCTCGATGCTGTAACGATCTGGCGATACAGATACATCATGCAATAAATCCTCCCCTCATGGTAAACAATAACAGCGGAGAACTTAACAACCATGACACAGGAGGACGAATTGAATGTCAACAAAATCAATGGATTTGATCATGTTTAGCGGCGAATATGATAAGGCTATGGCTGCACTGATTTTGGCGAATACGGCGAGGGAGATGGATGTCGAGGTCAATATGTTTTTTGCATTCTGGGGCTTGTCCTTGGTTCGCGACCCGGATCACTTGTCGAATGAAGATAAGACACTGTATGAGAGAATGTTTTCGATGATTTCACCTAAAGGTCCGGAGGATCTGCCCTTGTCCAGAATGAACTGGGCTGGGATTGGCAAACGAGTGCTGCTGGATATGATGGAGGAGGATCATGCTCCGCGGTTGATTGATTTTCTCAAGGGGGCCCGGAAGAAGCAGGTTAACTTCTATGCTTGCAAGTTGTCTGTTGAAGTCATGGGATTTAAAAAGGAGGAATTCCTTCCGGAAGTTGAAATTGTTGAAGCGAAGGATTTTCTTAAGGGTGCGCTTGAATCCAATATTCAAATGTTCATTTGATAGGTATGAACACAATACGCCGACTCCACATACATTAGAGTAGCTTTTGGGATGTTGGGGGGAGCACAAGTGCTTCAAGCGAGAATTGGAAGTAAGTCCTATGATAGTCGTGGAGATTTGGAGTCCTATTTCTATCCATTCAGAGAGCTGACGGTTGGAATGGAACAAACCTTTATGACTGTTTATGGCAAGCAAAAAATGCTGTATGCCGACTGGACGGCAAGTGGGCGGCTTTTTCGACCTATTGAGCAAAGACTTACCGAAGTGTACGGACCGTTTGTTGGCAACACGCATACGGAATCGAATGTTACGGGATCGATGATGACCGCGGCCTACAAGTATTCACAGGATATTATTAAGAGCCATGTACATGCGGACGAACACGATGTGTTGATGACGGGCGGTTCAGGGATGACAGCGATGGTAAACAAGCTGCAGCGGCTGCTGGGGATCAAAGTACCGGAAATCATGCGACTAAGACTAAATCTCACACTGGAGGAGCGTCCGGTTATTTTTGTGACCCATATGGAGCATCACTCCAACCATATTTCGTGGATGGAAACGATTGGTGATGTAGTTATTGTTGAGCCTGATTCGGATGGAAGGGTAGACCCGGAGCAGCTTGATAAACTGCTAAAGGGTTATCGAAATCGCAAGCTGAAGATTGGAGCCTTCACCGCTTGTTCTAATGTAACAGGCGTTCAAACACCGTACCATTTGCTTGCCAGAAAAATGCACGAGCATGGTGGAGTATGCTTTGTCGATTTCTCGGCTTCCGCACCTTATGTGGATATCAATATGCATCCTGCTCAACCGCTTGAGAAGCTGGATGCTATTTATTTTTCTCCCCATAAGTTTCTAGGTGGGCCCGGCACAAGCGGGGTCTTAATTGTAGATTCCAGATTGATCCGCAGCAGGATACCTGATCATCCAGGGGGAGGAACGGTCCTTTGGAGCAATCCGTGGGGAGGCAGACGCTATAAACCGGAGATCGAAGAGCGGGAGGATGGCGGGACTCCAGGATTTTTGCAGGCCATGAAGACCGCATTATGCATCAAATTAAAAGAGAAGATGGGTATCCCGAGCATCCGGCATAGAGAACGGGAAATGCTGGACATTCTGATGCCCAAGCTAAGCAATATTCCTGGACTTCACGTGCTGGATGGTCATTTGGATGAGCGGCACGGTATCGTTTCTTTTTATATGGATCATATCCATTACAATCTGATGGTCCGGCTCCTTAATGACTGTTATGGCATTCAGACGAGAGGCGGTTGTTCCTGCGCAGGCATTTTTGGCCATTATGTGTTTAACATGAATTCATCCATGTCCAAACAAATTACGGATAGTATCGATGGGGGAGATTTGAGTCATAAACCGGGCTGGGTTCGTATCTCGCTGCATCCAGTGATGATGAATTATGAGATTGAGTACATAGTTCGAGCCATTCGCGAGATTACGGACAATATTGAGGCATATCGGAAAGAGTACGTCTATATTCCGGAAAATAATGAATTTCATCATATAAAGTCGGTGCCAGGCTCTTTAAGTGAACACTGGTTTTCATGGTGAACTCGCCTCTGCCTGTATGATAAGATAAGGTGGATGATAGAACTGGCAGGTTGAGAGGGATTCGAAGCATGAGGAAGCTAGTGATTAGTGACATACACGGCTGTTATGATGAATTAAGCGAACTGCTGAGCAAAGTAAAATATATCCCATCAGAAGATCAATTGATTCTTCTCGGCGATTATTGCGATCGTGGTCCCAAGAGTAAGGAAGTCATTGAGCAGGTGAGACGACTCGTACAACAGGGCAACGATGTCATTGCTTTGCGCGGCAATCATGATCAGCTGTTCATCGATGCGATGGAGAACAATGAAAATGCGATATGGATAGAAAACGGCGGCTTGTCCACGATCCAGAGTTACGTCGGCAAGGATTGGTTCAAGACGGGTTTTAATTATCCTGAATATAACAAGGCGAAGGCTTTCATCAAAATGTACTATCAGCATCACATCGACTTTTTGAAGTCATTGCCTCTTTATGCAGAGGATGATCGCCATCTGTTTACTCATGCCGGTATCGACCCTGCCTATTCAGGAGACCTGCAATCACACCCCGATAACATTTTCTTATGGGGGACCAAGCAGTTTATAAGCAGTGACCATTTGTTGAGCAAAAACGTTGTGTTCGGACATATCCCCACGAAACGTATTCATGCCTCCGCTGATATCTGGTTTGGCAATAAAAAGATTGGAATGGACGGGGGCTGTTATTTCGGATATCAGTTAAACTGTTTGGAGATCAGTCATAACAAATATAAATTCTATGATATACAGAAAAACAAAAGCTGGTATGCACGTCTTCTAAGGTTCTGGCAGAAGGTGAAGCTGTGGTACTTAACCAAAATCAAAAATAGAATAGACAAAGCTTGAGAGACAGGGACACGATGCTTGATTGAGGGTGTCCTTTTTTTGTTGTGTTGTCTTGTCGCGAGTCAAGCAATTGTTGCAAAAGTGCAGGCTTTTGCCCTGAAAGTTGCCAATGCTGAAGAGAAACTTGCAAGAGTGCAGTTTTTTAACTCAAATGGTGCTATAGAGGTATGTTGGGCTTCGAGAAAGCTGCACGCTTGCATGAATTCACATTGGCAACTCATTGAATGAGTAAAAAGCTGCATATTTGCATCAATTCAATCTCTTGTGGATCTATTTGGCCGATGAAGTGCGTATCTTGGTGGTAGTTTCATTCGGTAAAATGCCTCCGCCAAACAAGAAGCGGTTATTAAGCTGCCGCCATGTAAGCGGATGGGTATTAACGCCTCCGCTCTTTTTAGAAGCGCAATGTATGATTCTTCCGTTTCCGAGATAAATGCCCAGATGGCTGACCGTTCTTTCTGCCTCGGTTAATCCTTTGTAATCGGATGCTTTGTTCCCCCTGTAGCTTGAGAAGAATAACAGATCTCCGCGTTTGGCCTCTTTTAACGAGGTATAGGTTTTTGGGGAAAAGGCTTTGACATAAGCTGCCTGGCTCCTTGAATCCCATGGCAAGTCGATGCCTACAGCGGATAAGAATACCCACCGCGTAAAATCAGAGCAGTCGAAGGAGGAAGGTTCCGTGCGATCAGAGCCATAAACATAAGGGGTCCCCAGAAACGATTTAGCCGATTGAATCACATTCTCCACATACTTTCCTCCAATCGGAAGAATGGCTGAGTTGGGATATTGTTTAATAAGCGGGAATCCATTAGGATCTAACAGCGGTTTCCCTGTGGCAAGGCCACGCAATCGGTGGGCATAAATTATTTTTTCTACACCTAAATCTCCGATATACAAATCGGCGTCATTCTCCGTTGTAATCATTTTTTGCTTTTCCAGAGCTTGTTTTTTAACACTGCTGCTTGTTGCGCAGGATGATGTAAGCAAAAGGCTGCACAATAATCCCAGGACGAACACGGCTCGTTTTCTCATCAACTCAGTTCCTTTCATGCAGACAATATGAGCTTATGATTGCAATATTCCCCTTTTTTTATAACAACTGCAGATAGAAGATTTGCATGTATCCAAGATGGACTTGGGACCATTAGGTCTATTGATTTATTTTTGAAAAAAATTGAATTAGTGCTAATGACTACATGAGCTTTAAGATCGCGGTTTCCTTACTTGTCCACTAAAAATAAAGGCATCTTAACATGTGTTTTTTTGCTGTGGAGGCAAGGTTTTTATATTGCAAAATATTACAACCTTGATTAATATATGTTATGTAATGGAAACGGTTTCACTTAATGGATAAATGATATAACTCCAAAAGCAGGGGCGTTTCCGTCTCGATGCAAGCGTTTGCACTTTCTTTTTTTTACACCATTCTTAGGGAGGTATTCGTGCATGAATTTTGCAGTAAAGGGTAAGAGGTCATTATCGATTTTTATGATTCTAGCATTGCTTCTGTCCTGTATTGGACTAAGTCCGGCGGCTGCCAGTGCAGATGCTGATGCAGATCAGGCATCGTCTGCGTTGGCGACGGGTAATGAAAAGCCTATACCGGAAGGACATATTCGTGTCCATTATAACGGAGAAATAAAGGAGAAAGGTCTTTGGTTATGGGATGATGTTGCGACTCCTTCAGAAGTCTGGGCATCAGACGCAATCCCATTTAACGACACTGATGTTGACTCTTATGGTCCGTATGTTGATGTTGAGCTTGCAAGCCAGGCGAAGAAAATCGGATTTCTGGTAGTGGATAGAAAGACTACAGCTAAAGAGGATGGGGACAAACACCTGACCATTCCATCTGCAGCTATGAATGAGGTATGGATCCAGGTAGGTTCAGATACTGTGTATCCTTACGAACCTGTAAATAAGGATCCTAATACAGTTCGTATTCATTATGTCAGAGACGATCAAAATCATAGCTCTTACGGATTATGGTTGTGGAAAGATGTGCTTATTCCGTCTGAAACCATTCCATTACCGTTTCCGAAGGGCGCAACTCCATTTACAACGGATAAAGTAGATCGTTATGGAGCCTATATCGATGTGCCGCTTAAGCCGGATGCCAAACAAATCGGTCTTCTTGTCGTGAATAAAGACGAAAGAGATGGCGGGGACAAAATGTTTAGCCTTCTGGACAGATACGATCATTTATGGATTTATGAAGGAGACGATAAGGTCTACATTTCTCCGTATAAGGAATTGCCAATAGCACTTCTTTCAGCGCAGGCAGTATCAGATAGTAAACTGCTTTTGGGCTTTACAATGACAGATGATTTGGATCTGGAAGAACTGAAATCCGGATTAAGCATAGAAGATAAGAACGGTACAAAAATAGCTGTTGAGAATGTTCAAATTACAGGATCAAAAACGGCAGAAGTTAGTTTAAACCTCTCTCCGGATGATTTTCCACTAAGCGTTGCGTATTCCGGTAGAACTGTAATAGCGACTAAGGGATGGAAATTCATTGATGAAATGTACCATTATGAGGGAAATGACCTCGGGGCAACTTATCATGATGGCAGTGTAACCTTTAAGCTGTGGGCACCGACTGCTTCTTCCGTGACCGCAAACGTTTACGCTAAGGATGATGCTAACCAGTACATTGGCAGTGTGGACTTAAATCTTGGCGATAAAGGCGTATGGTCGGCTGATGTTGATCCATCCGAGTTCAATGTGTCTGATCTCAAAGGATACTTTTATCAATATCAAGTGACTAATGATGGCGTAACGAAAGCAGTGCTCGATCCGTATGCCAAATCCATGGCTGCCTTTACTGTGCAGACAACGGGTCAGCCGGGCGCTGGCGGTGATACTGTAGGTAAAGCTGCGATCGTAGACTTAGCCGGAACTGATCCAGAAGGTTTCGACTATGCGCAAATTGATGGATACAAGAAGAGAGAGGATGCGATCCTCTGGGAAATTCATGTGCGTGACTTCACTTCCGATCCTGCGATTGAAGGAGACCTGAATGCGAGATGGGGATCTTACGCAGCCTTTAAGGATAAGCTGGGATATCTCAAATCGCTGGGCGTGACTCACGTGCAATTGCTGCCTGTAATGGCATGGTACTATGGCGATGAGACGAACATGGAAGAAAGAGAGCTTGAATATTCTGCACAAGATAACCAGTTCAACTGGGGATATGATCCGCACAACTATTTCTCACCTGACGGAGCGTATTCTGAAGATCCAACTGATCCTGAGCTGAGAATCAAGGAGCTTAAAGGCTTAATTGATGCAGTGCATGAAGCAGGGATGGGTGTAGTTCTGGACGTTGTATACACT
>RCUU01001403.1_pt1 | contig 11558 bp, 9 predicted proteins | sample 2166211 | NCBI WGS metagenome assembly RCUU01 (sample SAMN09932620, study PRJNA488358) | compost metagenome | feature: garden; material: soil; isolation source: compost soil in phenylacetic acid-enriched culture | place: Germany: Experimental Botanical Garden Goettingen | collected 2016-01-27
CTAGTTGATGTTAGTGAATATATCATAATGATTATCTTATTTTTTACTTATTAATAGGGGGTTGAATTATGAATGTTGCTAAAAGGAAATTAGTTCTGCTGCCTGTCCTATTGTCATTAGTTACACTCGTGTCTGCTTGCGGCGGTTCGAATTCTAATGCGGGCAATACCGCAGAACCTACTGCGGAGGTTCAGAAGGCTACGCAAGCTCCCGCTAAGGAAGGTAAATCAGTAGGTGGTCTTCAGCTCCCAATTGTTTCAGATAAGCTTGATCTGTCACTTTGGTCACCAAGCGGCGGCAATTTCAGAGGAACTAATTTTAATGAGAAATTATCCTTTCAGCAAATGGAAGAGAACACTAACATTCATATCGACTTTCAACATAGCACAGAAGCCAGTGCGGAAGCCTTCAGCCTATTAATGTCATCTGGTAAGCTGCCGGACATTATCTACAATGATCTATGGGGTACGGATTCCGGGAAATATGGTACACAAGGAGCGCTGCTTCCTCTGGAAGATTTAATTGAGAAAAATGCGCCAAACTTCAAGAAAATCCTCGACGACAACCCGGATATCCGGGGACAAATCACTTCGCCTGAAGGCCACATTTTTTACCTACCTAATCTCGTTCTTGATTCACAGGATCTCACTCAAATGTTCCCGCAAGTACGGAAAGACTGGATAGAGAAGTTAGGTCTATCTATGCCAGAGACTACCGATGATTGGTATAACATGCTCAAGGCATTTAGGGAGCAGGATGCTAACGGAAATGGCAAGAAGGATGAAATTCCACTAGTCACAGTGAACTTGGAAAATATCATGATGTTATTCGCTCCTGCCTTTGGCGTTGACTACGGATTCTTCGTGGATAATGGCCAAGTAAAATATGGACCGAATGATCAAAGATTCAAGGATGTTGTAACCTATCTGCACCGTCTTTACGATGAACAATTGCTCGACCCGAACTATCTGGTCGATACCACATTCCAGACGCTGACTGAGAAGGTGACTACCGATGTGGCAGGGGCATGGTTTGGTTGGTCTGGCTCCTACATGGGGAACTTTACTACTCTAATGGAGGGCAAACATCCAACATTCAAAATTGCACCAGCCATTCCGCCTAAAGGACCGAAAGGTGATCAACGTCATATCTCCTTCCGCTGGCAGGCAGCAGCACACGGTTTGGCGGTCTCCTCGCGGACCGAACATCCGGAGGAAGTGATGAAATGGCTCGATTATCAATACTCAGAGGAAGGCATTCTGCTGAACAACTTTGGGGTTGAAGGAAAGTCCTATGATCTGGTAAACGGAGAACCGATTTATAAGAAAGAAGTCACGCATCCGACCAATGGTCTCACGAATACGCAAGAACTCCTGAACCATACGATCGGTGGCGGAAGCTGGGCTACGGTAGCGGATACCAGATATGCTGAACAAATCCGAGAAGCTAACGGGCAGAAGGAGAATCCGCTCGAGCTCTACAGTGACTATATTGATTTCGATAGCAAGTTGCCTCCAGTCCAATTCACAACAGAGGAAAATGATGTAGTTGTTCCGTTGATGGCCGATATTCAGACCTATGTAGCGGAAACCATCAATGCCATGATCATGGGACGCCAAAAGATTGAAGACTATGACCAAGTAATAAAGCAGCTTGAGAAGATGGGCATTAACGATGTGCTGAAAGAGTATCAGGTTGCTTACGAGCGATTTAAAGGGAAATGATTCTGCTTGTGACAAGGTGGTCATAGGTCGAGCGGTTCATAGATTGCTTGGTGACCGCTCGCCATATGACAGCCATGACTAACGCCAGTGTCCGGGAGAGGAGAACAATATGGCTGTACCTGTAAAAGTCGCTAAAGTTGAGAGCAGGAAGCTTCCGGTCAAGAGGCGTCCGATTCCCTGGAAACGGATCGCCTCCAATCGCTATCTGTATCTAATGCTACTTCCTACGGTTATGTATTTTCTGATTTTTGAATACAAGCCGATGTATGGGGCGATCATTGCCTTTAAGAATTTCAATCCCTACTTGGGGATCTCGGATAGTCCTTGGGTAGGCTTCAAGAATTTTGAAAAGTTTTTCGAAAGCTATTATTTTCTCAGACTGCTTAAAAATACCTTCTTAATGAGTTTCTACTCACTCATCTTCATTTTTCCTGCTTCACTTGCTTTTGCACTGCTGCTCAATGAGCTGCGGCTCAAGAAGCTGAAGTCCTTTCTGCAGACCGTGTCTTATTTGCCGCATTTTATTTCGCTGATCGTTATCTGCGGGATGATTATTGATTTCACCAAGCCGGGAGGCATTATTAACAGTCTGTTGCTTGGCATCGGTCTAATTTCGGAACCCATTCAGTTCCTGATTCTGCCGGAATGGTTTCGAACGATCTATGTGGGTTCTGGCATGTGGCAGAGCCTAGGCTGGAATTCAATTATCTACTTAGCAGCGTTATCCGGCATCAATCCGAGCCTGTACGAGGCAGCGGTTGTAGATGGAGCAGGGCGATGGAAACAGCTGACGAATATAACGCTGCCCGGGATTCTGCCTACGGTGTTAATTCTCTTGATTCTGAATGTGGGTACCCTGCTGAATGTGGGTTGGGACAAAATTATATTGCTTTACAATCCTGGAACGTACGTCACCGCGGATGTGATTTCAACATTTGTCTATAGACGAGGGGTAATGGAGGCGAATTACAGTTTTTCTGCGGCAGTAGGATTATTCAATTCAATAATTAACTTCACGTTGCTCGTTATAGCGAACCGCATCAGCCGTAAAACAACGGAAAGCAGTCTTTGGTAAGCATAAGCTTCCGATACGAGTTGTGTACGAAGTAAATTCAATGAAGCATTGCTTACAAAACTTAAGTGTATGCTTCCGATGCGAGTTTTGTCGAAGCAGATTCAAAGTAGTATTGCTCACAAAACTTTTAGGAGGGTAGACAATGGTTGTGAAACGCAGTATGGGTGAACTCATTTTCGACAGCTGCAATGTGCTGTTTCTAATCTTGTGTTCTTTCCTGTTCCTGTACCCGATGTGGTATGTTCTGGTCTCCTCATTTAGCGATGCACATGCGATTGCTGCGGGGAGGGTAAGCTTCTTTCCAATCGGCTTTAATCTGGATGCTTACAAGCTGGTATTTGAGGATACTCGGGTATGGACGGCTTACGGAAATACTTTCTTTTATGTCATTGTCGGTACGTTAATTAATCTGGTGCTAACTACACTTGGTGCTTATCCTCTGTCCAGAAAGAATCTGGAGGGGAGAAATGTCATAATGGCTTTTATTGTGTTCACGATGTTTTTCAGTGGAGGTCTAATTCCGGCGTATCTGAATGTCCGTGAGCTTGGCATGTATGATACACGGTGGGCGCTGCTTTTGCCTGGTGCGGTTAGTGCCTTTAATTTGATCGTGATGCGGACGTTCTTTCAGTCTATCCCTGATAGTTTGATTGAGTCTGCCAAAATAGACGGCGCCCATGATTTCAGAATTTTGCTGCGGATCGTGCTTCCGCTCTCCATGCCGGTTCTGGCGGTGATGACCCTCTTCTATGCGGTAGGCCACTGGAACAGTTGGTTCTCGGCCATGATTTATTTACAGGATCGGAATTTGTTCCCGCTTCAATTGATATTGAGGGAAATTCTGATTCAATCCTCTGCCCAAAATATGCTGGCTGGCGTTACCCAAGATGAGGTGTTTCGGATCAGTGAATCTATTAAATTTGCTACGATTATCATTGCTACCGTTCCTATTCTGATGATCTATCCATTTTTGCAGAAATATTTTGTAAAAGGTGTAATGATCGGTGCACTTAAGGAGTAACAGCCATAGAGAAGATACTGTTTATGACGGAATTGTTTCTGAAGCAGTCGGGAGGAGAAGACATATGAAGGCGGTAATATCTCAGGAAGGACAGATTCGCATGTCGGATGTTCTGACACCAGTCATTGAAGATGGATTTGTACTAGTCCAGACTGAATATTCGGCGATTAGTCCCGGAACGGAAATGATGATGAATGGTCTGCAACGCACCCAACAGATTGTACTCGGATACAGTGCAGCAGGTGTCATTCGAACGCGTGGAAAAGGAATGGAACACTGGCCTGAGGGGCTTCGTGTAGCTTGTTATGGTGGACCGTATGCGAAGCATGCAGAATGGCTGCTAATGCCTCAGCATCTGATGGTGCCTATTCCTGATCATGTCAGTTCAGAGGAAGCATCGACCGTAGGGCTAGGAGCCATTGCAGTACATGCGGTGAGGCAGGTAGCTCCGCAGTTTGGGGAGACGCTTGTGTTAATCGGTGCCGGAATTCTTGGGCAGTTGATTGCTCAGATCGCTAAGGCGGCAGGATGCCGAGTGATTGTCTATGATTTGCTTGCAGCGCGCTGTGAGATGGCTGAGAGCCTGGGGATTAGACATATCGGAACTAGTCCGGCTAAGGTGAAGGAACATCTTGCTAATCTGACAGAGGACATGGGAGCGGATGCCGTCATCGTATGCGCGGGCGGTAAAACCGGCGACCTAATTGATCAAGCACTTGAGTGGGTACGGGACCGCGGCAAGGTACTGTTGGTTGGAGATATTAAGCCGGATTTCTCTCGTGATCTGATGTTCGGTAAGGAAGCCCAAGTTCTGATTTCTAGAGCCGGCGGTCCTGGACGATATGACCCGATCTATGAGCGGCAGGGGATTGACTACCCTTACGGTTACGTAAGATGGACGGAAGGGCGTAATATGGCTGAATATATTCGGTTAATCGCCGAAGGAGACATTCAGGTAAAGCCATTGATTAGTGCGATATTCCCGGTCGAGCGTTGTGAAGAGGCCTTTCGGCGTTATGCAGAGGACCCAGTGAATCTGTTGGGAGCGGTTTTAGCTTATCCTGCAGCAGTTTCCGGGCTGGAATCGAAGGTGAAAGAACAATTGATGAAAGAAGGCGGGAGCAGATGAAGGCGCTGCGGATCGGTGAGCCACTAAACGGTCTGGCGGTATGGGCTTCGGCTTATGGAACATGGCAAGGAGCAGACCGGATATACGCTGTTTCTTCCGGAAGTCCATGTATCTTATTTGTACTGGATCCCAGCGGTGAACAAGCTGCGGAACGTTATGCGCTGGAAGGCTCGGATCATTGCTGGGGGGTAGTCTTAACAGCAAGTGGGGTGTATATCGGAGGCAGCGGCATTTTGTACAGATATACTCATGAAGCTGGTGTGGAGAACCTAGGGGAGATGATTCCCGGAGAATTCTATACTTGGCGATTGGCGGCAGATGAGCAAGGCAGGATCTATGGGGGATGTTACCCTGGAGGGAAAGTGTTCCAGTATGATCCATTGACAGGCGTGTTTAGGGATTATGGAGCCATGGTCATTGGAGAACAGTATGCTCGATCTATGGAAGCGTGGAACGGTAAGCTCTATGTGGGTGTGGGTACACAAACCCCGCATATTGTAGTATTGGATACGGAGACGGGGGACCGCTCGGAAATTGGGTTGCCAGATGAATGTCAAGGCGAGCAGCTAGTTTATGACTTGAATATCATTCATGGCAAGCTTTTTGCCCGCATCACACCTTCAGCACGATTGTACATTTATGATCTGGAACAGCAGGAGTGGGGCGACATGCTAGATCATGTGAGTGGACTTAGTATTTCACCCCCGGATGAACAAGGGAATGTGTATTTCGTTAAAGATGACTATTTGCAGCGATATGATATCCGGACTGGAAGCCTGTTCGTTACCTCACTAGTCATGCAGGAGCCGGCGGGAGATTATGGGTGGCTGAATAATCATCCTCTAAATCCGAAAGTACGCTGCTTAACCGGTGTACACAGGGATGGGAGTTGCTGGATTTATGATCCGGCGACTGATCGACATATGGTGAAGGACTTCGGGTTGCAGGGTCAATCGGTCCATTTGCAGTCCATGACCTGCGGGCCTGATGATGCACTCTACATCGGAGGGTATTTCGCAGGTGGGCTGGCCAGATTCGATCCGATAGCCGACGAGATAACTTCTTATCGGGGGATAGGTCAGACGGAAGGGATGATCGCTGGAAGGGGTTGTCTATATCTAGGCGTTTATCCGCGAGCGAATATTTTTAAGTACAATCCGAACGAAGCCTGGAAGCCGGGAGAGAATCCAGAACTCCTATTTTCCCTACAGGAAGCGGAGCAGGACCGCCCTTTTGCTTGGGTTTGGGCAGGAGAAGAGCTGGCCATTGGCACGGTTCCTTCTTATGGTAGGCATGGAGGAGCGCTGACGCTGTATCATCCTGTAAGGGATGCGCGTGAGGTATTCAAAAACCTTTTGCCGCAGCAGAGTATAGTGTCCTTGGCTAGTAACGATCGGCTGTTATTCGCTGGAGGGTCTGTGTGGGGTGGGCTTGGGATTGCTCCACAGCGGGCAGATGCATCCCTGCTGATATGGGATATACGGAAGCGCTGCAAAGTATGGGAAGGTGTTCCGGTGCAAGGGGAACGGGCTATTTCTGCTTTGGTTCTAGATCATGTCGGGCATCTCTGGGGGTTGACCGCAGGATTGTTATTTCGTTTCGATCCACAGCAGATGCAAACGGTTAAGACTTATACATTGTTCCCAATGAACTGGAATGCAGTGACTCATTTTTGGCGTAGTGGTAATGAACTGCTCTATAAGGAAGGCATGCTTTACGGCGTGTCGATGAATCGCTTATTCAAGTTTGATGTGCTGAGTGAGGAACTTGAGGTGCTTAATGACAATGCGCGGCTGCTGACGATGAACCGTGAGGGTGAGCTATATTTTGCAAGAACTACAGAATTGTATCGGATGCGCTAGTAAGGTCTGCACTATCCTTGGCGAAGGGTGAGGGATGATGAAAATCTTATATTTTTATAAATTCTGTATTCTGGGTGGGGTAACTACTCAACTTGCGAATCGACTTAAATTTTTGCGGGATCACTCGGAAGTGCATTTTGCCTTTCTTGAGGATTACGGCGGGGCGAGCGCTTTTGAAGGATATGAGCATGTCCGAATTCTGGGGAAGGTTGAAGAAATTAAGAGCTACATTGAAGCTTATGATTTCGATGTCATGATTACGATTGATACTTACGAGCTGTATGAAGCGCTTGGGCGAGTACAAGAGGGAAAGGTTATTATTCATGAGGTACATACCACCTATTCCGAACCCTTGCAGAAATTAGCCGCAACGAAAGATAGTCTGCCTTTTCACTATGTGATCACTCCCTCCGCTTATATGAAGGATTATTTAGACCGTATCGGCATAGCGGGTGCTTATCATATTAATAATTGCCTGGATATCGACTTGTTCCGATATGAAGCGGGTACTGAGCAGGAGCCTGCGACGATTTTGTGGGTAGGTAAACTGGATGATCACAAGAATTGGTCGTCCTATTTGAACATTGCTGGTAGGCTGAATGCCAGAATGCCAGAGCTGCGATTTATGCTTGTTGGGGGATATACTGCTGCCGATGAGATTAAGAATCAGCTAATGGTAAAGGTAGAACAGATGGGGTTTAAGCATTTTAAGTGGATTCCCAAAGTGAACTACGAAGAGATGCACAGCTATTATTCATCGGTTGCACAAAGTGGGGGGTTATATGTCAGTACCACAATTAATGAGTCTTTTGGGATGACTGTACTGGAGGCGATGGCTTGCAGGTGTCCGGTAGTGGTTCCGAGTGTAGGGGCGCTGCCAGAATTATTGGAAGGTCCGTTAAGTGTCTCCCTGTACGAATCAGGCAATGAAGCGGAGTGTGTAGACAGATTGAGCGCACTGCTGGAGCAGAACAGCCTGAGGGAAGACTTGAAGTCATTGGGAGAACAGAAAGCCAGAACCACTTACAGTATAGAACAGGTAGGGAAAGAATACATGGCATTGCTTGAGCGTTTCAGAGAAGAACGTTCCCTAAAAAAGTAGATCACTCCCTGGGGTTGTCAACCAAATAAGAGGAGTTGTTGAAATGGAAGAGCTGCTAATCGGTATGGTTGGTATGGACACTTCGCATAGCAGGATATTCGCGGCAATGCTAAATGATGCATCCCATCCGTTGCATATTCCGGGTGGCAGACTACATTGTGGTTATCCGGGAGGGTCTCCTGATTTCGAGTTAAGCTATTCACGTGTGAAACCGATTAGCTGTGAATTGCAGGAGCGTTATGGTGTTGAACTGCTCCATACTATAGAAGAAGTTGCGGAGAGATCTCATGCGATACTACTAACTTCTGTAGATGGGAGAGTTCATAAGGAACAGTTTGCGGTGCTGGCTACTTACGGAAAGCCTGTATTTATTGACAAGCCGTTAGCAGTTACTTCTGAAGATGCGAAGGCGATTGTGGAATTGGCGGAGAGGTATGGAACGCCATTTTTCTCCAGCTCTATGGTTCGATTTGGGGAACCGCTCGATGTTCTCTTAAAGGATGGCAGTGCAGGTGCTATCCTTGGAGCGGATTGCGTTGGACCGCTCGATCTCCAGCCGACGCAACCAGGGTTATTCTGGTACGGCATACACACTGCCGAGATGTTATATGCCGCACTTGGAGAAGGTTGTCATTCCGTACGTGCCGTTTGTAATGATACGCAAGAATGGCTAGTCGGCCAGTGGAAGGACGGGCGGATTGGCACGTTCCGCGGAAACCGTACAGGTGGCTCTGATTTCTACATCGTACTGCACCGTGAACGGAGCAGTACCGGAATTAACGCGCTTGGAGCAAATTACAACGCAGGACATCATCAATTGCTAAAGAATTTTATCGCTATGGCGCGAGGTGATGCTCCACCGGTACGACCTTCATTAACGCTGGAATTGATTCGCTTCCTTGAAGCGGCCAACGAAAGTCGGGTAAGCGGGGCTAATGTTCGTTTGTAAAAGAGAGCGCAATCTGAAAGGAGTGAAGTGATTTGATTAGGACAGCTGTAATCGGATGTGGTGGCATGGGAACAGTTCACGCGGATCGATACAAGTCCATGCCCGAAGTTGAGATTGTCGCTGTATGTGACATTGTTGAAAAAGCCGCTGAGGTGCTAGGAAATTTAGTGGGCGTTAGCTATTTTACATCCGTACATGAGATGCTGGAGCAGGTGAAGCCAGAGGTGGTCAGTATTGCTGTGCCGACCTATTTACATGTATCCCTGGTACAGATTGCAGCTGATCATGGCGCGCATGTAATCTGTGAGAAGCCGCTCGCACTCACTTCTCAGGAAGCGGAAGAAGCTATTCGTTATTGCAACGAGCGTGGAGTGCGTTTATTTGTGGGCCATGTTGTCCGATTCTTTCCTTCTTACAGGCAGCTTGCGGAGGGGATACAACAGCTCGGCAGTGAGCAAGGCGGAATATATCATGCTAAACGGGCAGGTTCGCATCCCGGAAATGTGCAAGCGTGGTTTCGAGACCCGCTCCTTAGCGGTGGTGTCATTATGGATTTAATGATTCATGATATTGATTACATCCGTGGGACCTTTGGTGAAGCCTGTGAAGTATATGCGTTCCAGCATCAGTCGGAAGATATAAATTATGCCTCAGCCACTTTCCGTTTCAAGAATGGAACCATTGCCCAGCTAGAAGCGTTTTGGGGTTATCCCGGTTCGTTCCATTCCTCCTTTGAATATGCGGATGCGGAAGGCGTCATCTCAGGCGGGACCGGTGATGGTGAAAGTCTGCAAATTCGCAAGTCGATAACGAAGGGTGCTACATCGGGATTTGTAGAGACGCCTTCGAGTGTGCTGCTGAAGGATCCGTATTATGTGGAACTGGAACATTTTCTAAGCTGTCTGATAAATGGGGAAGAGCCGATAGTGACTGCTCAGGATGCTCTGGAAGCTGTACGCTGGGCTGAAGCCGCTCAACAATCGGCAATGACCCGTCAACCAGTGAAGCTTGAAGTGAAGGAGGATATTTCATGAGCCGTTTGAATATTGGCATGATCAGTTTCGCGCATGCCCATGCTTTTGACTATTTGGCAAGTTTACTGCAAATGTCTGAAGTGACGGTCGGTGGAATTGCTGATGAGGTGCCAGAGCGTACACAGGTGCTCGCAGAACGTCATTCGATTCCCTGTTATTCTGACTACAAGGAGCTTCTGGCTGATGCGGATATAGATGCCGTAATTATTTGCTCAGAAAACGTCTATCATGCGGAGCTAACCATCGCTTCGGCCCGAGCGGGCAAACATGTACTGTGCGAGAAGCCTCTAGGTCTGTCAGTGGAAGAAATGCAACGGATGATTTCGGTCTGCTCCGAAGAGGGCGTACAGCTCATGACAGCTTTTCCTTGCCGCTACCTGACTCCGGTTGTGCGGGCTAAAGAAGCGCTAGATCGTGGTGATATTGGTGAAATTATTGCTTTTAAAGGAACGAATCGCGGTTCATTTCCGGGACCCCAATGGTTCTCTGAGGAAGCCCTTTCGGGGGGCGGTGCTGTGCTGGATCACACCGTACATGTGATGGATTTGATGAACTGGTTCTCTGGTTCTTCTGTAGAACAGGTGTATGCTTATGCGGATACCTTGTTTGATCCAGAGCGCAAGCGGACAATCGATGATGCTGGAATGGTGCATGTAACTTTTGAGAATGGTGTGTTCGGAGTGCTGGATCCGAGCTGGTCACGCAATCCCGGCTTCCCGACATGGGGGGATGTGACTCTGGAAATCATCGGTACTAAAGGTGTCATTTCCATTGATGCTTTTAATCAAAAAAACAATGTATACGGAAGAGCATCTGCTAAAGGAAGCTGGTCCTTCTGGGGTGATGATATGAATGAACTGATGCTCAAGGCTTTTGTAGAGGCGCTTCTAAAAGGGATGGAGGTGCCGATTTCGGGAGTCGACGGACTCCGGTCCACAGAGGTCGCACTTGCCGCTTATCAATCTGTTCATGCAGGCCAACCGGTGTGCCTAAATAAATGAGGAAGCTGTAAGCAGAAAACTTTGAGGAGGGTGGAACCGCCTATGAAGGATCAGGAATTGTTCGATAATATGTGTGAAAAGCTCTACGCTGCGGTTATCTCTGATACGTTGGATCAATTGGGCTATCGTAATCAGGTGATGCGTGAAAATATTAACCCTATCGATCCGACTTGGATCGTCGCCGGAAGAGCAAAGACCATTTTGTCAGTGGATATTCATCATTTGCCAGAAGATCCTTATACGAAGGAGATTGAGGCGGTAGACAGTGTTAAGCCCGGCGAGATTGTTATCGGCTGTACGAATGAATCGCGGCAGAACGGTCTGTGGGGAGAGTTATTATCTACAGCTTCCAAAATGAGAGGCGGCCGCGGAGCCATTGTAGATGGACTAATCCGTGATACTGCCAAAATTCTGGAGCTTGGCTTTCCTGTCTTTGCTACAGGGACCAAACCCGTTGACTCTCAAGGGCGAGGGATTGTTATTGATTATGACATTCCAGTGTTATGTGGTGGCGTTATGGTCCATCCCGGAGATGTAATCTTTGGTGATCGTGATGGTATCGTCGTGATTCCGGGCGCCATCATCGATGAAGTGTTCCAATTGGCCATGGATAAGGTGACTCGCGAGAATCATACACGGGATGAACTGCTCGAAGGGTGTA
>RCUU01001406.1_pt1 | contig 11552 bp, 9 predicted proteins | sample 2166211 | NCBI WGS metagenome assembly RCUU01 (sample SAMN09932620, study PRJNA488358) | compost metagenome | feature: garden; material: soil; isolation source: compost soil in phenylacetic acid-enriched culture | place: Germany: Experimental Botanical Garden Goettingen | collected 2016-01-27
ACGATCGACTTAATATTGATGAATGGCAAGGGAAAACAATGCTTAAACTCGAAGATGTAAAGTTGGCCATAGTGGGTCTCGGTTATGTGGGCTTGCCGCTGGCGGTTGAGTTTGGCAAAAAAATGCAAGTGGTCGGATTTGATATCAGCCAGCGCCGAATCGAAGCACTAAAGGCCGGTCATGACGCTACTCTTGAAGTGTCCGATTGTGAATTACGCTCCGCATCGGGTTTAAGTTTTAGCTCTGTGCTGGAAGAATTGTCTGCGTGCAATATATTTATTGTTACCGTTCCAACCCCGATTGATGAGCATAAGAGGCCGGATCTGACTCCTTTGATTAAGGCAAGTGAGTCGATTGGTCGTGTTTTGAAAAAGGGCGATATCGTTATTTACGAGTCAACGGTCTATCCTGGTGCTACTGAGGAAGATTGTGTTCCAGTGCTGGAGAAAGTATCCGGGCTGAAGTTCAATGTTGATTTTTATGCAGGTTATAGCCCAGAGCGGATAAATCCTGGTGATAAAGAGCATCGTGTTACTACCATTAAAAAAGTAACCGCCGGTTCCACTCCAGAGGTTGCTGATCTGGTCGATGCTTTGTATAACACAATCATTATCGCCGGAACTCATAAAGCCAAGAGTATCAAGGTTGCCGAAGCGGCAAAGGTTATTGAGAACACGCAGCGCGACTTGAACATTGCCCTGATCAATGAGTTGGCACTTATTTTTAATAAGATGGGTATCGATACTCAGGCGGTTCTGGAAGCAGCGGGGACGAAATGGAACTTCTTGCCATTCCGCCCAGGACTGGTGGGTGGTCACTGCATCGGTGTAGATCCCTATTACCTGACTCACAAAGCACAGTCCATTGGTTATCATCCCGAGATCATTTTAGCGGGTCGTCGTTTGAATGACAGCATGGGAGCCTATGTAGTCTCTCAACTTGTCAAGGCGATGCTGAAACGTAAAATTCATGTTGACGGTGCTCGCGTCCTGATCATGGGGTTGACGTTCAAAGAAAACTGCCCGGATCTGCGTAACACTAAAATCATCGATATTGTGAATGAACTCGCTGAGTTCAATATTGTTGTTGATGTTTATGACCCATGGGTTGATGCGGCGGAAGCAATGCACGAGTATTCAATCACTCCTATCGGCCAGCCACAGGTTAATTCTTACGACGGTATCATTCTGGCTGTCGCACATAATGAATTCTCTGCGATGGGGGCTGAGCAGATTCGGAGCCTGGGTAAGGCAGAGCACGTTCTCTATGACCTTAAGTACCTGCTGGATGCCTCTCAATCAGATCTGCGTCTCTGAATCTCAGGGTCAGTAATGACCCTGATTCGTTACCGCCGGAAAAACCAAGTCGAGAACTACATGATCCGTTTCGAAGAAGTTAAAGCTGAAATTCAACAATCCCCAAAGGTTTGGCTGGTGACGGGGGTGGCCGGATTTATTGGCTCCAATTTATTGGAGACACTGCTGCAATTAGATCAGCGGGTTGTAGGTCTCGATAACTTTGCAACAGGGCACCAGCGTAATCTCGATGAAGTGCAATCGGTAGTGAGTCCTGAGCAATGGGCGCGGTTTGCACTGGTAAAAGGTGATATCAGAAACATTGAAGATTGCAGAAGTGCGATGACCTTTCCAGCGGCCACTGATATTCCAGTGGACTTCGTTTTGCATCAGGCTGCATTAGGCTCTGTCCCTCGCTCCATCAATGACCCTATTACAACGAACAGCACCAATATCGACGGTTTTTTGAACATGTTGGTTGCGGCAAAGGATGCGAAAGTAAAAAGTTTTACTTATGCCGCGTCCAGTTCTACCTATGGGGACCATCCCGGGCTTCCTAAGGTTGAAGGTGTGATTGGTAAACCGCTTTCCCCTTATGCGGTCACGAAGTATGTAAACGAATTGTATGCTGAGGTTTTTTCCAGTACATACGGTTTCAATACCATTGGGCTTCGCTATTTTAACGTCTTTGGCAAGCGTCAGGATCCAAATGGCGCTTATGCTGCCGTGATTCCTAAGTGGACAGCGGCCATGATCAATAACGAAGAAGTTTTCGTGAATGGTGATGGTGAAACCAGTCGGGACTTTTGTTTTGTAGAAAACGCAGTCCAGGCCAATATACTGGCTGCCTGTGCCAGCCCGGAAGCCAAGAATAATGTTTACAACGTCGCCGTCGGTGACAGGACAACATTGAATCAGGTTTTTGCCTGTATCAAGGATGCTTTGGCTCGCGTTGATGTCACGTCTACCTCGGATTTGGTCTATCGGGATTTTCGTGCGGGCGACGTAAGGCACTCTCAGGCAAATATTGATAAGGCAAAGAATCTGTTGGGCTACAAGCCGCTTTTCAATGTTGGTGAAGGTATGTTGAAAGCTGCAGATTGGTATGTCTCGTTCTTTGCAAGAAGTTAAAATCAGTGATTAAAGAGATCTGCGCAATCACTGTTCTTGCAAACAAGCTTTGTATGTTTGTTTTGTTGTTTAGTTTGGCGCGAATTTTAGGTGTTGAGCTGTACGGCGTATTCTCTTACCACTATGCGATCGTAACAGGCATCGCGACGGTGGTAGGAGAGTGCTTGAGTGTGGCGTTGAGCCGCTATGCGGTCTTTAATACCGAAAAAGTGAATTATAGGACTTCCTTGGGACTCATGTCATGGGGCGGCATCGTTGTAGGTGCTCTCTGTGTTATCGTGTTTTTGGTTTTTCCGGCGCCTGCTTCCTCGTACGAAATGAATCCTGGTTACTTGCTGATCGGAGCATTCTTTCTAGGTTTCGCTTGTGTTTGCAATTTGACTATAACCGGTCTTATGTTCTCCCTTAATACTTCAGGGAAATGGGCTGCTGCACTGGCGGTTCATGGTCTGCTTGGGTTACTGCTGGTAGTTTCCATTGCGAAGATTGGAGGAGAAATAGAGGGTGTCATTCTAACCCTGGCGATTTGTACGCTAATCGCTCCCGCATTTGGTTTTTTTACCATACGGAAAAATAAGTTCAGTCATGAGGAGCAGAAGAGACAAGAGACTTCCTCTTTTCGACAAATGATGGCATTGCTTTCACTTTCAGGGGCTCCGACTGTCGCCGGTAGTATGCTTCTCGGGGCTCCTGTCCATATTGTTTGCCTGATGATATTTGCCAACTCAAGCTTGAATGTGTCTGAGGTTGGCTACTTTAATCTGTTTTTTCTATTTTATATTTTGGTGACTGTGCTGCCAAGCTCGCTTACATCCTATGCCATTGTAAAGCTGGCAGGGCGCGGGAATAGTGCCAGCAAATTGTACTTGATGCTCGGGTTGTCAATTTCAGTTTGTTTGCCTGTGTTTCTGGTTTTGACACAGAGTTACTGGTTATGTTTGCTCGGTAGTAGCTTTTGCAGCAAAAATGATCTTCTGACTTACGCAGTGTTGGCAGGTGGTATAGGGCTTACGACTACAATCGTTACTCAAATATTGCATAGCAAAAATATGACCAGGGTTGTTTTTCTTGGCAGTTGCTTTTATGCGTTTGTTTATCTGTCGCTAACGGTAGTCGCTGGTTTCAAAGGTGATATGTTGGCAGTCGATCTTTTCAGGTCCTTTGTGTTGGCGCTAGCAACTCAACTTACTGTACTGGCGGTCCTGGGTGGCCGTAAGTTGGTGCTATGATAAGCATTTTGGGTGTGAGTTGTGTTTGTACAGCGCCCATGGCTGAAAGTGATGTTGGGGCCAGTATTGAGTCTGGTTTACGGTTCAGTTGCTTTGTTTTTGTTGGTCAGGGTTAATGGTTATATTATTGGTTTCGACGTGCTTGCTTATTTTGCTCACGCAATGCGTTCTGTGTCTGATATCCAAAAAATACCTGGTTGCGTTGTATGCCGTCTGTTATTCGGTGCCTTTCCTTGGTCTTGTGAGTTGTCTGTGGGGTAACACCGTTACGCTTTGGCCAATTGGGGACTATGATTTTTATCTGGATGATTTGTTGGTATTCCGACTTTCGCTCGTCTGGTTCCTTGGTGTCGCTGGCGGACTCATTGCCTATCTACTGTCATTTTTGGTGCCGCCCAGAAATTTGCACTTGCACCGAGAAACATTTTTTTCCCCGCTGGACTTCAAATTAGCCGGCGGGATTTTCCTTGCGCTGTCCGCCTTTTTCATTAGCTTCAGGCTTGTAAAGCCGGACGCGATGCTTGAAATGTTCGCGGGTGTCGAGTCAGTGGTGGTTTTTTCCATCATCGCGATCGTTGCTTTGGCATTGTCCTACCCATCCAGATTGATGTTTATGGTGTCTGTCGCCCTGGTGATTTCTTATTGTGTTGCCAACGCTATGACAGGGGATCGGGACTTTGTTGTACTGGTTGTTGCTGCCATTCTTGGGTTGATGTTTCGCTATAATCAATTTATCAAGTTTAAAGCTCTGTTGTTTGTTGCTGCGTTCATGGTCCTTCTGCTCGTCAGTGGTGTTGTTGTTTCAATGGGCCGAATGGACGTGGACTTAACGGCGGACAACATTACGCAGTATTTTTTGTTTAACTCCTGGAATGCGATAATTTTACCGCTTGTTCAGCAGTTAACCAATTTCTGGGATGGGGAGCACCTACGCTACGGTCAGACCTATCTCGACATGTTTCTTTCGCTGGCACCATCGCCTTTCTATTCAGCTTTCGGTATGGAAAAGCCCATTGTGGTGGATAATCCGGCCCTCTGGTATTACATTACCGGGCTCGGTGGAATTCACGTTGCTGGTGTGGCTTTTGAGAATTTCGGATTGTTTGGTGTTTTCATGAATGGATTCATCAGTGTCTGTTTCTTGCGGTTGATCGACTCGTGCTGCCGCGAGGATGATTTTTTGCGAATTTTCTTATATATGCTTTGTGCCGCAACGGTCATGCACTGGGTTTGGTATGGCGAAATATACTTGCTGAACTCATTGGTTTTTTATGTGATGGCATTAGGATTATTCCTCACTATGAAGCTCGTTCGGGTTTTGAAGTGAGCTTAAATACTTTTACTGGATTGAGAGAATAGGTATGTGCGGAATTGCGGGAGTTGTCGGGTGGAAGTTGAATCAGCAAAACGCCGTTGCCGTTGGCAAAATGGTGGATGCGCTGATGCATCGCGGTCCCGACGATGGAGCAGTTTGGTCAGATGCCGATAGTGGGGTCTCGCTGGGACACCGACGGCTTTCGATCCTGGAGTTGTCGGTACATGGAAGTCAGCCGATGATTTCCGATGACGAGCGCTTTGTTATTGTTTTTAATGGTGAAATATATAACTTCAATGAGCTGCGCGAAAAGCTGATTGAGTCAGGTTTGGCACGTGTTTGGCGTGGGCACTCTGATACAGAAGTGTTGTTGGCCGCAATCGGCGCGTGGGGGGTACAGAAAACCCTTGAAAACCTGGTAGGCATGTTTGCCTTTGCTGTCTGGGATAAAGTTTCCAAAACGATTACCCTGGCGCGAGACAGAATGGGGGAGAAACCACTCTATTACGGTATTGTGGGCGACCGTTTTGTCTTCTCCTCTGAATTGAAGGCAATCAAGGCGGCATTTGGCAGTGATTTGAGAATTGATCGTCATGCACTGGCGAAGTTTGTAAGGTATGGCTATGTTCCGGCTCCGGAATCTATCTACGAAGGCATAAAAAAGTTGCAGCCGGCGCATTATTTTAGTGTTGGTTCGTTTTCCAGTGCGCCAGAGCCCGTTTCCTACTGGACGCTACCGGCGGCTGGCGAATTAAGAGACGAACTGTCGCAGGCCAGCGATAAGGAAGTTGTAGACGTTGTCGGTGAAAGATTGTCTGCTGCTGTAAAGTCGCAGATGATCGCCGATGTTCCACTTGGGGCTTTTTTGTCGGGCGGCGTCGATTCAAGCTTGATAGTTTCGTTGATGCAGTCGCAAAGCTCTACCAGCATCAACACTTACACGATCGGCTTTAACGAACCTGAATTTGATGAGGCTCCTTACGCTAAAGCTATTGCTAAGCACTTGGGGACTAACCACACCGAATTTTATCTGGGCGCTGACGATGCTGTTTCTATAATTCCGCACTTACCGGAAATATACGACGAGCCTTTTGCTGACTCCTCTCAAATCCCGACAATCCTGGTCTCCAGGATGACAAAGCAGCATGTATCCGTAGCCTTGTCCGGTGACGGTGGAGATGAGCTTTTTGCCGGATATCCTCGCTATCAGATTACCGCGGGACTATGGGCGCGCATAGAAAAGCTGCCGTTGCCTGCACGCCAGATCATGGCCTATTCACTTCGCTCGCTTTCGTCCAAAGGTTGGGACAACGTCTGTTCGATTTTGCCTGGCAGTCTTCGAGCCAAGGTTAATGGTCGGCGTATCTACAGAATGTCCGAGTTGTTGGGCTCTGAAAATCTGGCGCAGATGTATACCGGATTGATGTCTCAGTGGCAGTCGACCGACAATGTGGTCCTGGGTATCGATGCTCAACATCAAGGCGTTGCTTCCTGGGAGTCGGCAGTTGATTACGTCGAGGAAATGCGTCGCTGGGACGTCTCTCAGTATTTGCCTGATGATTTGCTGGTTAAAGTGGACCGCGGCGCGATGAGCGCAAGCCTGGAAACCCGCGCTCCATTGCTTGATCATCGAGTTGCAGAACTCGCGTTTTCCCTTTCGTCAGACCAACTGATAAAAAATGGCGTGGGAAAATGGCCGCTTCGCGAGCTTCTTAAGCGATACGTACCGACTTCATTCTTCGATAGGCCTAAGGCGGGCTTCTCTATTCCACTGGCGCAATGGTTGCGTGGGCCGCTGAAAGAATGGGCGGAGGAGTTGTTAACGGAGGAGCGACTGAAGAGAGAGGGCTACTTCGATTGTCAGAAAATTCGCTCGGCATGGCTCCAGCATCAGAGTGGAACATACGATCGGAGTCTTCATTTGTGGAATATTCTAATGTTCCAATCCTGGCTCGATAAAAATAACCACTAATTTAGATTGGGCAAAAGGTTTTCCATGAAGATAGTTTTCAATGCGCTCTCTGCCCGTCTTGGTGGTGGTCAGACATATCTGATTAATCTTTTTCAGTTCGTACCTGACAATGCGGATCTTGAAATTCTGGTTTTCGCTCCGGCGTCACTCAAGCTGCCGGATCACCCGAGGATCAGGCGGGTCGAACCAGCCTGGCCCACTGAAAATCCGATTGTGAGAGCAGTATGGGAGCGGTGGGTGTTGCCCGGTATTTTGAAGGCCGAGAAGGCTGACGTCCTGTTTTGTCCCGGTGGCGTAGTGGGCACCTCTGCACCTGCAGGTTGCAAAGTTGCGACGATGTTTCGGAACATGATTCCATTTGACTTGCGAGTACGCAAAAGCATTCCGCTCGGGTTGCAGCGTCTGAGAAACTGGTTACTGAATCGTATTATGCTCAAGAGCATGCGCGATGCTGATTTGACGATATTTATTTCCAATTACGCACGTAGTGTCATTGAATCACTAACCAAGATTAAGAATGCTGTTACGATTCCTCACGGAATTGGCTCTGTATTTCGGACTCACGGTGATGCTGTCGTTCCTCGGCCGGAGTTTTTGCCCGCGGGTGAATATGTTTTATACGTGTCGAGATTTGATGTATACAAACATCATTATGAAGTGGTCAGTGCTTATGCAAATTTGCCAACTGAACTTCGTGAGAAATTCCCCCTGGTTCTTGTCGGCGAAGTAAACCTGCCGGAAGCCGAGCGGGTAAAGTCTCTGATTGCAACGCTAGGCCTCGAAGCGCAAGTGCTGTTGCTGGGGGCTATTCCCTATCAGAGTCTTCCTCCTCTTTATCATCACGCTTATCTGAATCTCTTTGCTTCATCGTGCGAGAACTGCCCTAATATTCTGCTCGAAGCGCTTGCTTCTGGCCGGCCGATGATATGCTCGAACGTAATGCCGATGCCGGAATTCGGAGCAGATGCAGCTCTGTATTTTTCTCCGTTTGACCCAAAAGATATAGGCCGCGTTCTGTCCGAGGCCTTAACGAGTCCGGATCTTTTGAAGAAACTGTCCGTTGCGGCCGTGACGCAGAGCGATAAGTTTGACTGGGAAAATACCTCAAGAAAAACATGGTCAGAGTTGTTGGCGCTGGCCGTGTGCCCGAAAAAAGGTGTTTGATAAATGAAGGTTCTTGTGGTGTCGCAATATTTTTGGCCGGAGTCTTTTATCGTCAATGATTTGGTCAAAACTTTATCTGCTCAAGGCCACGACGTAAAAGTCCTTACCGGAAAGCCCAACTACCCGGATGGCGTCGTCTTTAGCGGCTATAGTGCTTCCGGGGCCCAGGAAGAAAAATTCGAGTCCTCGGTCAGTGTTTTCCGTGCACCTCTTAGACCTCGTGGTACTTCGGGTGCGAAAAACCTCGTGTTGAACTATTTGTCATTCATCCTGAATGGCTTGAAGTACTACCCGCGTGCAGTGAAAGGGGAGGCTTATGATGCGATTTTTGTATTTGCGCCATCTCCGATTACATCGGTAATCCCGGCGATTTACTTGAAGTGGAAACTCAAGAGTCATCTGGTCGTATGGGTTCAGGATCTCTGGCCGGAGAGCTTGAGTGCGACCGGGTTCATCAAGAACAAAGCAATATTGCGCGTTGTGGGCTGGCTGGTGAAAGGTATTTACGCCTTCGTCGATACGCTTCTTGTTCAGTCGAGGGCATTTCGAGAGCCGGTCGCCCGTTACGCCAATCCTGGCAAGGTCGTGTATTACCCAAACTCGTATCAGGATGTACCTGCGAGTGTCGAAGAGACCCGGATTCCCGCACCCTTGCTCGCGGAGCTCGACAACCATTTCTGTCTGGTTTTTGCCGGAAACCTGGGGACCGCGCAGTCGGTCGAAACCCTCGTTGAGGTAGCTGACAAGCTTCGCCATTTGTCGGAACTCAGGATTGTATTGGTCGGCAGTGGCAGTATGTCGAACTGGATCGAAACCCAGAAGAAATCCCGAGGTTTGGACAACCTTGTTCTCGCCGGACGCTTTGCGGCCACTGAAATGCCACATTTTTTCAGTCGCGCCGAGGGATTATTGGTGACGTTGAAGCAGGATGAGGCGTTCTCCTATACCATCCCTAGTAAAGTTCAGGCTTACCTGGCTGCGGGGAGGCCGATTATCGCCGCGCTGGACGGGGAGGGCGCGCGCGTCATTCAAGAGGCGGGAGCCGGTCTGACCACTGCAGCGCAAGACGCCGAAGGTATGGCCAACTGCATTGAGCAACTTTTTCGCATGACTTCGGATGAGCGGGAATCGTTGGGGCAGGCAGGTCGGGCTTACTACCTCGAGCATTTCGAAATGGAGCGGCAAAGTCAGCGTCTGGTCGAAATCCTCAGTAGCAGGATCAATGAATTAAAAGGTAGCTCAAAATGAAAGTTCTCGTGTTAGGGGTCACCGGAATGCTGGGTAGCACAGTGTTCAGGCAATTCCATGGAAACCCGCACTACGAGGTGTGGGGCACTTTGCGCAATCCGGGTGGCGCAAGATACTTTTCTGAGGACATGCACAGTTCGTTGATCAGCAATGTCGACGTGCTTGACCAGGACTCGCTGGTTTCGGTGCTGGCACGGGTCAAGCCGGATGTCGTCATCAACTGCGTCGGGCTCATCAAACAATTGGCCGATGCCAAAGATCCGCTTTCCGCACTCCCTATCAATGCCATGTTGCCCCATCGTATTGCCAAGTTGTGCGCGTTGTCCGGTTCTCGCCTGATTCATATCAGCACCGATTGCGTATTTTCCGGCCGTAAAGGCATGTACGCCGAGGAGGATATCTCCGATGCAGAGGATCTCTACGGTAAGTCCAAGTACATCGGTGAGCTTCACACGGACCTGAATGCCGTCACCCTGCGGACCTCGATCATTGGTCACGAACTGGGGAGCCAGTATTCACTGGTGGACTGGTTCCTGTCCCAGAGCGGGCCGGTCAAGGGTTATGAGAAGGCCATTTTCTCGGGACTTCCTACCGTAGAGCTGGCGCGTGTCATTCGCGACTACGTGATCCCGAATCCGCAACTCCATGGCCTTTATCATGTGTCGGTGGCGCCGATCGACAAGCTGTCGCTTCTTAAACTGGTAGCGGAAGTTTATGAAAAGCAAATCGATATCGTCGCCGATAGTCAAGTTTCTATAGATCGTTCACTGGACTCCTCGAGGTTCCAGGCTGCGACCGGTTACGTTCCACCTTCATGGTTGGAATTGGTTAAATCGATGCGCGCGTTGCGTTGATCATTAAATTCAATCAGGTTTGGGAAGGTAGTTATGTTCGATAATAAAGTTTTGATGATCACGGGCGGTACGGGCTCGTTTGGCCATACGGTGTTGAAGCGTTTTCTGGATACCGACGTAAAAGAGATTCGCGTATTCAGCCGTGACGAGAAAAAGCAGGAAGATATGCGCATTGCTTTGTCGAATGACAAAGTGAAGTTCTACATCGGTGACGTACGTGATCGCGATAGCCTTGATCAGGCGATGGTGGGGGTGGATTACATTTTCCACGCCGCCGCCCTGAAGCAGGTGCCTTCCTGCGAGTTCTACCCGATGGAAGCCGTGCGTACCAACGTCATGGGTACCGAAAACGTTCTGAATGCGGCCATCGCTTCGGGTGTGCAGCGCGTTGTTGTGCTCAGCACCGACAAGGCTGTTTATCCGATCAATGCGATGGGTATTTCCAAAGCCATGGCTGAAAAGCTGATGGTTGCCAAATCGCGGATGATTCCGGCGACAGGTCCGGTGATCTGCGCAACCCGCTACGGTAACGTCATGGCATCCCGTGGTTCGGTGATCCCGTTGTTCATCAATCAACTGCAGAGCGGTGAGCCGCTGACCGTCACCGACCCGAACATGACACGCTTCCTGATGTCGCTCGAGGATTCTGTTGACCTGGTTCTGCACGCGTTCGAGCACGCCGAGCAAGGCGATATTTTCGTCCAGAAAGCACCTGCCTCGACAGTGGCGGACCTGGCGCAAGCGCTCAAGGAATTGTTCGCTCGTGACAATGCCGTCAAGGTCATCGGTACCCGCCACGGTGAAAAACTTTACGAGTCGCTGATCTCCCGTGAAGAAATGGCCAAGGCCGAAGACATGGGGCGCTACTACCGTATTCCTTCGGACAATCGCGACCTTAACTACAAGAAGTTTTTTGTTGAGGGCGAACAGGAGATTTCCGATCTCGACGACTACACCTCCCACAACACCGAGCGTCTTGATGTAGAAGGCGTGAAGAAAGTTCTGTTGAATCTGGAATACATTCAGGAGCAACTTGATGCTTAAGGTCATGACGCTGGTCGGGACGCGACCAGAACTTATCAAGATGAGCCGCGTTATTGCCGAGCTTGATAAGCAGGTTAATCATGTACTGGTTCACTCGGGTCAAAACTACGACTTCGAATTGAATCAGGTTTTTTTCGATGACCTTGAAATTCGCAAGCCTGATTACTTCCTGGGTGCTGCAGGCGATACCGCAGCCAAGACCATCGCCGAAGTGATTTCCAAGGCGGATGAAGTATTTGAGGCCGAAAAGCCTGATGCGCTTCTGCTCTACGGCGATACCAATACCTGTCTGGCCGTCAT
>RCUU01001408.1_pt1 | contig 11540 bp, 12 predicted proteins | sample 2166211 | NCBI WGS metagenome assembly RCUU01 (sample SAMN09932620, study PRJNA488358) | compost metagenome | feature: garden; material: soil; isolation source: compost soil in phenylacetic acid-enriched culture | place: Germany: Experimental Botanical Garden Goettingen | collected 2016-01-27
GCCTGTCCCTTGCCACCCCCTGGCCGACAATTGCGCTGGCCGATGGCGCTCGCCGTCGCCTGCCTGCTGTGGCTTGCCGCCTCTGCCGCGGCAGGGCCAGGTGCGCCCGCGCTGTCGACCCAGGGAACATCGACATCCTCGATGCAGCTGCACGAGCCTCCCGCATCGGAGTTGGCCGACAGCGTCAGCCTGCCTCCCGCCTCCCAGTGGCGGCTCAGCGCCGAGCAGGGGCGGCGGCTGGAAGGGACCAGGGACCCGGATCCCTACCAGATGCTGCTGGCCTGGTTCCAGCACGAGATCCTCGGCCTGCTCTGCGGCCTGCTGTTTTTCCTGCCCCTCATCTATCTCAGGCAATGGCCGAGCTGCCTTGGTCATCTGCACCAGCGGCAACTGCTCTGCCATCACCTGCAATTTCGCTTCTGCCAGGGCGACTAGCGCTGCTCGCCTCGCCGGGCGCACGCCGACGCCGTCTCTGCCGCTGATCCCTTTTTGTTGATCCGCCGACCCCGTCGTCTGCGATCGCGCCCGTGCTGACTGTCATCCGGTTTCTGCCGCTGGCCCCTGGCCAGGGGCGGACTCTCTCTTTGCACAATCTCGTGGTGAGCTGCCTTCATGGACTATTACGTCAATTTGTTTATTCAGTCGATCTTTGTGGAAAACCTGGCCCTGGCCTTCTTTCTCGGCATGTGTACCTTCCTCGCGGTGTCGAAGAACATCAACACCGCCTTTGGTCTTGGCATGACGGTGCTGGTGGTCATGGTGATCGCCATTCCCCTCAACAACCTGATCTACCGCCATATCCTGCGCCCTGACAGCACCTTCCTCGGGGAGTTTGACCTGAGCTTTCTCGATTTCATCATCTACATAGGTGTGCTGGCGGCCCTGGTGCAGGTGATGGAGATGGTGCTGGACAAGCATTTCCCGGCGCTCCATCAGGCCCTGGGGATCTACCTGCCGCTGTTGACGGTGCACTGCGCCATCTTCGGCGGTGTGATGTTCATGGCCCAACGGGATTACGATTTTATCGAATCCGTAGTGTATGGGGCGGGTTCCGGGCTGGGCTGGCTGCTGGCCATCGTCGCCATCGCCGGCCTGCGCCAGAAGATGAAGTATTCGGACGTGCCAGAGGGATTGAGGGGCATCGGCATCACCTTCATAGTGGCGGGGCTGATGTCGCTCGGCTTCATGTCGTTTTCCGGGATCTCGCTGTGAGCGTGGGCTCGCCATAGCATGACGGAAGAGGGTTGATGACCGGGGCCATCAACCCAGCGTCTTGGCCATGTTGTAGCCCGTGATGTGAAAGCCTATCTCTTCGTAGAGAGCTCTGGCCCTGGGGTTGTCATGGGCGACCCTCAGCTTGATCTGGCTGACGCCAAGGCACTTCAATTCGGCCTCCAGCACCGCCATGGCGGCCTTGCCATATCCCAGGCCACGATGGGCCGGGAGTGTGTAGAAGTCATAGATAAAGGTGGTGTGGGCGGCGCTGTCGACACAGTGCCAGAGATAGCCGGCGATGGCCGCCGTCGGCGCGACTTCATTCCCCGTATTGCCACTCACAGTGTCACTCACAGGGAGGATGCAGAGCAGGCTCTGGCCCGGTGTGGCGGCCCCTTGGGGCAGGTGTTGCAGCAAGGAAGCCTCGGCTTGATGGCGGGCATCGGCCAGGGTCAGCCCGTGATTGCTGGCGAGATCCTGGGCGTAGTCGTCGATGAAGTAGTCGCGATAGGCGGGGAAAGCCGCCTCATCCATGGGGATCAGACGAACGATAGGGGTTGGCATCTGAGTGTCACTCAAGGAAAGGGAGTCGTCACCTTAACCCCGGCGCCGGGAATTAGCCAAGGGATTGGCCGGGCGTGTCGAGTCAGACTGGTTCAACAAGAAGAGCGCCCTTGGGCGCTCTTCTTTTAGTAGCAGGAGAGGTTATTTGACCCCTCTTTCGGGCAAGATCATTTGACCTCTTCACCCTTGGCCTGCAGATCCGCGTGGTAGGAGGAGCGCACGAAGGGGCCGCAGGCGGCATGGCTGAAGCCGAGATCCATGGCGACGTCTTTCAGCTCGTCGAACTCTGCGGGCGGCACGTAGCGCTTCACCGGCAGGTGGTGACGGCTCGGCTGCAGGTACTGGCCCAGGGTCAGCATGTTGACGCCGTGCTCGCGCAAGTCCTTGAGCACCTGGACAATCTCTTCGTTGGTCTCGCCCAGACCCATCATGACGCCGGACTTGGTCGGCACATGGGGGTGCATCTCCTTGATGCGGCGCAGCAGCTCCAGGGACCACTTGTAGTCGGCACCCGGGCGGGCGACCCGGTACATGCGCGGGGCGGTTTCCAGGTTGTGGTTGAACACGTCCGGCGGGGTCTCGCGGAACACCTCCAGCGCCTGCTCCATCCGGCCACGGAAGTCCGGGGTCAGGATCTCGATGCGGGTCTGGGGGCTGTGCTCGCGGATCTGCTTGATGCAGTCGGCGAAGTGCTGGGCACCGCCGTCGCGCAGATCGTCGCGGTCCACCGAGGTGATGACCACGTATTTCAGCCCCATCTCCTTGATGGTGAGCGCCAGCTTCTTTGGCTCTTCGGGATCCAGCGCCAGCGGGCGGCCGTGGGCCACGTCGCAGAAGGGGCAGCGGCGGGTGCAGATGGCGCCCATGATCATGAAGGTGGCCGTGCCGTGGTTGAAGCACTCCGCCAGGTTGGGGCAGGAGGCCTCTTCACAGACCGAGTGCAGCTTGTTCTTGCGCAGGGTGCTCTTGATGTGCTCGATCTTCTGGCTCGACGGCGGCAGCTTGATCCGCATCCAGTCCGGCTTGCGCAGCACTTCCTCGTTGGGATCCGGCATGAATTTCACCGGGATCAGGGCCATCTTGTCGCCATCGCGCAGCTTGACGCCCGGCTCCATACGAACGGGTTTGCTCATGATTCACTCTCGGTGTTTGTTATTGTCTGATTGGTAGCCATCAGGGTCTGCTCTGAGCCCTCATGGTTGCACGGCATGGGGTTGCTCATGCGGCTTCTTCGCTATTGATGATCGTTTGGTAGCCAATCAGGCGGGCCAGTTCGGCCACCAGAATGGATTGCGCCTCGGCCACGCTCTGCGGGCCGCCCAGGGCGCTGGTCTGGGTCATGGCCATGCCCGCATAGCCGCACGGATTGATGCGCAGGAAGGGGGTCATGTCCATGTTGATATTGAGGGCCAGTCCGTGGAAGGAGCAGCCCTTGCGGATCCTCAGGCCCAGGGAGGCGAGCTTGGCCTCCATGCCGAGGTCATTCTTCACGTAGACGCCGGGGGCATCGGCCTTGGCATAGGCCTGGATGTCGCTTCTGGCCAGGGTGTTGATGATGGCGGTTTCCAGGCAGGTCACCAGCTCGCGCACCGAGAGCTTGCTGCGGCGCACGTCCACCAGCACATAGAGCACCAGCTGGCCGGGACCGTGATAGGTCACCTGGCCGCCGCGATCGCTCTGCACCACAGGGATGTCACCGGGGGCGAGCAGATGCTCGGCCTTGCCGGCCTGGCCCTGGGTGTAGACGGGGTCGTGCTCCACCACCCAAAACTCGTCGGGTGTCTCGCTGGTGCGGTTGTCGGTGAAGGCCTTCATGGCGTCCCACACCGGCTGGTAGGGGCGACGGCCCAACTGTCTGACTAACAGCCGTGGCTGGGCGGGGATCTGTGATGACATCTTTCCTCACTGACTGGCGCTTGCGTCGGCAAAACAGAATGGCAAATAATCGCTCGCCCCGATGGCGGGGCGAGAGAGGCGACTCACAGGACGTAGCGAACCAGCTCGATCTTGCCGAGTGCGGTGTACATGGCTTCGATGTGCTCCTTGCTCTGGGCAGTGACCGTCACTCGTACCGAGTGATAGTTGCCCTTGGTGCTGGGCTGAACGGTCGGGCTGTAAGTGCCCGGGGCATGTTGCTGCAGCACTTCAACCACCTGATCCGGCAGGGCGGGATCGGCCACGCCAAGCACCTTGAACGGGAACTTGCAGGGGAACTCCAGCAGCTCATCAAACTTGGTATTCATCTCACTCACCTTTAGCGTCGTCACGAAACGACTTCATCTTGCATCTTGTCTGGCCGAGGTACTCGGGCCGCCAGTCGCGTCAACCATGGGCACGGCTCCATCTTATATGGGCATTGCCCGGCGCGGGATCAAGCCCGCCAGGTCGACAGGACGTGGGAATGCTGCTTTTTACCACAAATGGAGCGTCGGCGGAACCTGCAGATTGCAGGGTTATTCACTGCCATGATGCGGTAAAGACAGCAGCGGCGCCTGTTGGCGCCGCTGTTTGGTCAGGATCGTGCGCAGGTTACTTGAACCAGCTGGCGACCAGCATCACCAGGTAATCCCACAGACGGCTCATCAGGCCACCTTCCTGCACCTCTTCCAGGGCGACCAGCGGAACCTGCTTGATCTCCTTGTCACCCTGCTTGAGGAACACGGTACCGACGCGCTGACCCTTGGCCAGCGGGGCCTTCAGCTCGCTCTCGAGCTGGAAGTCCGCCTTCAGGTTGTTGCCCTGACCACGGGTGACCAGCACGGAGACATCCTGATCGACGCCCAGTTTCACTTCGGACTTGTCGCCCATCCAGATCTTCTGGGTCACCAGCTCGGTACCCGCCTTGTAGGGGGTCAGGCTCTGGAAGAAGCGGAAACCGTAAGTGAGCAGCTTCTTGCTCTCGGCGGCGCGGGAGCCTTCGCTGCTGGCGCCCAGCACCACGGCGATCAGGCGCATGCCCTCGTTGTTGGTGGCGGAGGAGACCAGGTTGTAGCCGACCTGGCTGACGTGGCCGGTCTTGATGCCATCCACTTGCAGGGACTGATCCCACAGCAGGCGGTTACGGTTGTGCTGGGTGATGCCGTTGAACACGAACGACTTCTGGGAGTAGATCTTGTACTCCTCCGGCAGGTCGCGGATCAGCGCCTGACCCAGACGGGCCATGTCATGGGCGGTACTGTAGTGGCCTTCCGCATCCAGACCGTGGGGGTTCATGAAGTGGCTGTCGTTCATGCCGAGCTTGGCGGCCCAGGAGTTCATCAGGCTGGCGAAGGAGTCGGTGCTGCCCGCCAGGTGTTCGGCCATGGCGACGCAGGCGTCGTTGCCGGACTGGATGATGATGCCCTTGTTGAGATCATCGACCGAGACCTGCTTGCCCACCTCGATGAACATCTTGGAGGAGTCGGAGTAGTTCTTGGACCAGGCGTTCTGGCTGATGGTCACCATGTCGGTGCGCTTGATGTTCCCCTTCAGCAGCTCCTGGCCGATGATGTAGGAGGTCATCATCTTGGTCAGGCTGGCGGGGGGCAGACGCTCTTCGGCGTTCTGCTCGGCCAGCACCTGACCGGAGTAGTAGTCGATCAGAATATGGGCCTTGGCGGAGATCTCCGGCGCGGCAGGCACCACCATGGGGGCGCTGTTCAGGGTGGGGACCGGCTGGGCAGTCGGCAGCGCCGAATCCGGCGTCGGTACCGGCTGGTTGGCCTGGGCGGTCGCGCTTAGCAGGGAGGCCAGAATAACGGAACGGGCAAATTTGGACATCTTGAAATTCCTGGTGCCTGGATGGGGATTACCCAAGTTGAAAAAAAGCGGGCTCCACTATACCAGATGTGCCGGTCGGTCATAGTCCGGTGTGCCATCTGGTCTGGTTTTTTATCCATCGGTTGTCGGCGTCACGCCGGGAAACGACGTGACGCCTGGATAAGGTTGTGATCCGTTTCTATCAAGGAACGATAAAGGCCTGCTCCAGCCCCCCCTGCCGGATCTGTTCCAGCAGGCTTGCCTGCTGATCGGCGGCGACCGGTCCCAGCAGCACCCGGAAGATGGCGTCGTGGGCCACCACCTGGTAGGGCACGCCGTAGCGCTGGGTCATCACCTTGCCCATGGCCTCGGCCCTGGGTTGGGAGCCGCTGGCCAGCACCTGGATCATCTTGCCCTGGCCGGTTGCGGCCTTGGGCGTGGAGAGGGTGCCGGTCGCCGTGGCGGCCGCTGCGGGAGCGGCCTTGGCCGGGGTGACTGTGGTTGCAGCCTCAGGCTGGGCCTCACCCAGGAAGGCGGCCTCCTGGGCAGCCGGCTGCATGGGTTGCATCGGCGTCATGGGCACCATCTCGACCATCTGATCCGGCTGATCGGTGATGAGCTCGAGACGCACCCTGGCCTCGCCCCCATCGACCATCTCCAGCTGCTTGGCCGCGGCATGGGAGAGATCGATCAGGCGCTCGCTGCCGAAGGGGCCGCGATCGTTGATCCGCACTATGGTCTCCAGCCCGTTGTCCAGGTTGGTGACCCGCACATAGCTTGGCAGCGGCAGATTGCGGTGGGCGGCGCTGAACAGGGTGCTGTCCTGCACGTCGCCGTTGGCTGTCTTGCTGCCATCGAGATCCTGGGACAGCCAGCTGGCGGTGCCCTCCTCGCTGTAGTGCTTGATGTCGCGCCACACCTCGTACTTCTGCTTGCCGATCCAGTAGTCCCGGTTGCCGCTCTCGCTCATGGGCTCGGGGCGCGGGATGGCGCCGGTGGCCTGCGGTATCTCGATCACCTGGGGTTTTTCCGGCTGCACTGGGACCGGCGGCGGGGGAGCCTGCTCCGGTTGGCTGCTACAGGCGGCCAGCAACAAGGTCAGCGTGAGGGGGAGAAGTTTGTGGCTGTAATGCATATGCGTCCTGGATGGCTTGACTGAGTTGATGCACCGCCATCGCATAGAGAGGGCTGCGGTTGTAGCGGGTGATCACATAAAAATTGTGGCGCGCGACCCAGTATTCCGGTCCATCGGCCTGCTCCAATGCCAGCAGTTTCACCGGCGTGTCCGGTGCCAGCGGGGTGGCGAGTTCAATCCCGGCGGCGGCCAGTTCGGCCCAGCGCTGCTTGAGCTCGGGCTCGGGCCCCAGCAGGGTACCTACTGGCGCCAATCCGATCAAGGCGGGTTCCACCACAGACTCCCCCCAGCGCCAGCTGTGCTCGGCAAAGTAGTTGGCCACGCTGCCGATGGCGTCCGCCGGGTTGGCAAACAGATCCCGCTTGCCGTCGCCATCGAAGTCGACGGCGTAGTGGCGGTAACTGGAGGGCATGAACTGGCCCATGCCCATGGCGCCGGCATAGGAGCCCTTGAGAGCGGTGAGCGGCCACTTCTCCTCCCGGGCAAGCAGCACCAGCTGGGCGAACTCCTTGGCGAAGAACTCCTCGCGGGCGGGGTAGTGGAACCCCAGGGTATAGAGGCTGTCGAGCACCGGATGGCGGCCCATCTGGCGGCCATAGAAGGTCTCTATGCCGATGATGGCGACGATGAGGGAGGCTGGCACCCGGTAGTGCTGCTCGGCCCTGGTCAGGGTGGCGGCGTGGCGTTGCCAGAAGCCGACCCCGTTCCTGATCCGCTCCGGGGTGACGAATAGCGGCCGGTAGCGATGCCAGGGCTTGGCCTCCCAGGGGCGGGTTATGGTGTCGAGCACTTCCTGGCGCAGTTGGGCCTTTGCGGTGGCTGCCTGCAACTCGGCAAGCGGCACCGAGTGCTGCAGGGCGAGCCGCTCCAGCTGCGGTGGCTCGGGGGCCGCACCGGCCGTCAGTGACGCGGCCGTCAGCAACCAGCAGGTCAGCCCCCGCCACCCCAGACTCATCAGGCCAGCAGCCTTCTGTGGGTCTGGATGGACATCAGGATGCCGAAACCCGCCATCAGGGTCACCATGGAGGTGCCGCCATAGCTCACCAGCGGCAGGGGGACCCCCACCACAGGAAGGATGCCGCTCACCATGCCCATGTTGACGAACACATAGACGAAGAAGGTGAGGGTCAGGGCGCCGCCGAGCAGGCGCTCGAAGCTGTTCTGGGCCTGCATGGAGATGAACAGGCAGCGGCTGATGATGTAGAGGTAGATCACCAGCAGCAGGGCCACGCCCACCAGGCCGAACTCCTCGCTGAACACCGCGAAGATGAAGTCGGTATGGCGCTCCGGTAAAAATTCCAGCTGGGACTGGGTGCCCTGCAGCCAACCCTTGCCAAACACGCCGCCGGAGCCGATGGCTATCTTGGACTGGATGATGTGGTAGCCGCGGCCGAGGGGGTCCTTCTCCGGGTCCAGCAGCATCAGTACCCGCTGGCGCTGGTAGTCGTGCATCAGGAAGAACCAGAGCACCGGCATAAAGGCGGCGATGAGCAGAGCAGCCAGCCCGATCAGCCACCAGCTGATCCCCGCCAGGAAGATGACGAAGAAGCCGGAGGCCGCCACCAGGATGGAGGTGCCGAGATCGGGCTGGGCCGCGATCAGCAGGGTAGGCAGCAGCACCATCACCAGGGCGATCAGCACATGGCTGAACTTGGGGGGCAGGGAGTGCCGGCTGAGCCAGGCGGCCACCATGATGGGCATGGAGAGCTTCATCACCTCGGAGGGCTGGAACTTCATGAAGCCGAGATCCAGCCAGCGCTGGGCCCCCTTGCCGATATGGCCGAACACGTCCACCGCGATGAGCAGCAGCACCACCAGGGTGAACAGGGGCACGGACCAGCGCGCATAGAGGGAGGGGGGCAGCTGGGCCAGGCCTATCATCAGGCCGAAGGCGAGGCCGCCACGCACCAGCTGGCGCACTATGGAGTCAAAGTCCTGGCCCGAGGCGGAGTAGAGCACCACCATGGAGAGGGTCATCAGCGCCAGCAGGCCGAGCAGCAGCGGCAGGTCGATGTGCAGCTTGTACCAGATACTCTGCTGGCGGGCGGAGTTACTCATGAGAGAAGACCTCGTTCTGCATGGATGGCCTCGGGAGGAGAGGCAAGGTGCGCAGCAGGCGTGCGACGTTATTCATTGGGCACGGCCTCGCTCTGATCCGGGCTTTGGGTGGACGGCTTGTCGGGCGCCGGCGGCAGCTGGGGTTCTGGCGGCAGCAGGTAGGCATCCAGCATGTGGCGGGCGACCGGCGCCCCCATGGCACTGCCGCCACCGGCGTTTTCCAGCACCAGGGCCACCACGGCCTTGGGAGCCTCGAACGGTGCGAAGGCGACGAAGAGGGCGTTGTCACGGTGCTCCACCTTGGTGGTGGCCGCGTTGTAGACCTGGTTCTCCTTGAGGCCCACCACCTGGGCGGTGCCGGACTTGCCCGCCGCCTTGTAGGGGGTATTGGCAAAGGCGCGGCGGCCGGTGCCCTCATGGCCGTTGATGACGCGCCACATGCCGTCCTTGGCCACCTGCCAGTAGGTGTCGCTCTTGGCGGCGATGGCCACGTTCGGGTTGATGGGGGCGTTGACCACGCCATCCGCCGAGGCGGTGCTCTTGAGCAGGTGCGGCGTCACGTCGTGACCGTTCTGGGTCAGTATGCTGATCGCCTTGGCGAGCTGGATGGGGGTGGAGCTCCAGTAGCCCTGGCCGATGCCGATGGAGATGGTGTCCCCCTGATACCAGGGCTGACGCCAGCGCGCCATCTTCCAGTCGCGGGACGGCATGACCCCCTTGGTCTCTTCATAGAGGTCGACGCCACTGTACTGACCGAAGCCGAACTTGGTCATGTAGCTGTGGATCTTGTCGATGCCGACCCGGTAGGCGAGATCGTAGAAGTAGGTGTCTGCCGATACCTCGATGGCGCGATAGACGTCGAGCCAGCCATGGCCCCAGCGGCGCCAGTCACGAAACTTCTTGGTGGTGCCCGGGATGGAGAAGCTGGGACCGCCGAAGTAGCGATAGTTGGGGGTGATGGCCCCCTCGTTCAGCCCCATCACCGCCATCATGGGTTTGACGGTGGAGGCGGGGGCATAGATGCCCTGGGTGGTGCGGTTCACCAGCGGGCGCGCCGGATCGTTGAGCAGCGCCGAGTAGTTGGTGTTGGAGATGCCGGTCACGAACAGGTTGGGGTCGTAGCTCGGGCTCGACTCCATGGCCAGGATGGCGCCGGTATTGGGATCCATCATGACGATGGCGCCCCGACGGCCGGCCAGCAGCTCCTGCGCCTTCAACTGCAGGCGGATGTCGATGTTGAGGTAGATGTCCTTGCCCGGCTCCGGCGGCTGGAACTTGAGGGTGCGCACCACCCGGCCGCGGTTGTTGACCTCGACCTCCTGGTAGCCCGCCACGCCGTGCAGCTGATCCTCGTAGAACTTCTCCACCCCCTGCTTGCCGATGTCCTTGGTGGCGGCATAGTTGGCGAGTTTGTCCTCCTTGTCGAGGCGCTCCACGTCACGGGTGTTGATCTTGGCCACATAGCCCAGCGCATGGGTCAGGGTATCGCCAAACGGATAGTAGCGCTTGAGATAGGCCTCTATGCTGGCGCCCGGGTAGTTGTGCTGGTTGACCGAGAAGAGCGCGACCTGATACTCGGTCAGCTTCTCGAACAGGGGCACCGGCTTGAAGCGGCGCTGGCGCTTCACCTCGGCCAGGAACCGCTCCTTGGTCCCCTCCGGCAGGGCCAGCAGGGTGATCAGCTCGTCGGCCGTCTTCTCCAGATCCTCGGTCTCTTCCGGCACTATCTCCAGGCTGTAGACGGGGCGGTTCTCCGCCAGCAGCACGCCGTTGGCGTCATAGATGAGGCCCCGTGGCGGTGCCACCGGCACGACCCGGATCCGGTTGTCGTTGGAGCGGGTCTGATAGGTTTCGTAAGACTCTACCTGCAGGTAGTAGAGATTACCCAGCAGCACCAGCATGAGGACGACCATGCCGATGTAGGCTACCAGGGTGCGCCGGAAGAACAGACGTCCCTCGGCACTGTGATCGCGCATTTCGATGCGATTCTTCAGCATGCCGTTACCTTATGGCTGACGGGGAGCAAGGGCGGGTACCACATGGATTATTCCCTGTGGTACTGGGTGTATGAGGGCGTGATGTGCCAAGGGATCATGGCTCATTCCCTGTGATACGGATGGTTGGTGGTAATGCTCCAGGCCCGGTAGAGGCTCTCGGCCACCAGCACCCGCACCAATGGATGGGGCAGGGTCAGGGGTGACAGGGACCAGCTCTGTTCGGCGGCGGCCTTGCACTCGGGGGACAAGCCTTCAGGCCCGCCTACCAGCAGCGCCACATCCCGGCCATCGAGCTTCCAGGCTTCCAGTTGCACGGCGAGCTGCTCCGTGGTCCAGGGTTTGCCGGGAATGTCCAGGGTGACGATGCGCGAGCGGCCGGCGGCGGCCAGCATGGCTTCCCCCTCCTTTTGCAGGATGCGGGGAATGTCGGCATTCTTGCCGCGTTTGCCCGCGCCTATCTCGACGAGTTCGAACGGCATGTCTTTCGGGAAACGGCGACGGTACTCTTCGAAGCCATGCTCTACCCAGGCAGGCATCTTGGTGCCCACTGCAATCAACTGGATCTTCATCGTTCGTTACGCTTGCACCTGGGTGCCACCCCAGAGTTTCTCCAGTTGGTAGAAGTCGCGGTACTCATCCTGCATCACATGGACGATGACGGAACCCATGTCCACCAGCACCCATTCACCGGTGAGCTGACCTTCCACGCTGAGCAGATCGAGCCCAGCATGGCGGGCCTCGCTGGCCAGGTGGTGGGCGATGGCGCTGACGTGGCGATTGGAGTTGCCGGAGCAGATGATCATGGTGTCCGTGATGCTGGATTTGCCGCGTAC
>RCUU01001409.1_pt1 | contig 11527 bp, 13 predicted proteins | sample 2166211 | NCBI WGS metagenome assembly RCUU01 (sample SAMN09932620, study PRJNA488358) | compost metagenome | feature: garden; material: soil; isolation source: compost soil in phenylacetic acid-enriched culture | place: Germany: Experimental Botanical Garden Goettingen | collected 2016-01-27
ACCTGACCCAGACCGCCCCCTCGTTTTCCCTGCGTGGCGGCACCCGCGAAATTCTTCGCGGCATCATTGCCAGAGGACTAGGACTGCGATGAACTCAGCACTCAATCTTGAACATGCCAACGACAGCGCCCCCTCGGAACTGCAATCGATGATCGCCGATAGCGTCGAGCGCCTGTTCGGCGAACGTATTACCCCTGAAGTGCTGGCCCGCTTCGATGCCGGTCACGCCGCCGATGCCCTGTGGCAACAGGTGGTCGAGAACGGCCTGCCCGGCGCCCTGGTGGCTGAAGACGCCGGTGGCAGCGGTGCCAGCTGGCTCGAAGCCAGCCCAGTGCTGCGCGCCATCGGCTACTGGAAAGCGCCCCTGCCCCTGGCCGAGACCATGCTCGCCTCCCTGCTCCTGTCGAACGCGGGGCTGCAGGTACCTGAAGGGCCGATCACGCTCATTCAGGTCGGCCGGCTCGGCGACGTGCGCCTGAGCGCCGACGGCCGTCTCAACGGCCGCACGGTCAACGTCCCCTGGGCCCGTACCTGCCGCTGGGCACTGGTTGCCAACGACGACGGCCGTGTGGTGCTGGTGGACCTGCGCCAGGCCCAGGTCAGCCTGGAAGCCGGCAGCAACTTTGCCGGTGAGGAGCGCGACATCCTGCAGTTCGCCGCTGCCCCGGTCCAGGCCATCGGCCACTTGCGCCTTGGCGATGTGGCCGAGCCCGTCTGGTTGCTGGGTGCCCTGACCCGCGCCTGCATGCTGGTCGGCGCACTCGAATCAAGCCTCGACCAAGCGGTGCAGTACGCCAACGAACGTGCCCAGTTCGGCAAGGCCATCGGCAAGTTCCAGGCGATCCAGCAGCAACTGGCGCAGATGGCCGGCGCCATCGGTGCCGCGCGAATGGCCACGCAAGTGGCCTTGCAGAGTGCCTGCCAGGCCCTGCAGGCACCACCGGGCAGCCGCAGCAGCCTGGCCTTCGACGTCGCCGTGGCCAAGGTCTGTGCCGGTGAAGCGGCCACCCTGGCCACCTCGGTTGCCCACCAGGTCCACGGCGCCATTGGCTTTACCCACGAACACACCCTGCATTTCGCCACCCGACGCCTGTGGTCCTGGCGCGACGAATTCGGCAGCGACGCGCAGTGGGCCGAAGTGCTTGGCCAGGCGGCGATCGCAGCGGGTAGCGAAGGATTCTGGGCCGGGTTGAGCGCACGCCAGTTGTAATCTCCATCGGTGCTATACACTGCCGGACGACCGAGGTCGTTCGGCGTGTATCGAACCAACGGAGGGGCAAGGATGACCGAGCAGGAAGTGGTAGCGTTTTGCCTGAACTTGCCAGGCGCCCGCGAAGATTACAAATGGGGCGGCGTGCACGTGCTGTCGGTAGCGGGCAACAAGATGTTCGCGATTACCAACCTCGCCGGCGGGCTGGCGTTCAAGGTCGACACCGAGTTGTTTCTCGGCTTCGTCGACCGCCCGGGCATCCGCCCTGCACCGTACCTGGCGCGGGCGCATTGGATCAGCATGCTGGAGCCCTACCCCCTGGCTGGCGAAGAATTGCGTGCATTGCTGCAACGCTCCCACCAGTTGGTGGTCAGCCGCCTGCCCAAGCGCCAGCAGGTCGGCCTCAAGCTCTAGACCCCGAACACCGGTCCCAGTGCCTTGCCCATCCAGGCACCGCCGTACAGCAAATGGTCGACCCAGAACAGCTGGTGCAAGGCGACGATGGTCCAGAACTTCACCTGGTACGGCACCTTGCGGGTCTTGTGCCGGAACAGTTGCTGGGCAAGCAACGCACCCGGCCAGCCCCCACAGAGCTCCGCGACATGCAACACCCGCTCGGGCGTACGCCAGGCATTGCCGCGCGCCTGGCGCTTGTCGTGCCAATACAGCGCAAACGCCAGCAGGCTCGCCAGCCCATAGGCCAGCAGTGGCAACGCCGTCTGGCCAGTGACGAGCAGCTGCAGCGAACCAGACAGCGGCAGCAGGCACAAGACGGCCAGAACCAGCAGTTTGCCTGCCCGGTTGCGCACCGCTGTGCTGTCTGGCTGTGCCCCTTTGGGTACCGGGCGCGTTGCCGTTTTCATGCTCAGCCCTTGGCCGTTGCCCAATCCACCCAGCCGAACTGCCAGGTGGCGAGGATGATCAGGCCAAAGATGATTCGGTACCAGGCAAAGGCAGCGTAGCTATGGTTGGCAATGAACTTGAGCAAGCCACGCACGGCGATCATCGCGAAGATGAACGAAACCACGAAGCCCACGGCAAACACCGGCAGGTCGCCCGGTTGGAACAGCTCACGGTACTTGTAGCCCGAGTACACGGCGGCGCCGACCATGGTCGGCATGGCCAGGAAGAACGAGAACTCGGTCGCCGCCTTGCGCGAGAGACCGAACAGCAGGCCGCCGATGATGGTCGAACCGGAGCGCGAGGTACCGGGGATCATCGCCAGGCACTGCACGCAGCCGATTTTCAGGGCATCGGTCCAGCGCATGTCGTCGACGTGCTCGGCACGCACCACATGCTGGCGCTGCTCGGCCCAGAGCATGATGATGCCGCCCACCACCAGGGCAGTCGCCACTGTGATGGGGTTGAACAGGTAATGATGGATAAAGTCGGCGAACAGCACACCGAGAATCACTGCCGGCATGAAGGCTACCAACAGGTTGACGGTAAAGCGCTGGGCGCTGGCCTCACGCGGCAGGCCGACGACCACATCGAAGATCTTGCGCCGAAATTCCCAGACCACCGCCAGGATCGCCCCCAGCTGGATAATGATGTTGAAGGCCATGGCCCGCTCGCCACCAAAGTTGATCATGTCGGCTACGACGATTTGGTGGCCAGTACTGGAGATGGGCAAAAACTCCGTAAGCCCTTCGACAATCCCTAGTATTACTACCTGTATGGCGGTCCAAAAATCCATCATTCCCCCGTGGAGCCCTGCGCGCGGCAGGCCCCTTCGTTCAATTTTTTAAGTGACTTGAAAGTACTCGGTACGTGATTTCCAGCGTCGTCAGGCGAGCGTGAAAAACAACTGTAAGACCAAGGCAGTATTCAGGTTTCTGCATTTTGCGGCGAAATCCTATCAGACCCGGGCATTAAACGCTGCCCGTGGACTGCATCCGCCAACATGAAATTCCTGACAGCCTGGCCGCCAAACAACGCGGCCCGTAGCAGCTGGCGAAGCCTGCGTCCGGCTCGGGCCGCGTTCGGACGCAGGCTCCGCCAGCGGCTACAAGAATGAGTCGCAGCAAAAAACGCTTAACGGACAGGTATTAGGTACAATCGCGGCCCTTTTTTTGACGTTTCAAGGAATGCCAATGTCCGGCCTTGAATTGTTCGCCGCCGCACTGGGGGTGATCGCCGTATGGCTCACGGTCAAGCAAAACCCCTGGTGCTGGCCGATCGGGCTGGTGATGGTCCTGCTCTATAGCTGGGTGTTCTTCCAGGTGAAACTGTACTCGGACATGCTGCTGCAATGGGTCTATGCCGTGCTGCAGGTGTACGGCTGGTGGCAATGGACCCGCGCCGGTGTCGCCCGTCAGGGTCGACAGATCAGTTACTTGCCCGGCCAACCGCTGCTGCTGGGCCTGGGTGCCGGCTTGCTGGCCAGCCTGGCCCTGGGCGCGGCCATGGCCAACCTCACCGATGCCGCACAACCCTGGCTCGATGCCGCACTGACCGCCTTCAGCCTGGTGGCGCAGCTGTGGATGGCACAAAAGCGCGTGCAATGCTGGCCACTGTGGATCGTACTGGACGTCATTTTCGTCGGCCTGTTCCTGTACAAGGGCATGTACCTGACCGCGGCACTCTATGGGTTGTTCACTTTGCTGGCGGTTCAAGGTTGGCGCACCTGGCGTAAAGACCCGGTGTTGCAGCCATGAAGGTACTGGTACTGACCGGCCCGGAATCCAGCGGTAAAAGCTGGCTGGCAGAGGAGATTCGCGCCAACTTTGCGGGTATTTTGGTCGGTGAATACGTACGGCACTTCATCGACAGCGAAGCCCGTGAAACCTGCTACGATGACGTTCCGGCAATAGCACTTGGCCAGTTGGCCTGGGAAGATGCAGCGCGCGCCAAACAACCGTCACTGTTGATTCTCGACACGCACTTGCTAAGCAATATGCTTTGGAGTCGTGCACTGTTTGGCGATTGCCCGGCCTGGCTCGAAGCCGCGTTATTGGCGCGCCATTATGACCTGCATCTGCTGCTCAGCCCCGAGGCAGTCGCCTGGCATGACGATGGGCAACGCTGTCAACCGCAGTTGGCCGAGCGCCAAAAATTCTTCCAGGCCAGCCGGGATTGGCTTGCCCAGCGCCACCTGCCCTACCAAGTGGTGGAGGGCGACTGGGCCCAGCGCAAAGGTGTCGCGTTCGCCGCAGTTGCCCGGTTATTAAGGCAAAAATAGCGCCCCTGGCGCGGAAAATGTCCACTCCTGAAACACCTCCAGCGGCACAAACCCTTGTTCCAGAGCCTTCCAGGCCAAATTCTGGGAAAGTGTTAAGCCATTGATACAGGCCTCCCCCAAGGCCCATAACCAGCATGGCCGCCCGTCAGAACAACACCTCTGCGTCACTGCTGTCTCAGCGGTGTTACAACATTTTTTTGACTGTCTCGACAATTAAACCCAAGTCTTTGTTTTTCAATAGAAAACAAAACACGGCACACCTTCTGCTATATCCCTCGCAACGCTGAAAAGGGCCAGCGCACTACAGAAGGAATTGCCGTCGTGGGGAAATTTGATAAAGGCATTTATCGCCTCCTACTGATTGGATGTGCATTGGGATCAAGCTTCAGCCTGCCTGTTCAGGCCGAAAACGGGGTTGTCGTCATTACACGTGATGTGCAACCGCGTAACGCAACGCGTCCTCCGCTCGTTCCCGACCCGAATCCCGTCACCGTCAACACCAACCCCTCCGCGCAAGTTCTCAAACAAACGAACGAGCTGAGCGATGGTGACTTTGCCAACATCAGCAGCGGTGCCGGCATCAGCTCCCTGGTCACTCAACAGACCAACAACCTGGGCCCCAATATCAACAACCAGACCCAACTTCCCAATATGGCCGGTGGGCGTTCGAATGGTTCGGGCAGCGGCATCGCCAACATGGTCAATTCAAACGTTCAGCGAGGTCTGGGTGCGTTGAAAATCCTGACCGGAGGCCAATGAGATGAGTCGTTCGCTACTGATCCTGGCCATGTTTTGCAGCGCCCCAGCCTTTGCCCAACCCCCCGTGATCAATAACGCCAACATCGACAGCTCCGGCAAGCAATACCAAGGCAACCTCGGAGTCAACCAGGCCGCGGGCGATCAACAGCAACAGGTCAATGCCCGGGCCATTGCCATAGGCCACAACGCCAGCGCAACGACGCAGATTCGTCAACGGTTGCGCACCCATGTCGACCCCGCGATCGATGCGCGGTCAAGTATTCAAGGTGACTCCTTCAGTCATGGCAACGGCATTCTGGGCGTCAACCAGAGTGCGGGCGCCGGCACCCAACAAGCTAACGCAGTGCGGATCAGCATCAGTGCCAATCCGCAAAGTATCGACGACAGCGTCCTCATGCAACAGAACGTGACGCTGTTCAACAACTCCGATCCGACTGATTCCGCACCCGGCTATCGCCAGGTCGCTACCGGCGACCAGGCTTTCACCGGTAGCCGTGGGGTTACTCAGTTGAATCAGAGCGCCGGGGTGGGAAACCAGATGGCCAACACCCTGCGCGTACGGGTCGCGGATTGACCCAAACAGGTAATAACAACACTTAACCTAAAATAAAGTACGGAGAATCACCATGAAACCCTCGATGGCACTAAAGCCTCTGGTTTTCGCAATTGCTGCGGTCATGGCTGTTGCTGTACAAGCTGATAACGGCAGGCGTCACCATCAAAACAACAACTACAAGCCAAAAGTAGTTCACACCTACGCAACGGCGGAAGCGAACGACAAACAGAGGAGCACGGGTAACTTCATTCGCAACGAAGGGACTGTAAACGAAGCCGAGATGAGCGACTCGGCCGAAGGCGCAGCAGGCAACGTCGGCGTCAACGTGGCCGCCGGCAACGGCAACCAACAAGACAACGCGGCCGCCATCGCGAACGCCGGCTCCGACGTCTCGGAAATCGATAATGCCTTCGTGTTCGGTCATGCCGATGCTACCGCGCAAGTCAGACAATACAGCAACGACAACAAAGTCATAAACTACTCCACCCAAAACTCTGCCGTGATGAGCGGATCGGGTAATGGCGGCGACGGCAATATGGGTATCAACATTGCTGGCGGCGACCTTAACCAACAGAAAAACACCATGGCAATTGCCAACTCCAATGCTCCTTTGGGTAACGCAACAGCCACCGCCTCTGCCGATCAGAACGGTCCTGGCCTGACAGTGATCAACGGTGCCGATCGGACCTACAGGGTGGATACGCTGTCGTTTACCAAAACCTCCAGCGGTGAATTCTCTCGCAGTAAATCATCCGAGCTGAGCGTTGATAAGAGCGCTTCTTCGAGCTGGTCTGCCAACTCCGACAAGAGCTTTTCTGTGAGCGGTGACCGGAGCAGTGCTTCGAGCGGTAGCAATAGCAGCTCTGCAAGTGGCAGTAATAACAGCGCCGCGAGCGGCAGTAACAGCAATTCGCTGAGCGTTGATACCAGCGCCACCTTGGCCGCCAGCTTGGGCATCGATGTGAGCGCCGATGCTAGCGCTGAAACCAACACGACCAGGACCGTGACCAACACGTTTGGGCCGTTCGAGTTCAGCCGCTCCCGTAGTGTCGATAGATCGGCCAGCGCATCGCTCGATGCATCGCTTGACGCATCGGTCGACGCATCGATCGAAACATCGCTCGACGCTTCGCGCGAATCTTCGTTCGACAGATCGCGTGAGTCTTCGTTTGACCGGTCTCGCGAATCTGCCTACGACAAATCGCGTGAATCTTCGTTCGCCGTATCGGGTGAAAAATCCTCCTCCAAATCGGGCGACAAGGCCTCCGAAAGCTCGTACGACAAATCCAAGAGCTTCAGCGAAACCAGCTCTTATGATTTGAGCAACACCGTGTCCTGGCAAGTGCTGACCCCAACTGGCTGGGCAAACCCTGTGACCAACACTGCTACTCTGAGTGGATCGGTCAATGGCGGTAGTGGCAACCTGGGCGTCAACGTGGCTGCTGGTGTGGGCAACCAACAAAGCAACTCGCTGGCCATTTCCAACCAATCGTTCTAATTGCTGTCTCTCGAGGCCCCCTTACGGGGGCCTTTTTCAACACAACCAGAAGGCGTCCCACCATGCGCATTATCGCCTTGGCATTTTTGCTTTGCGTGGCCAGTGTGATCGAGGCGGCACAAATGCCGCTTTCCGTATTACCAGGCGGGGCAGTGGTATACAAGCCGATCCAAAGCATGCGCGAGCGCAAGTTTGCCGACCTGGTCCAACAAAAAACCGACTTCAGTTGCGGCGCAGCTGCCCTGGCGACCATATTGCGCCAGGCCTATTGGCTGGACGTGAATGAAGAACAGATTATCGAAGGCATGCTCGCCCACGCCGACCAGGATCTGGTCCGCGTGCAAGGCTTCTCCATGCTCGACATGAAGCGCTACGTGGAAAGTATCGGCATGCGGGCCCGGGGTTATCGGGTCGCGCCAGACACCTTGCACAACATCCGCATTCCGGTAGTGGTACTGATGGACATCCGTGGCTACAAGCATTTTGTGGTCATGCAGAAAGCCGAAAAAGACTGGGTCTATATCGGTGATCCGGTACTCGGTCATAAACGCTTCAAAACCGAAGATTTCCTCAAGGGCTGGAACGGCATTGTCTTCGCCGTCATCGGCCAGGGCTACGACAAGACCAATGCCTTGCTCGACCCACCCATGCCACTGACCGCCAAGAACCGCATCAATAACTTCACCCCGGTGCAGGATGCAGAGTTGATGGACTTCGGATTCATCCAAAGCGACTTCTTCTAATGACAAGGGAGCATGAAGCTCCGGGAGCATCCCATGAAGACTCCAATCTGGCTGGCCGTGGTTTGCCTGGCCGCCAGCCTGCCGACCCAGGCACAAACGTTCAAACCTATCGAACTGAAGGACCAGGAGTTGGCAAACCTGCGTGGCCGCTACGTCATGCCGGGGCGGATCATCAGTTTCGGGATTGTCATGACCAGCACCTGGCAAAATGCCAACGGCGATGTGATCGGCGCGACTTCTTCGATGCAGATTCAACAGTCGACCATCAAGCCACAGTTCTATGTGTCGATGATCGACAAAAAAGGCGGTGACGGTTCGACGCAATCACAAGGTACCGGCATCGTGACTGGCGGTGGCGGCCTCAACAGCACCCAAGGCGTAACCCAGGTCGTGCGTGCCGCCGGCGATAACAACAGTGCCTACAACAACGTCGATATCAACGTCAAAGAGGCCAGCCAGGCATCCGCGGCACAACAACCCCAGGGCCAGGCCCTGGCCGCAGGCTCGACCCTGGTCGGCGCCAACGGTGCCGGCTCACTGAGTGTTTCCTCGACAGGTGCGGGTGTGCAGCTCAACATCGTGGCCAACAACAACCAGGGCAATACCGTACAACGTATAGCCCAGGGTGGGTTGATGCAGAACACCACCTTGCTCGGAGGGGGTAACCAGGTCAGTAACCTCACGTCGCTCAATGTGGTGCTGCGCGACAACCTGCCGACGACCGGGTCGATGAACAACAACCTGGACCAGTTGAAAGGCCTACGCACTCTCGGATACTGATCTACGCTCAGTCTCATCAAAAGTAGTCAGAAGGGACGGCTATCTCATGCACCGATCGTTTACGTTCAATGCAGTCGTTTTGCTGAGTGCACTGGGCCCAGCCACATTGCTGCAAGCAGCACCGGACCCCCAGGTCGAAGCACTAAAACAAGAACTCATGGAGCTGAAACAGCGGTACGAAGCACAACAGAACGCGCTGATGGTGCTTGAACAGCGCGTTCGCCAGGTCGAAGAAGCACCTGCCACACCCGCCCCCAAACGCCTGACCAAATCCCCTGCTGAAACGACCCAGGGCGGCCAGACAGTGGCCGCAGGTGCACCAGGAACCACTGGCAGCTCCTACGGGCAATCGCTCAAGGAAGATTCGGAACCGGCACAAAGCGTATCCAACCTGTACGACGAAGCCAGCGGCTTTTTCGGTGGCGGCAAGTTCAGTGTCGAAACCGGCCTGACCTACACCCACTACGATACCCGTGCCCTGGTGCTCAACGGCTTTCTGGCACTGGACTCGATATTCCTGGGTAACATCAACCTTGACCGGATCAAGGCTGACAACTGGACGCTGGACCTGACAGCGCGTTACAACATGGCACAACGTTGGCAGTTCGATGTCAACGTGCCAGTGGTCTACCGCGAATCGACCTATTCCTCCGGCGGCGCTGGTGGGGCGGGCCCTGTCACCTCCGACGCCACCGTTACCCGCGATCCGACCATTGGCGATGTCAACTTCGGCGTTTCCTATAAGTTCCTCGATGAGTCGGAAAACCTGCCCGACGCGGTCTTCACATTCCGGGTCAAGGCGCCGACCGGTGATGATCCCTATGGCATCAAACTGGTCAACGACCCCACCAACGACAACTTGTCGGTACCTGAAGATCTCCCAACCGGCAACGGCGTCTGGGCGATCACCCCGGGCATCTCGCTGGTCAAGACCTTCGACCCTGCCGTGTTGTTCGGCAGCCTGGCCTATACCTACAACATGGAGGATTCGTTCAGCGACATCAGCCCCCAGATCAACTCCAAGGTGCCGGGTGATGTGAAGCTCGGCGATTCCTGGCAGGTCGGCGCCGGTATTGCGTTTGCCTTGAACGAGAAGATGAGTATGTCGTTTTCGTTTACCGATCAGTTCGCCCGCAAGAGCAAGATCAAGCCGGACGGCGGCGAATGGCAATCGATTTCCAACAGCGACTACAACTCGGCCAACTTCAACATCGGCATGACCCTGGCAGCCTCCGACAACCTGACAATCGTGCCCAACCTGGCCATCGGCCTGACCGACGACTCGCCGGACTTCTCCTTCAGCCTGAAATTCCCGTACTACTTTTAACGGCAAAGCCCGCCTTCGGCGGGCTTTTAGCTGCAAGCTAGAAGCTAGAAGCTAGAAGCTAGAAGCTAGAAGCTAGAAGCTAGAAGCTAGAAGCTCACCTTATCTGATGCTTGTGCAACAAGCGGTAGAAGGTCGGCCGGGAAATCCCCAACACCTTGGCGGCAATGCTCAAGTTGTCGCTGTGACGGTTGAGCACATCGCACAATGCCTGGCGTTCAGCCCGGTGCTTGTAGTCTTCGAGGGTGCCCATGGTTGGCGCGAAGGTATGCTGGCTGAGCAGCCCCAGGTCCTGGGCCTCGATTTGCCGTCCCTCGGCCAGGACCAGGCCGCGTCGCACCCGGTTGGCCAATTCGCGAACATTGCCCGGCCAGTCATGCTTGCCCATGGCAACCAGGGCGTCTTCGCTGAAACTGCGTGGACGCCGCCCGGTTTCCAGGCTGTAGAAATGGGCAAAGTGGTTGGCCAACATCGACAGGTCGCCGTGCCGCTCGCGCAAAGGCGCGGTCAGCACCTGCAAGACATTGAGCCGGTAGTACAGGTCTTCACGGAAACGGCCCTTGGCAATCGCCCCTTCCAGGTCAACGTGGGTGGCTGCCAGTACCCGTACATCCACCGGGATCGGTTGGCTACCACCGACACGCTCGATATGTTTCTCCTGCAAAAAGCGCAGCAGATTGGCCTGCAATTCCAATGGCAAGTCGCCGATTTCATCGAGGAACAGGGTGCCACCATGGGCCGCCTCGATGCGCCCGCTCTTGCGCTGGTGAGCGCCGGTAAAGGCGCCCTTCTCGTGCCCGAACAGTTCGGACTGAATCAAGTGTTCGGGGATCGCCCCGCAGTTGATCGCCACGAACGGCTTGGCATGGCGCTGGGACTGGCGGTGCAACGTGCGCGCAACCAACTCTTTACCGGTACCGCTTTCGCCACGGATCAATACGGGTGATTCGGTCGGCGCCAGTTTGCTCAGCAACTTGCGCAATTCGCGAATCGGTCGGCTGTCACCCAGCAACTCATGTTCGTTTTCGTGTACATGGATCGAACCCTTGCCACGCAAACGCGCCATACCAAATGCACGGCCGAGGGTCACCTGCACTCGCGACACATCGAAGGGCAAGGTATGGAAGTCAAAAAACCATTCGCACACAAAGTCCCCGGCATTCTGCACGCGCAGGACTTCCTGGTTGAGCACGGCAATCCATTCGGTGCCGCTGCGGCTGATCATATCCTTGACCGCTTCGGGGCGCTCCAGGTGAAAAGGCTGCAAACGCAGTAGCCCGACGTCGCAGTGATGCTCCGGCGCGGACTCCAGCGTACAACTATCGACGTCCCAGCCCACAGTACGTAACCCAGGCAGCAGCCGATGGCAGTCGTCACAAGGATCGACGATAAGCAGGCGACGGGTTGGTGCTATATCAAGCATGACCGTTCCTTGGCGCCAATTATTGGAAAAGTTATTAGAAACAGTACGTTGGC
>RCUU01001411.1_pt1 | contig 11521 bp, 11 predicted proteins | sample 2166211 | NCBI WGS metagenome assembly RCUU01 (sample SAMN09932620, study PRJNA488358) | compost metagenome | feature: garden; material: soil; isolation source: compost soil in phenylacetic acid-enriched culture | place: Germany: Experimental Botanical Garden Goettingen | collected 2016-01-27
ATATCCGTTGGGCTGTCAGCCGTTTCCATCAGGAAGAGCTGTTTTTCGGGCATGGCACCGATAACGCCTGGGACGAAGCGCGGCTGTTGGTGCTGGGTGCCGTCCACCTGCCGTGGGAAATTGCCGACAGTTATCTGGACTGCCGCCTCGAAGACGAGGAGTTGGTTCACATCCAGCAGTTGATCGCGCGCCGCATCGAAGAGCGGGTGCCAACCGCCTACCTGTTGGGCGAAGCGTGGTTCTGCGGGATGTCTTTTATCGTCGATGAGCGGGTGCTGATACCCCGCTCGCCGATCGGCGAGCTCATCGAAAACCGCTTCGAACCGTGGCTGCCGGCAGAACCTGCGCGCATTCTCGACCTGTGCACCGGTTCCGGCTGCATGGGTATTGCCTGCGCCGAAGTGTTCCCGCATGCCGAGGTGGTGCTGGCCGACCTTTCGTTCGAGGCGCTGGAAGTAGCTAACCAGAACATCGAGCGCCATGGCCTGGAAGAGCGGGTCTACGGCGTACAGGGCGATGGTTTTGGTGGCTTGCCGAATCAGCGCTTCGACCTGATCGTGTCCAACCCTCCCTACGTCGATGCCGAAGACTTCGCCGACATGCCCGAGGAGTACCACCACGAGCCAGAGCTGGGCCTGGCCTGCGGCGCCGATGGCCTGGACCTGGTGCGGCGCATGCTGGCCGAGGCTGCGGATCATCTCAACGACAAGGGCTTGTTGATTGTCGAGGTGGGGAACAGCCAGGTGCATGTAGAGGCGCTTTATCCGGAAGTGGACTTTGCCTGGCTGGAATTTGCCCGGGGTGGGCATGGGGTGTTCATGTTGACGGCCGAGCAGTGCCGACAGCATCAGGCGGTGTTTGCTTCAAGGGTTTGATTTTCTCCTTGAGGGGCTCATCGCGGGCAAGCCCGCTCCTACAAGGTGGATTGCCAAGGCCTCATTGCACTGCAGCCCCCCGTAGGCGCGGGCTTGCCCGCGATGAGGCCCTCGAATATCTCACCGATGCGTGGCAATCCAGATCAACAACCCGGCCTGGAACACCGCAAAGGCCACCAGGCAGGTGATGGTAAAACGCATGCCCACATCTTCGCGCTTGAACTGGTTGACCCGTTCTTCCTGTTCGCGCAATTTGCTCTCCTGGGCCAGCAGATTCTGCTCGGCTTGCTGCAACATGCCGGCAGCCTCGAGGATTTCCACGACCTGGACTTTCTCCTTGTTCCAGATACCGGTCAGTTCACCCACCTGAACGTCTTCGACGCGTGCCTTGAGATGCTGCGCGTCAGCGTACTCCACGATCAGGCCATGGCTGCGCAGGACGTGATCGCGGCGCAGGCGGGTGTCTTCGTTCAAGGCGTCCTTGCTCGGCAATGGCATGCCGTCGACGCGATAGTGCGACCATTTCTTCTGTGCCCAGAGAATGCCCTGGGCGATCAGGAAGCGCCCGAGGCCGCGGTTGAGCGGTTCCATCTGCAAGCCAGCGGCGGGTTCGAGGCTGACCTTATGCGACCGGTGATCGACCCAGATGTCCAGGCGGTTTTGCTCTTTGCGCACACGCTGGTTCGGCAATTGCACGGCCAGGCGAAGCAAGCTCAGTTCCTTGTCATGGCGCTCGGCGCGGCCGTACTGGACGAAGCGCAAGGGGCGGGCGCCGGCGCGATCGGTCGGCAGCGGTGCCAGGCGCAGCATATGGAACTGCTCGGGCTGCACATCCGTCCACGGCTTGATCACGGCTTCGGCAACGGGCGATTCGGCAGCGGCTTCGGGGGAGTCCTGGGTTTGGGCATCAGTCATCACGGCGGTCCTCTTTCGCGCAGCAAGCCGGCAACGAACTGAGTGCCAGCATCTGCTTATCGGCCGATTCTCCCGGGACTGGAGGCGTTTTCTGTGCACATGCACTCAATATGCCGGCAAGGCCTGAATGAAGCCCACCACACTGCGGCCCATTTGCGCTGCCAACGGCAAGCTCGGATCATCATAGGAATCGAGCTGTTGCTTGAGGTCGTTGGGGACGATGCGCAGCACATGGTTCATGCCGTCGATCAGGGCCAGTTCGGCATCGGGCCTGGCCGCCTTGAGCAACTGCGCGTCCTTGCTACTGACCTGCATATCGTTACGGCCCTGCACAATCAGTGCGGGCATCGTCAGGCGGGCGAAGTCGGCTGCCGGGTCCTGGCGGAACAGGGAAATCAGGTAGGGTTGCACACTGGGGCGAAAGATCACCTGCAATGGGTCCGGGACATTGGCGTCGGTCTGGCCGGCCTTGAGCGTCGCGATCAATTGCAGAGCGCGCGGCAGCAGCGGGCGGGGCAGGCGCGCCTGGAGTTGTTCGGTCAATACCTGGTCAATGGGCCGTGCACTGCCGGCCAGGGAGATCACAGCCTCGGGATTGACCTGGGCGGCGGCAAGGCTGGCGATCAATGCGCCTTCACTGTGGCCCAAAAGGATCAGCGGCCCCAGGCGCGAGTCGGCCTGCAGTTGGCGGCTCCAGGCCACGGCGTCGGCAACATAGCCGTCGACACTGAGTTTGCGTTCGTCGGGTTGGGCGGCATAGCTTTGGGCCACACCACGCTTGTCGTAGCGCACGCTGGCAATGCGGTTTTTCGCCAGCAGCAGGGCCAGGCGCTTGAGGCTGTCGTTCTTGCCCGCTGGATTGTTGCCATCACGGTCCGTGGGGCCGGAACCTGCAATCAGTAATACCACCGGCACCGGGCTGTCCGAGCGAGGTAACAGCAAGGTGCCCTTGAGTACACCGCTGCCGGTATCGAGGCTGACTGGCCGCTGCAACACCCCGGAGTTGGCTGCCTGGGCCAACCCGCAGCAGAACAAAAGCACCAGGGTCAAAAATCGCAACATCATCAAGCCATCATCGAGGAATGCCCATAGGACTCGACAATTGCCCGAAGGTTCGCAGGCGCAAGGGATGAACTGACCGGTTAGCCTGCGTATACTGGCGGCCTTGGTTAAATTTGGCTGATTTCGCGGAGCGTCCTGCATGTCCGGCAATACCTATGGCAAGCTGTTCACTGTCACCACCGCTGGCGAAAGCCATGGCCCGGCGTTGGTCGCCATTGTCGACGGCTGCCCGCCCGGGCTCGAACTGTCGCTGCAAGACCTGCAGCATGACCTGGACCGGCGCAAGCCCGGTACCAGTCGCCACACTACCCAGCGCCAGGAAGACGATGAGGTGGAAATCCTCTCCGGGGTTTTCGAGGGCCGCACCACTGGCTGTGCCATTGGCCTGTTGATCCGCAACACCGACCAGAAGTCCAAGGACTACTCGGCAATCAAGGACCTGTTCCGCCCGGCCCATGCCGACTACACCTACCACCACAAATACGGTGAGCGTGACTACCGTGGCGGTGGCCGCAGTTCGGCGCGCGAAACCGCCATGCGCGTGGCCGCCGGCGCCATCGCCAAGAAGTACCTGGCCAGCCAGGGCATCCGTATTCGTGGCTACATGAGCCAGTTGGGCCCGATCGAAATTCCGTTCAAGACCTGGGAGTCGGTGGAGCAAAACGCCTTCTTCAGTCCTGACCCGGACAAGGTCCCGGAGCTGGAAGCCTACATGGACCAGCTGCGCCGTGACCAGGACTCGGTCGGGGCGAAGATTACCGTGGTCGCCGAGGGCGTCATGCCGGGCTTGGGCGAGCCGATTTTCGATCGCCTGGATGCCGAACTGGCCCATGCCCTGATGAGCATCAACGCGGTCAAGGGCGTTGAGATCGGCGCCGGTTTCGCCAGCGTCGCCCAGCGTGGCACCGAGCACCGCGACGAGATGACCCCTGAAGGTTTTCTCAGCAACAATGCCGGCGGCATCCTGGGCGGTATCTCGTCCGGCCAGCCGATCGTTGCCCACCTGGCGCTCAAGCCTACCTCGAGCATTACCACGCCGGGACGCTCGATCGATGTGCATGGCAATCCGGTCGAAGTCATCACCAAGGGTCGTCACGATCCTTGCGTGGGCATTCGGGCCACGCCGATTGCCGAAGCGATGATGGCCATCGTGCTGATGGATCACCTGTTGCGCCACCGCGGGCAAAACGCCGATGTGCGTGTGCAGACACCGGTGCTGGGCCAACTCTGATGACCCAGGGTGATAATCGCGCCCCGGTGGCTTGACCGCCGTGGCGCCGATCCCTTACTGGCGCCTGTCCAGTTTCTACCTGTTCTATTTCGCCCTGCTCGGTTCGACCGCGCCGTTCCTGGCGTTGTATTTCGACCACCTGGGCTTTTCCAGCGCGCGAATCGGCGAGCTGGTCGCCATCCCCATGCTGATGCGCTGCGTCGCGCCGAACCTGTGGGGCTGGCTGGGCGACTACACGGGGCGGCGCCTGGCCATCGTGCGTTTCGGCGCGGCCTGTGCGCTGCTGACCTTTTCTTTGATTTTCATCAGCAAGAGCTACGCCTGGCTGGCCATGGTCATGGCCCTGCATGCATTTTTCTGGCATGCGGTGTTGCCGCAATTCGAGGTCATCACCCTGGCGCACCTGCAAGGGCAAACCGCCCGTTACAGCCAGATACGCCTGTGGGGTTCGATCGGCTTTATCCTGACGGTGGTGGGCCTGGGCCGGCTGTTCGAATGGTTGAGCCTGGACATCTATCCGCTGGCGCTGGTGTTTATCCTGGGCGGCATCGTGCTCAGCAGCCTGTGGGTGCCCAACGCCCAGCCGCCGGCCACGGAGAACCGCCCGGGCGCCGAGGGTTTCCTCAAGCAGCTGGCCAGCCCTGGCGTGTTGGCTTTCTACGGCTGCGTAGCACTGATGCAATTGAGCCATGGGCCGTATTACACCTTCCTGACCCTGCACCTGGAACACCTGGGTTACAGCCGTGGTGTGATCGGCATGCTCTGGGCCTTGGGCGTGGTCGCCGAAGTGCTGATGTTCCTGGCCATGAGCTGGATCCTGGCGCGGGTATCGGTGCGCCGGGTGCTCCTGGTCAGTTTCCTGCTGGCGGCGTTGCGCTGGCTGTTGCTTGGCAGCCTTGCCGAACACCTGTGGGTGCTGTTGCTGGCTCAGGTCATGCACGCGGCCACTTTCGGCAGCTTTCATGCAGCCGCCATCCATTTCGTCCAGCGCAGTTTCGGAGCGCGCCAGCAAGGGCAGGGGCAGGCCCTGTACGCCGCGCTGGCGGGAACCGGTGGTGCCCTGGGTGCGCTGTATTCGGGCTATAGCTGGAATACCCTGGGCGCCACTACCACCTTTAGTATTGCCAGCGTCGCAGCGCTGGCTGCAGCCGTTATGATTGCCACTTGTATGAAAGAGGACAGGGCATGAACCTGATTTGTGTTGAAGGAGTTGCCCCCCAATGAGCAGCCTGAGCGTGTACCACGCGTCCACCCCGGACCTTCCCAACAAGGTATTGACCCACCTTGAAGACATCGCCTCGACCCTGGGCGAGCACGGCGTGCGTTTCGAGCGTTGGCAGGCCGAAGCGCCGATCCAGCCTGGCGCGAGCCACGAGCAAGTGATTGCAGGCTATCGGAACCAGATCGACAGTTTGATGAACGAGCATGGCTACGGCGCCGTCGATGTGATCAGCATGAACAGCGATCACCCGCAATTGGCTGAGCTGCGTGCCAGTCTTCTCGACGAGCATCGGTACAGCGCGGACGATGCATGCTTCTTCGTGGCAGGGCGTGGCTTGTTCAACCTGCACATCGATGACTACGTCTACGCAGTGCTGTGTGAAAAGGGCGATTTGATCGTCGTGCCGGCTGGCACCGCGCACTGGTTCGACATGGGGGAACACCCGCACTTCGTGATGGTGCGTTTGTCCACCAAGCCGGACTATGTGCCCGAGTTCACCGGCCAGGATATCGCCGAACGCTTCCCGCGCCTGGACGATTGATCAAGGCGCTGCCACAGGTTTCGTAGCAGCTGCCGCCAGGCTGCGTCTTTGGCAGCAGCTACGCAAAAGCGGTCGACAGTCAAGCCGAATGGTACGTTGGCAAGGCAAAGCGATTCTGGCTTTGCAGCAGCGAAATGTTGGGCAACTGACTGGCCTGCTCGGCCACGTCCCGACGAATGGCGCTGATCACCCAGGATAATTGCTCCCGAGAGTGCAATTGCGCGTAAGAAATAGACCGTTTGATCTGTTTTCCGTCCGCGCTACGCAACGTCAGCAGCACACCGCCATCCGGGCGCGGTTGAACGGTAACCTGATACGCAGAGAATACTGACGCGAATTTTTGCTGGATGAGGTCCATGTCAACTCCCTTGGCTTCTGGTGGACAAGCTTGGAGTAGACAGGTGCAGCGATTATGCCAGCCCGCTGCTTTTTAAAAGTGATCGAATATCAAAGAGTTATGCATCAGAGCCGCACTAAGGGTCGTGCAATATGCATGATGGGCGTTTTTCGATAATGCAATTTGCAGGCTACTGCCTGCCAGAACATTGCGCTCTTACTGTGTAAGACCACGGCTTGCCAATAAATTCCCTTGCAGTTGACCATAGGCTTTCGCTGTTGACCGACAGCAGCCCGCTCGGGACACTGGGCTTTTCCGTCAACCAGGAGGTAGGTATGTCAGATGAGCGCAACCCGCAGCAGATGACCGACGACGAAGCGGCGCAGTTCGCCGAACAGGTTTTCGATGTGGCACGCAACGGGGACGCGGTGATGCTTGGCCGCCTGCTCGAAAAGGGCCTGCCGCCCGACTTGCGCAATCACAAGGGCGACACGCTCCTGATGCTGGCGAGCTACCACGGCCACCTGGAAGCCGTACGCGTGCTGCTCCAACATCGCGCTGACCCTGAAATCCGCAATGACAATGGCCAGAGTCCGATTGCCGGCGCGGCGTTCAAGGGCGACTTGCCTGTGGTGCAACTGCTGGTGGAGCAGGGCGCCGACCTGGAAGGCACGTCGGCCGATGGGCGCACGGCCTTGATGATGGCAGCGATGTTCAACCGCACGCCGATGGTTGAATACCTGTTGAGCAAGGGCGCCGACCCCAAGCGCCAGGATGCCAAGGGTATCACTGCCCTCGGTGCGGCCCAGGCCATGGGCGCACAAGACACCGCGGCACTGCTGCAAGCGCTGATCGGCTAACCCTGGGGCTGGTTTTGCGGCTATCCTTTGCGCCCTTTTTTGTTTGTCAGGCCGTCCCCATGAAAAACCAGCTCATTGAACTCATTGGCAAGATCAGCTCGGGTTGCCTGCCAGACACTGAAATTGAACGCATCTCCGAGGAGGCCGCCCAGGCCTACGCCGACCCTGCGGCCTTCCTCGCGGCCAACCCGGATATCAACTACGACGAAACCTTTCCGATTCCCCTGGGCGAGTGGGTAGTGGTCGGCAGCCTGCCAGACACGGTGCTGTTCCAGGCCGACACCTATCAGGACCTGTTCGCGCAGATCGTCGACTCGTTCGGCAAGGATGTGGCCTTCAATATCAAGCCCAAGCAACTGGCCAAGGTCGAAGCGCTCACGGCGCTCAACCGCATCCAGGTGCAAATGGGCAGCATGAACAAGGACGCCGGTGGCTATGTGCTGATGAATTTCAGCCAGTTGCTCGACGACGAACTGCAGATGGTCCTGGTCTATGGCAATGATGTCGAGCGCGTGTTGGCGCTTTGCGCCGAAGTCGGCATAGCCGCGGCGCCTGCCCTGGAAGCGCTGCGGGTAGCCGTGCACGTTTGAGGCGGGCAGTCAGCCCAGGGCGGTATCGAGAAACATCATCACGGCAAAGCCGCCCATCAGGCCCAGTGTCGCCATGGTCTGGTGGCCGTTGCGGTGGGTTTCCGGGATGACTTCGTGGGACACCACGAAAATCATCGCCCCGGCAGCCAGGCCCATGCTCAACGGGTAGGCGATGGCAAAGCCTGTGGAAATGCCAAGGCCGATCAAGGCGCCCAAGGGTTCCATCAAGCCGGAACCGACGGCTACCAGTGCCGCTTTCAGGCTCGACAGCCCGGTGGCACGCAAGGCCAGGGCGACCGCGAGGCCTTCGGGAATGTCCTGGATGGCGATGGCGCTGGTCAATGGCAGCCCGACATTCATATCGCCATTGGCAAAGCTGACACCGATGGCCATGCCTTCGGGCAAGTTGTGCAGGGTAATCGCCAGCACGAACAACCACACACGGTTGATGCGGTCGGCCTGCGGCCCACAAGGGCCGGTGCTTTCATGTTCATGGGGAGTGAAGCGGTCCAGGCCGAGCATCAACAACACACCCAGGCCCATGCCGGCGACCACCGTCAGGGCGGCGAAAGGGCCGTTGCCGGTGATTTGCCGGGCAGCCTCGAGCCCCGGCAGTATCAAGGAAAACGAACTGGCCGCAAGCATCATGCCTGCGGCGAAGCCGAGCATCACGTCCTGGGTACGTGTGCTGATGTCGCGCAGCACCACGGCCATGATCGCGCCGAGCGCCGTGGCGGCAAAACCGGCGAAACCGCCGAGCATGGCCAACTGCAGATTGTCCTGATGGCTGCCGTACACGGCATTCCAGGCACTGGCGCACAGCAATCCCAGCACAGCCATCAGGGCGGCCAGCAGCCCCAGGCTGAGCAACGGCGTGGCGTGCGCTTGTTGGGCCCAGGCAGCAAAGATCGATTCGGGCTGGGATTGCGTGCTGGAAGGCGACGACATGGGTAATCCTTGGGGAAAATCGATAAAAGAAGTTTAACCAGTGCAGGGCAGGGGCCCTCAACGATTCGCTCTATGGGTCCCATTGTCCCGCTAAATGAGCGGCCGATTGCTGGTGGAAAACTGCAGTGCGCCGCGCCGGGCTATTCTGTCGAGGCACACCACTTACGAGGAGTTTTACATGGGCTCTACATTCAACAGCGTGGTCGGCTTGATCATCCTGGCGCTGGATATCTGGGCGATCATCAATGTGTTCAAGAGTGGTGCCAGCACGGGCATGAAACTGCTTTGGGTGCTGTTGATCATCCTGTTGCCGGTATTGGGCCTGATCATTTGGGCCATCGCCGGGCCACGGGGGGATGTCAGGGTTTAGCACGGGCCGATCAGGGCTGTGTAGCAGCTGGCGAAGCCTCGATCAGGTCGACCATTTTACGACTGCTTCACAGTCGCACGCAGGCGCCGCCAGCTGCTACGGATCGCGTTGCGCCAAGCGAAAAATCGCCTGTTTTATGTTTCAAAACATGCTCTGAACAAAATTTTCACCTTTTATCGCCCAGAATCCGCGCGCGTGTTTTCTTCTCGACGAACGGCTGTGCAGCGTCTTGACGATGGTGCACCATTAGCCGCTTCGCAAAGTCGATCGAACTTCAACCCGATTCCAATGGATCCTCAAACCCCATGGCTACCACGGACGCCTTGAGTCAGCAGCGGGCCTCGTCGCGCTTGCTGCAACCGACTGTCAAATCGCACCTGGCCTATACGCTGCTCTGCGCATTGGTCATTATGGCGATGCTCAGCCTGCTGCGCCTTGCGTTGCTGGTCTATAACAGCGAAATGATCAACGATACGCCGACCTCGACGCTGGTCGAAGCCTTCCTCAATGGATTGCGCTTCGACCTGCGTCTTACGGTGTATTTCATCGTTCCCCTCTTGCTGGCGATTTTCAGTGCCCGGGCCATGGCCGCTCGTGGCCTGTTCCGTTTCTGGCTGACCATCACTTCCAGCGTGGCGCTTTTCCTGGGCCTGATGGAGATGGACTTCTACCGGGAGTTCCACCAGCGCCTCAACGGCCTGGTGTTCCAGTATGTGAAGGAAGACCCCAAGACCGTCATGAGCATGCTCTGGTACGGCTTCCCGGTGGCGCGCTACCTGCTGGCGTGGGTGGTCGGTACTTGGGTGCTGAGCCTGCTGTTCAAGGGCGCCGACCGCCTGACTCGCCCACGTGCCGCCTATGGTTCGATGGCCAGTTCGCAACAGGTAGCCCCCTGGTATGCGCGCATCGCCGTGTTCGTGGTGATTCTGCTGATCGCCGTGGTTGCCGCGCGCGGTACCCTGCGCCAAGGCCCGCCGCTGCGCTGGGGCGATGCCTACACCACCGACTCGAACTTCGCCAACCAGTTGGGCCTCAACGGAACCCTGAGCTTGATCGGCGCAGCCAAGAGCCGCATGGGCGAAGACCGTGACAACATCTGGAAGGCCACCCTGCCGCAGCCTGATGCGACGCAAGCGGTCCGTGACCTGTTGTTGACCGAGAATGACACGCTGGTCGACGCCGACGAAGCCGCCATTCGTCGCGATTACGTGCCGCCTGTGCAGAACACCCTGCCGATCCGCAATGTGGTAGTGATCCTGATGGAGAGCTTCGCCGGCCATTCGGTGGGCGCGCTGGGCAGTGAAGCGAACATCACGCCATACTTCGACAAGCTGGCCAAAGAAGGCCTGCTGTTCGACAAGTTCTTCTCAAACGGCACCCATACCCACCAGGGCATGTTCGCCACCATGGCGTGCTTCCCCAACCTGCCAGGCTTCGAATACCTGATGCAGACCCCGGAAGGCAGCCATAAGCTGTCCGGCCTGCCGGCGTTGCTCAGCCCGCGCGGCTTTGACGACGTGTATGTCTACAACGGCGATTTCGCCTGGGACAACCAGTCGGGCTTTTTCAGCAACCAGGGCATGACCAACTTCGTAGGTCGCAACGACTTCGTCAACCCGGTGTTCTCCGACCCGACCTGGGGCGTTTCCGACCAGGACATGTTCGACCGTGGCGCCCAGGAACTGGCGCAGCGCCAGGGCGGCCAGCCGTTCTATGCCTTGTTGCAGACACTGTCCAACCACACCCCGTACGCCTTGCCCAAGGATTTGCCGGTGGAGCGTGTGACCGGTCATGGCACTCTCGACGAGCACCTGACTGCCATGCGTTATTCGGACTGGGCGCTGGGCCAGTTCTTCGAGAAGGCGCGCAAGGAGCCTTACTTCAAGGACACCCTGTTTGTCGTCGTGGGCGACCACGGTTTCGGCAACAACAAGCAAATCACCGAAATGGACCTGGGCCGCTTCAACGTGCCCCTGTTGCTGATCGGTCCTGGCATCCAGGAAAAGTTTGGCGAGCGTAACCACACTGTCGGCACCCAGATCGACATCGTGCCCACCATCATGGGTCGCCTGGGCGGCGAAGTGCGTCACCAGTGCTGGGGCCGCGACCTGCTCAACCTGCCTGCCGGTGACACGGGCTTCGGCGTGATCAAGCCTTCGGGCAGCGAGCAGACCGTGGCGCTGATTACCGGCGATCGCATTTTCGTCGAGCCCAAGGAGTTGGCGCCACGGGTCTACCGCTACCAACTGGGAGCCAACCCGAAAGCCGAGCTGATCCAGGGCGAAACCGACGAGGCCGCGCTCAAGATCAAGCTGGAAGCCTTCATCCAGACCGCGACCAAGAGCCTGCTGGACAACACTGCGGGTGTTATCCACGGCACGCCGGAATGATTGCTGGCCGTTGAACTGAAAGAGGCCCTTCGCGGGCCTCTTTTTTTGCCTGGTGTACGGGCAATTTGAACAAACGCCCCGGCAATGCGGTCAAGAAGCTGTATGCCGTATCACACAGCACGTCGCGTTCTTTTGCTGAGGAGATACCAATGAAACTATGGGAAATCACCTACACAGATA
>RCUU01001412.1_pt1 | contig 11520 bp, 10 predicted proteins | sample 2166211 | NCBI WGS metagenome assembly RCUU01 (sample SAMN09932620, study PRJNA488358) | compost metagenome | feature: garden; material: soil; isolation source: compost soil in phenylacetic acid-enriched culture | place: Germany: Experimental Botanical Garden Goettingen | collected 2016-01-27
CGTGGAGCAGGTCGAACGAGCCCACTTCGCTGTGCAGTTGCACGGCGGTCGGGTAAGAGGTGTAGCGTGGTCCGGCCAGGTCGTAACGGCGGATCAGGTCGGTATCCCAACGAAGGTCGTCGAGCATGAGGGCGGTCCCCGGAAAGAGCAGCAGTGCCCCGGAGTCTATGGCCGTCTGTAGGAACCTGTGTTGATTTGTATCAAGGGGAATCGGCGGTGCAAGCGGGGGCCGCCGTGCGGCCCAATCGCCGGCAAGCCAGCTCCCACAGGGACCGTGCAAGCCTCAAGCCTTGTGCAGTACCTGTGGGAGCTGGCTTGCCGGCGATTGGGCTGCATAGCAGCCCCCTCAATGCCCCATCAACCAGTGCTGATGCGGCCCCGGCATGGTCCAGATACCAAACAGCATCACCAGCACCCCGCCAGCCACCCGCACACTGCGCCGTTTCAACAACCTGTTTACTCGCTCGGCCGCCAGCCCCGTGGCCAGCAATACCGGCCAGGTCCCCACGCCGAACGCCAGCATCAGCGCCGCGCTGTACCCGGCATTGCCCTGGCTGGCCGCCCACAGCAAGGTGCTGTACACCAGCCCGCATGGCAACCACCCCCACAAGGCCCCCAGCAACAACGCCCGGGGCAGGCTGGACACTGGCAGCAAGCGGGATGCCACCGGCTGGATATGCCGCCACAGCCCCCGGCCCAGCGCCTCGATGCGGGTCAGCCCGCTCCACCAGCCGGCCAGGTACAACCCCATGGCGATCAACAGCAGCGCCGCCACCACCCGCAGTGCCAGCGCCGCCGGGCTGCTGGCCACGGCCCAGCCGGCCAGGCCCAGCAGCAGGCCGGCACAGGCATAACTGAGAATACGCCCAAGGTTGTACGCCAGCAGCAGGCGCAAGCGCCGGCCACGTTGTTCGGGTGGTATGGCAAGGGTCAGCGCGCCCATCAGGCCGCCGCACATGCCCAGGCAGTGGCCGCCGCCGAGCAGGCCGAGGATCAACGCCGAGCCCAGCAGGGGCAGCAGGTCAGGCACGGGGTGGGGGTTCCTTGTCGGTGTCGGCCTGGTTGTCGTCAGGCTTCACCGCCGCCTGGTGGCGCGGGTCCTGGTCGTCGAACAGGATGCTGTGGGCGGGGCTTTCCAGGTCGTCGTACTGGCCGCTGTCCACCGCCCAGAAGAAGATGTACACGGCCACGCCGACCAGCAGCAGGGCTGCGGGGATCATGACATAGAGTGCGGGCATGACGACTTCCTCCCGGGCAAGGGCGCTTCGTTCGCTGGCAGGCCCGATGGCAGGGGCAGGCGGGTCAGGCGCAGGGCGTTGAGTACCACGATCAGTGAACTGACCGACATGCCGATGGCCGCCCAGACCGGAGTGATCCAGCCAAGCGCGGCGAACGGCAACATCAGGCCATTATACAGGGTCGCCCACAGCAGGTTCTCGAGGATGTTGCGGCGGGTGCGGCGGGCCAGCTCGAAGGCCTGTACCAGCGCCTGCAGGCGGTTGGACAGCAGCACGGCGTCGGCGCTGGTCTTGGCCAGGTCGGTGGCGCTGCCCATGGCGATGCTGATGTCGGCGGCGGCCAGTACTGGCACGTCGTTGACCCCGTCACCCAGCATCAGCACCTTGCGCCCGGCCGCCTGCAGCGCCTTCAGCCGGTCCAGTTTGTCGTCCGGGCGCAGGCCGCCGATGGCCTGGTCGATGCCCAGCTGCGCGGCCACTTCGGCAACCATCGGCGAGCTGTCGCCCGACAGCAGCAGCGTGCGCCAGCCACGGGCCTTGCAGGCCGCCAGCAGGGCAGGGGCATCGTCGCGCAGGCGGTCGTCCAGGCCGAACCAGGCCAGCGGGCCCTGGCGGTCGCCCAGCAGCAGCCACTGGCCGCGCGGCTCTGGCACGCCGGGGATTTCCGTACCGCTCAGGGCGCAGACGAAGGTGGCCTGGCCAATGCGCAGGCGCTGGCCTTCGACCAGCCCTTCCAGGCCCAGGCCCGGTACGGTCTGCACGTCGTCAGCAGGCGTGGCGGTGCGGCCGAAGGCACGGGCGATGGGGTGTTCGGAGCGGTTCTCCAGCGCCGCGGCCAGGGCCAGGCAGCGGTCGGCGGGCAGGCTGCCGAGCGGGCGAATGCTGCGCAAGGTCAGGCGGCCTTCGGTCAGCGTGCCGGTCTTGTCGAAAATCACCGTGTCGATCTGGTTCAGGCCTTCCAGCACATGGCCGCGGGTGACCAGCAGGCCGAGCTTGTGCAAGGTGCCGGTAGCCGCAGTAAGCGCCGTTGGCGTGGCCAGGGACAGCGCGCAAGGGCAGGTCGCTACCAGCATGGCCAGCACGATCCAGAACGCCCGCGCCGGGTCCAGGTGCCACCACCACAGGCCGATGGCCGCGGCGGCCAGCAGCGAGAACAGCAGGAACCACTGCGAGGCCCGGTCGGCGATTTCGGCCAGGCGTGGTTTTTCGGTCTGGGCGCGTTCCAGCAGGCGGACGATGGCCGACAACCGCGAGTCGTGGCCGAGGGCTTCGACTTCCACGTTCAGGGTGCTTTCGACGTTCAGGGTACCGCCGGTGACCCGCTCGCCGACCCGCCGTGGTTGCGGCAGGTATTCACCGGTCAGCAACGATTCATCGACGCTGGAGCGGCCTTCGACGATGCGCCCGTCGGCGGGGATTACTGCGCCTGGCAGCACCTGCACCGTGTCACCGCACTGCAGTTCGCTAAGCAGGATGCGCTCGCTGCGGCCGGCGGCGTCCAGGCGCAGGCACGAGGCCGGCAGCAGGTTGACCAGCTGCGCAGTGGCCGCGGCGGTACGTTCGCGGGCGCGGCGCTCCAGGTATCGGCCGGTGAGCAGGAACAGCGCGAACATGCCCACGGTGTCGAAATACAGCTCGCCACTGCCGGTGATGGCGGTCCAGATACCGGCGCCGAACGCCAGGCCAATGGCCAGCGACACCGAAACGTCCATGGTCAGGTGGCGGGTACGCAGGTCGCGTGCCGCGCCCTTGAAGAACGGTGCGCAGCTGTAGAACACGATGGGGATGGTGAGGAACAGCGCCACCCAGCGCAGGATGGTGTGCAGTTCGGGCGACAGGTCGATGTTGAATTCCGGCCAGGTGGCCATGGTTGCCATCATCGCCTGGAACCACAGCAGCCCGGCCACGCCCAGGCGGCGCAGGGCGCTGCGGTTCTCGCGGGCCAGTTGCTCGGCGGCCTGGTCGGGCTGGTAGGGGTGGGCGGCGTAGCCGATCTGGCGCAGCTCGGCGAGCAGGCGCGAGAGCGGCAGTTGCTTGTCATGCCAGTTCAGCAGCAGGCGGTGGTTGGACAGGTTCAGGCGCGCCTCGGCGACGCCGGGCAGGTTGCGCAGGTGCTTTTCGATCAGCCAGCCGCAGGCGGCGCAGCTGATGCCTTCGACCAGCAGGGTGGTTTCGGCCAGGTCGCCAGCATGGCGAACGAAGGTTTGCTGTACGTCGCTGCGGTCGTAGAGGGCCAGTTCGTCCTGTAGCTGCTTGGGCAGGGCCTCGGGGTTGGCGCTGTTGTCGCTGCGGTGCTGGTAGTAGTGCTCCAGGCCACCGGCGACGATCGACTCGGCCACCGCCTGGCAACCGGGGCAGCAGAACTGCCGGGGCTGGCCGAGGACCACGGCGGTGAAGCGGCTGCCGGCGGGGACGGGCAGGGCGCAGTGGTAGCAGGGGGTGGGCTGGGTCATCTTGGAGCAGTCTTATGTCGTGAGATTGCCGGGGCTGCTTTGCAGCCCTTTCGCGACACAAGGCCGCTCCCACATGAGATCGCATATCCCTGTGGGAGCGGCCTTGTGTCGCGAAAGGGGCGCAAAGCGCCCCCATTCATACCAGGGTTCATTGCTGATGCTCGGCACCTTGCAAGGCTTCATCACCCAGCTGCAAGGTCACACCATGCTCCACTTTCTCTTCCTCGAACAAGCGCCAAACCTGGCCACCTTCGCTACCCAGCAGCTCAACGAAGCGCCGCCCGTCAACCTTGTCCTCCAGCTGCCCCACATAGCGCCCAGCCTCGACCCGGCTCAGCAGCACCTTGCGGTCTTTCTCCGGCTGGGTTGGCGAAATCAGGTTCAGCTCCAGGCTCTGCGGGTCGCTGTTGCCGGCCAGGCGCACATCCACTTCGCCGGTCAGCTCGTCCAGGTGCACGCCGGCCTTCAGGCCCAGCGTCTGCGCCAGCAGTTCTCGGTCCAGCGAGCGGTTGATGCCCTTGCCAGCCTCGTAGTAGTTGTCGTTCACCAGGTTGTCCGGGTTGTGCACGGCGATGCTGACCATGGTCAGGCTCAGGCACACCGAGGTGGCGAGGATGCCGATGATGATCCAGGGCCAGAGGTGCTTGTACCAGGGGCTGGCGGCGGTGGCAGGCATTGTTCGTAGTCTCTCTCAGCGGATCTGTGGGCCGATGAAGCGGCTCTTGGCTTCAACCTGGGCGTCGCTGTCATCGGCGCTCTTGAGGATGAAGGTGATTTCGTTGGTGGTCGACGGCAGTTTCTCGGGCGCGATCGACAGCTGCACCGGCAGGCTGACGATATCACCAGCGTCCACGCGGATCTCGCGCTGGCCTTCAAGCTTCAGGTCCGGCAGGCCGGTGGCGTCCAGTACGTAGACGTGGTCACGCTGGTCCTTGTTCATCACTTTCAGGCTGTACACGTTCTCGATCCGGCCCTGGGCGTTCTCGCGGTACAGCACGCGGTCCTTGCTCACGTCGAAACCGACCAGCGAACGGGTGGCGAAGGCGGTGGCCAGGCCGACCATCATCACCAGCAGGACCACGGCATAGCCGATCAGGCGCGGGCGCAGCATGTGGGTCTTCTGCCCGGACAGGTTGTGCTCGGTGGTGTAGCTGATCAGCCCTTTGGGGTAGTTCATCTTGTCCATGATGTTGTCGCAGGCGTCGATGCACGCGGCGCAGCCGATGCACTCGATCTGCAAGCCGTCACGGATGTCGATGCCGGTGGGGCAGACCTGCACGCACATGGTGCAGTCGATGCAGTCGCCCAGGCCCGCGGCCTTGTAGTCCAGGTCTTTTTTGCGCGGGCCGCGGGTTTCGCCACGGCGCGGGTCGTAGGAAACGATCAGCGTGTCCTTGTCGAACATCACGCTCTGGAAGCGCGCGTAGGGGCACATGTACACGCACACCTGCTCGCGCAGCCAGCCGGCGTTGCCGTAGGTGGCGAGGGTGAAGAAGCCGACCCAGAAGTAGGCCCAGCCGTCGGCCTGGCCGGTAAAGAATTCGGTGGCCAGTTCACGGATCGGCGAGAAATAGCCGACGAAGGTCATGCCGGTGACGAAGCCGATCAGCAGCCACAGGCTGTGCTTGGCGAACTTGCGCAGGAACTTGTTGCCGCTCATGGGGGCTTTGTCGAGCTTCATGCGCTGGTTGCGGTCGCCCTCGGTGACCTTTTCGCACCACATGAAAATCCAGGTCCACACGCTTTGCGGGCAGGTGTAGCCGCACCACACCCGGCCGGCGAACACGGTGATGAAGAACAGGCCGAAGGCGGCAACGATCAACAGGCCGGACAGCAGGATGAAATCCTGCGGCCAGATGGTGGCGCCGAAGATGTAGAACTTGCGCTCGGGCAGGTTCCACCAGACGGCCTGGTGGCCGCCCCAGTTCAGCCACACGGTGCCGAAGTACAGCAGGAACAGCAGCGCACCGCCGACCATGCGCAGGCGGCGGAAGACGCCGGTGAAGGCGCGGGTGTAGATTTTCTCGCGGGCGGCGTAGAGGTCGACGGAATCCTTCCCTTTGCTGGCAGGCGGGGTGACGTCATGTACCGGAATTTGCTTGCTCATCATCAAGTCCCACGGCAGTGGAGAAACGCCGCGGCCAGTGCGTGCCGGCCGCAGTCTCGCGCAATCTGCTAGCGCTCTGCGGCCCATGATACGCCGCTGATGGCAGTATGGGGCTGCACTGCGACCTTTAGTCGCGTTGGGTTCGTGGTATGAATCGTGTTATGGCGGGTGTCAATTGATCCAGGTCATGGGGCCTGCAACAAATGTGTTTTCAGTACCGGCCTCTTCGCGGGTGAACCCGCTCCCACAGGGACCGCACAGATCCTGACGCGAGCGCAGTACCTGTGGGAGCGGGTTTACCCGCGAAGAGGCCGGGCCTGCTTTACTCGGCCTTGGCCGGTTCGGCCTGGTGCGACAGGCTGTACACATAAGCCGCCAGCAAGTGCACCTTGTCATTCCCTTGCATCTGCTCCTGGGCCGGCATCTGCCCCTGGCGACCGTAGCGGATGGTCTGCTGCAACTGGGCAAAGCTCGAACCGTAGATGAACGCCTGCGGGTGGGTCAGGTTCGGCGCGCCCATGGCTGGCGTACCCTTGCCCTCCGGCCCGTGGCAGGCCACGCAGTTGGCGGCGAAGATCTTCTGCCCGTTCTCGGCATCGGCCTTCACGCCCTCTGGCAGGGTGCGGCCATCGAGCTTGCTGACCACGAACGCGGCCACATCGGCCACGCCCTGGTCACCGATCACCTCGGCCCAGGCCGGCATCACGCCGTGGCGACCGCCCATGATGGTGGTCTTGATGGTGTCTGGCTCGCCGCCCCAGCGCCAGTCGTTGTCGGTGAGGTTAGGGAAGCCGAAGGCACCCTTGGCGTCGGAGCCGTGGCACACCGAGCAGTTGGAAGCGAACAGCCGCGCGCCCATCTTCAGGGCCTGCGGGTCCTTGGCCACCTCGGTGATGGGCATGGCGGCGAACTTGGCGAAGATCGGCCCGAAGCGGGCGTCGGCCTTGGCCATTTCCTTTTCCCATTCGTGCACGCCGGTCCAGCCCGGCTGGCCGTTGGAAAACTCGGTCTGCTTGTCGTTATCCAGGTACGAGTAGCCCGGCAGGACGCCTTTCCAGTTGCCCAGGCCCGGGTACAGCACCAGGTAGCCGAGGGCGAAGATGATGGTGCCGACGAACAGCCAGAACCACCATTTGGGCAGCGGGTTGTCATATTCCTCGATGCCATCGAAGGCATGCCCGACGGTTTCGTCGGTGACCTCTTCGCGCTGGCCCTTGCGGGTCGACAGCAGCAGCCAGGTCAACGAGAAGATGGTGCCCAGGGTCAGGACGGTAACGTACAGACTCCAGAAGGTTGTCATTGTTTTTTGCTCCCAGAAGCTTTTGCTTGCTCGACGTGCCGGGTGGCCTCGGGGTCATCCGCGAAGGGCAGTTGGGTCGCTTCGTCGAAGTCCTTTTTACGCCGTGGGTTGAACACCCACAGCGCCAGGCCCACGAAGGCCACCATCACCACGACGGTGCCCAGGCCGCGAATCATCCCGATATCCATCAGCGTCACCGTTTGCTTTTGATGATGGTGCCAAGACCCTGCAGGTACGCGACGATGGCGTCCATTTCGGTCTTGCCCTTGACCGCGTCGCGGGCCCCGGCGATGTCGGCGTCGGTGTACGGCACGCCGAGGGTGCGCAGCACTTCCATCTTCTTCGCGGTGTCCTTGCCGTCGAGCTTGTGCTCGACCAGCCACGGGTAGGACGGCATCTTCGATTCCGGTACCACGTTGCGCGGGTTGTACAGGTGCGCACGGTGCCAGTCATCGGAGTAGCGGCCACCGACCCGCGCCAGGTCCGGCCCGGTACGCTTGGAACCCCACAGGAACGGGTGGTCCCACACGCTCTCGCCGGCCACCGAGTAGTGGCCGTAGCGCTCGGTTTCGGCACGGAACGGGCGGATCATCTGCGAGTGGCAGCCCACGCAGCCTTCGCGGATGTAGATATCGCGGCCTTCAAGTTCCAGCGCGGTGCGCGGCTTCATGCCTTCCACGGGTTTGTTGGTGACGTCCTGGAAAAACAGCGGGACGATCTGGGTCAGGCCACCGACGCTCACGGCGATGACCATGAAGAAGGCCAGCAGGCCTATGTTCTTCTCGACGGCTTCATGCTTCATCAGTGCGCTCCCACGACGACGATCTTGGCGGCTTCCTCAGCCTGTGCCGGGTTGGCGGCACGTACGGTACGGAACACGTTGTAGGCCATCAGCAGCATGCCGCTGGCGAAGAACGCACCGCCCAGGGCGCGGACGATATAGCCAGGGTGGCTGGCCTGCAGGGCTTCGACGAAGGAGTAGGTGAGGGTGCCGTCATCGTTGATGGCGCGCCACATCAGGCCCTGGGTGATGCCGTTGACCCACATCGAGGCGATGTACAGCACGGTGCCGATGGTCGCCAGCCAGAAGTGCGCGTTGATCAGGCCGATGCTGTGCATCTGCTCTTTGCCGAACACTTTCGGGATGGTGTGGTACAGCGCGCCGATCGAGATCATCGCCACCCAGCCGAGGGCGCCGGCGTGGACGTGGCCGATGGTCCAGTCGGTGTAGTGCGACAGCGAGTTCACGGTCTTGATGGCCATCATCGGGCCTTCGAAGGTGGACATGCCGTAGAACGCCAGCGACACCACCAGGAAGCGCAGGATCGGGTCGGTGCGCAGTTTGTGCCAGGCACCGGACAGGGTCATCATGCCGTTGATCATGCCGCCCCAGCTTGGCGCCAGCAGGATGATCGACATGACCATGCCCAGCGACTGTGCCCAGTCAGGCAGGGCGGTGTAGTGCAGGTGGTGCGGGCCGGCCCAGATGTACAGGGTGATCAGTGCCCAGAAGTGCACGATCGACAGGCGATACGAGTAGATCGGGCGTTCGGCCTGCTTGGGTACGAAGTAGTACATCATCCCCAGGAAGCCGGTGGTGAGGAAGAAGCCCACGGCGTTGTGGCCGTACCACCACTGGATCATCGCGTCGGTGGCGCCGGAGTAGGCCGAGTACGACTTGAACAGGCTCACCGGCAGCGAGATGTGGTTGACGATGTGCAGCATCGCGGTGACCACGATGAACGCACCGTAGAACCAGTTGCCGACATAGATGTGCTTGGTCTTGCGCTTGACGATGGTGCCGAAGAACACCAGCCCGTAGGTGACCCAGACGATGGCCAGCAGGATCGCCAGCGGCCACTCGAGCTCGGCGTATTCCTTGGTGGTGGTGTAGCCCATCGGCAGGGTGATCAGCGCCCCGACGATCACCGCCTGCCAACCCCAGAAGGTGAAGGCGGCCATGCTGTCGGAGATCAGCCGGGTCTGGCAGGTGCGCTGCACCACGTAGTAGCTGGTGCCGAACAGCGCACAGCCCCCGAAGGCGAAGATCACCAGGTTGGTGTGCAGCGGGCGCAGGCGGCCGAAGCTGGTCCAGGGCAGGTCCAGGTTCAGTTGCGGCCATACCAGTTGCGAGGCGATGAAGACGCCCAGCCCCATGCCAAGGATCCCCCAGACCACCGTCATGATGGCGAACTGGCGGACGACCTTATAGTTATAAGCAGTCGGACTGATTGCTGTGCTCATTCTAAGGTTCCACGGTTTTGATGTTCTTGTTGGTCGAAAAATCGGCGCCAGTATTGATAACCACCGGGGTTACCGCAACGCAACTTTGGTACGCCGACCCGTGCCCGAGCCCGTTCACTGATGTCCCGCAGCGATCGGGTCTGGACGATTGTACACAAATAAATATTTGTAATGTGTACCGTTTTTCGCCTTTTTCTGATCGATCGGTCAAGCTTTTTATCGGGACGGCGACAGGCTACGCGCCGCGTCTGCTTCGGTCCTTTCAGAGCGAGGCCCACTGAGGCAACAAGCTTAGTTCTGTTCGGAGGGGGTGCAAGGGAGGGTAGAGCGGGGGCAAGGTGGGATTGGGGCTGCTTTGCAGCCCGTCGCGACACAAGGCCGCTCCTACAGGAAGTACGCAATCCCTTGTAGGAGCGGCCTTGTGTCGCGATAGGGCCGCAAAGCGGCCCCTGGGCGGTATTACTTGGCAGTCACGGTTTCAGCAGCACCATCCTGCGACAGGCTATACACGTATGCCGCCAACAGGTGCACCTTGTCGTTGCCCTGGATCTCCGCCTGCGCCGGCATCTGACCCTGGCGACCATAGCGAATGGTCTGCTGCAGCTGGGCAAAGCTCGAACCGTAGATGAACGCCTGCGGGTGGGTCAGGTCTGGCGCGCCCATGGCCGGGGTGCCCTTGCCTTCAGGCCCGTGGCAGGCCACGCAGTTGCCGGCGAAGATCTCCTTGCCCTTGGCCGCGTCAGCCTTGACCCCTTCCGGCAGGCTGCGGCCATCGAGGTTGGTCAGCACGAACGCGGCCACATCGGCCACGCCCTGCTCGCCGATCACTTCGGCCCAGGCCGGCATCACGCCGTGGCGACCGTTCATGATCGACGCCTTGATGGTTTCCGCCTCGCCGCCCCAGCGCCAGTCCTTGTCGGTGAGGTTGGGGAAGCCATAGGCACCCTTGGCGTCCGAGCCGTGGCACACCGAGCAGTTGGAGGCGAACAGGCGGCTGCCCATTTTCAGCGCCTGCGGGTCCTTCGCCACTTCTTCTACGGGCATGGCGGCGTATTTGGCGAAGATCGGACCGAACCTGGCATCGGCCTTGTCCATTTCCTTCTGCCATTCGTTGGCGCCGGTCCAGCCATTTTCATAGCCCGGCAGGATGCCTTTCCAGTTGCCCAGGCCCGGGTAGAGGATCAGGTAGCCGACCGAGAACACCAGGGTGCCGACGAACAGCCAGAACCACCACTTGGGCAGCGGGTTGTCGTATTCCTCGATGCCGTCGAAGCTGTGGCCCATGGTCTGGTCGGTGGTGTTGTTGCTCTGGCCCTTGCGGGTGGCGAGCAGCAGCCAGGTCAGGCCAATCAGGCTACCGATGGTCAGTACGCAGATGTACGTACTCCAGAAGGTGGTCATTGCCCGTTACTCCTTTTTGCAGCAGGTTCCTGTCCGGCAGAGGGCAGGCGGTCGTCGACGAAGGGCAGCAGGCGCGCTTCGGCGAAATCACGGTCGCGGCGGCGGTTGAATACCCAGAGCGAGAGGCCGATGAAGGCGATCATCACCACCAGGGTGCCCAGGCCGCGGATCATGCCGATGTCCATTTCCATCGCACTCACCTCTTGTTCTTGATCGCGGTGCCGAGCACCTGCAGGTAGGCGACCAGGGCGTCCATCTCGGTCTTGCCCTTGACCGCGTCGCGGGCCCCGGCGATGTCGTCGTCGGTGTACGGCACGCCCAGGGTGCGCAGGGTGCGCATCTTGGTGTCGGTATGGCTGTTGTCGACCTGCTGGGCGACCAGCCATGGGTACGACGGCATCTTCGACTCCGGTACCACGTTGCGCGGGTTGTACAGGTGCGCACGGTGCCAGTCGTCCGAGTAGCGGCCACCGACCCGGGCCAGGTCCGGCCCGGTACGCTTGGAGCCCCACAGGAACGGGTGGTCCCACACGCTTTCACCGGCCACCGAGTAGTGGCCATAGCGCTCGGTTTCGGCACGGAACGGGCGGATCATCTGCGAGTGGCAGCCCACGCAGCCTTCGCGGATGTAGATATCGCGGCCTTCCAGCTGCAGCGCGGTGTAGGGCTTCATGCCTTCCACCGGCTTGTTGGTGACGTCCTGGAAGAACAACGGGACGATCTGGGTCAGGCCGCCGATGCTGACGGCAAACACCATCAGCAGGGCCAGCAGGCCGA
>RCUU01001414.1_pt1 | contig 11510 bp, 13 predicted proteins | sample 2166211 | NCBI WGS metagenome assembly RCUU01 (sample SAMN09932620, study PRJNA488358) | compost metagenome | feature: garden; material: soil; isolation source: compost soil in phenylacetic acid-enriched culture | place: Germany: Experimental Botanical Garden Goettingen | collected 2016-01-27
AATGTTATTGAAATGGAGAAAGAATGGTTGGCAAAGGGGGTTGAAGACTGTATGAGCAATCATCATGACGAGCATGAATCATCACACAAACCGCCCATTCGTAAGGAAATGTCCCGTCGGCAATTTCTTACATATACATTGGGAGGCGCTACCGCATTTATGGTAGGCGGTGTGACGCTTCCAATGGTACGTTTTGCTGTTGATCCAATTCTACAAAAGAAAGGCGAAGGTGCCTTTGTTAAAGTAGCGGAGGTCAGCAAAATTACTGGCGAGCCGCAGGAATTCACATTTGAGCTGCAGCAGCAGGACGGATGGTATTCGAGCACAGCGTCGCTTACTGCCTGGATTCGTAAAGACGAGAGCGGAAAAATTTATGCGCTTTCACCGATTTGTAAACATTTGGGATGTACGATCGGCTGGAACACAAGTAATGATTTTCCGGATCAATACCTTTGTCCATGCCACGGGGCACATTACACTAAGGATGGTAAACAACTGGCTGTTGCATCCAAGCCGCTGGATGAGTACAAGGTAATGCTGAAGGATGATTGGGTTTATTTGGGGGAAATCATTCCTAACACAATTGTGAAATAAGGAGGCGTAGATTCAGATGTTTAAAAATGTGTATAACTGGATAGACGAACGTCTTGATATCACGCCGATTTGGAGAGACGTTGCGGATCACGAGGTACCTGAGCATGTTAACCCGGCGCATCATTTCTCTGCATTTGTGTATTGCTTTGGCGGATTGACATTCTTTATTACGGTAATCCAGATCCTGTCGGGGATGTTCCTTACCATGTACTATGTCCCTGATATCATTAACGCTTACGCCAGTGTTGAGTATTTGCAGACACAGGTCGCCTTCGGTCAAATCGTACGCGGTATGCACCACTGGGGCGCGAGCCTTGTAATCGTTATGATGTTCCTACATACCTTACGCGTGTTCTTCACCGGCTCATACAAAGCGCCACGTGAAATGAACTGGGTAGTGGGCATGCTCATCTTTTTCGTGATGATTGGTCTCGGTCTCACAGGATATTTGCTTCCATGGGACAATAAAGCTTACTTTGCTACAAAAGTAACACTTGAAATTGCCAATTCAGTACCGGTGTTGGGTCCTGTCATAAAAGAGCTGCTGCAAGGTGGTACAATTGTTGGCGCTGAGACACTTACACGTTTCTTTGCTATCCACGTGTTCTTCCTTCCGGCTGTATTGCTTATCCTTCTGGTTGGACACTTTATTATGATTCGTAGACAGGGTATTTCTGGACCGCTCTAACAGGTGGTGCATTCACCCATTCATCATTACTCTATAATCAAGAGAAGGGAGGCATAGATATGGCTCACGAAGACAAATCGAAAGAAAAAGTCGTATTTGTCGGTGATTCGCGTGTACGTAAGGGAAACGGCTTTATTACTCCTCCTGATTACACGGCGTATCCAGGTAAATCGGAAGCATTTATTCCTAACTTTTTGCTCAAGGAATGGATGGTAGGCGTAGTTGTTCTTGTCGGCTTTCTGGTACTAACGATTTCCGAGCCGGCGCCGCTAGGATTTCCTGCAAATCCAAGTGCAACTGTCATTCCGATGCCAGACTGGTACTTCTTATTCCTGTACCAATATTTGAAATACCCGTATGCATCCGGAGATTTTGTAGTACTTGGAACGCTGGGTATTCCAACAGTAGCCTTTGGCGGCTTGCTGCTGGCACCCTTTCTGGATCTCGGAAAAGAACGTCGTTTCTATAAAAGACCGATTGCTTCAGCATTGATGTTCTTGTCCCTGGCAGCGGTAGTTTATTTGACAAACTTTGCCTGGACTCACTATAAGCATGAGCTTGAGGCTTCCGGCCAAGAGGCGGAGCATATTCAGCGGGAAGAGAAGGCAAGGGAAAATCGTGAGCGTGGTCTTCCAACCTCTAATGCGACTAAGCAAAAGGAGGTGGCGATCGTCGATAAGGACGATCCTGCTATGGAGTCTTTCAAAAAGGCTACTTGTATATCTTGTCATGGCGCTGATCTAAAAGGCGGGGCTGGTCCATCTCTTCGCGGTATCGGTGACATACATGATAAGGATGCTATCTTGTCTATCATTAAAGAAGGCTACAATGGAAAGATGCCGGAAATGTACACGGCTGCGACTAATGCGGGGCTTTCCGATCAGGACATCGACCATTTAGCAGAATGGCTTGCGAAACAGAAGACAGAGCAGTAAAATTATAAGGAATTGAAACACCTGATCGGTTACTCGATCAGGTGTTTTTAATAGGGGAGGTAGTGGGTTGAAATTGTCCTATCTATGGAGCCGGAAGCTGTTATCCACTCCGCTGGTGCTCTGGCTTTTCTTCATCGCGAATTTATTAGGGACTATTTATGGTTACATTTGGTATGAGGGACAATTGGAGTATACATGGCTCAATCATCCTAAGTGGCAGATCATTTTCGTACCGGATAGCCCTACTGCCAGTCTCTTTTTTACTCTATCTCTGCTCTTCTTGATGTTTCCCAGGAAGCTTGGCAGATTCTTTACCTTGCGCACCCTCATAGAGGGACTCGCTGTAGTAACGAGTGTGAAGTATGGGGTGTGGGCGGTCAGTATGATTTTCGCCGGCGCATATCAGGGCGGCGAGCTAGTCTGGCAGGACTGGATGCTCGTAGCTTCTCATTTAGCGATGGCGGTTGAAGTGCTGCTATATGTCCGCTTGTACAAATTTGGTACAACCATGCTGATTTGTGCCGGCGCTTGGACCTTATTGAACGATGCTGTGGATTACTCATTTGGCGTGTATCCGTGGCTGCCGGAAAAGCTCTGGGATGATGTCAACGAAGTGATGATCTTTACAGTTGCTTTAACCCTCATTAGTATCGTTATAGGTTGGATTGGTATAAAAATGCGTGATCGTCAAGGAAGCTTGTTCTAATATCGGACAGCCCGCCATACCATGAGGGTAAGGAGGGATGTCCGTGATAAGGAATTGGCGCGTATGGACGGTACTTATTCTTTGTGTGTCTATACTTCTGACTATGCTGGAAACGGTGGAGGCAAGCCCTGCGAAGGATAACATAACTAAGGAGCAGCAGCATGCAGCTGTGCTGAATGAACAGGAGCGTGCTGAGAGGCTGCAGCAGCTGGAGCAGGTTACGGAACAGCTCTATCAAGACATGCAGCAAGGGAATACGACAAGGGCAAATGATAACATGGATAAGCTCACTGATACCCTGGGAGGGCTTTCTTTTAAGGGTTTGACCTCGGTAGAGGGAATACATGCTTTGGCTGAAACGATTATGGATACCAAGGCGACGCTAGTCAGAGTAGAACTGAATGCCGAGGATTGGGTAATCACATCAGCTCGGCTGCGACTTGCTGTTAACAGCCTGACGCATAAAGAGAAGGCCTTGTGGCTCCAATACTATAAAGTGATGGCAGATGATCTGCGTAAAATGAATCGAGCTAGAGCCGGCGGGAGTCCGTCGCAATTCAGAGCGGAGTTCGAGTCGCTGCAGAGCCATTACGATGTGATCAGACCGGCTGCTATAATTAGTAGAGATGCAACGGATATGAACCGGTTCGATTCGTGGATGTCGTATATAGCCGGTCTGGCCCGCGGTGATTCGTGGGATGAAAATGCTGTTCGGGAAGCTCTTCGCCACGGAGATGATTTAATCAGGAAGCTGTTTGGGCGCAGATCGGATGATCCGGTATTTCTTCCATTAACTGGCTACAATAATCCCTGGTATTGGACATTATTAATTGGTGCCTGGATCATGATCGCTCTACTCTATACGGGATATCGGAAATTTCGTGGAAATGAGAAGGTGACCTCGCTTCGGGACCGGAGTGACAGGGCAGACAGCTACCGATATTAATCGCCAAAGAACCACTGGCAGGACCAGCGGTTCTTTTCGTTATCATCTATATAGATCATTCTTCTTCCCTGAAGCCCTCGCCGTGAACATCGTTTACATCATTAATAATAATAAAGGCGCGGGGGTCGACCTTTTTTGCGATCTCATTAATGCGCCGGATTTCTTGTCTTGAAACGATGCAGTACGCCATATATTTCGCTTGCTTGGAGTAAGCGCCAATGGCTGGTATCAGCGTTACGCCTCTTTCCATATCCTTAGTGATAATATCCGCAATTTCCGGGGCATGATCGCTAATGATGGTAAAGGCTTTGGCGGAGTATGCACCCTCTTGAATGAAGTCGATCACCTTGGAGGCGATAAAGACGGCGACAAGTGTATAAAGTATGTTCTCCTTGTTTACATAGAAGAGTGATAGCCCAATAATAATAATGTCGATGGTCAGGATGACCTGGCCCATGCTGAAGCCATACTTTCGGCCTAAAATACGAGCGATAATGTCCGAGCCGCCTGTGGTGCCTCCAAAGCGGAACACGATTCCAAGACCGGAGCCAAGGGTGACACCGGCATATAGTGTGGCAAGTATAAAGTCCGTTTCGAAAGGAACGATCCAGCCGTAATGGATCAATTTCTCAAATACCCATAAAAATAGGGAAAGAGATGCGATTCCGATCCCGGTATAAACAATCTGTTTTCCACCGAGTATTTTCCAGCCCAAAAGAAACAGAGGAATGTTAAGCAGCAGGTTGGTTAGCGAAGGTGACAGGCCAAAGGCATATTTCAGCAAAATCGTTATTCCTGTGACTCCGCCTTCCATAAGCTGATTGGGTATAATAAAGAATAGAATACCAAAAGCGTAAATCGCAGTTCCAAGCAGTATAGGTAGTATAGTTTTTAAATAGCCTGACATTTTATACGTGTTCATTTTATAATCCCTCACCAGTGAACAGAATAGAGAAAGTGTTTTTTTACGCATGCTTACCTAGTATACCTTTTTTTTGATCAGATAAAAATTGTTTGTTTTCAATACGCCTTTACGATAACATAGGGGTAAAACTGACAACAGACGGAGGGATGGGGGTTATGGAGAAGTCTCTCGCAGAATTGCAACGAGAAGTGGATCGATATATTTCCCAGTTCAAGGAAGGATATTTCAGCCCGTTGTCCATGCTGGCGCGAATGAGTGAGGAAGTTGGCGAGCTGGCTCGCGAGGTGAATCATACATATGGGGAAAAACCGAAAAAAGCGGATGAAGCAGAGAATTCGATCGAGCTGGAGTTAGGTGATATTTTGTTTATTACAATATGCTTTGCAAATTCACTCGGTATCGATTTAACGGAAGCCCATAATAAAGTGATGCACAAGTTCACGACTCGTGATGCAAATCGGTGGACGAAAAAGGATAGCGAATAACTCACAGATTAAGCTTCTCCTTCATATGCTGTAGTAATAATAGCCTAGAAGTTGGCCCAGGGGGGACGGCAGATGAAGGCGGAGGAATATCTGAAAAAAGCGTATCGAAGCATTTATGAGAATGACTTTGAGCAGGCGCTTCAATGGTTTGAGCATGCGCTTGTTGCAGAGCCGGACAATGGCGATATTCACTATCGTTATTCCATTACGTGTGCCCGCAGCAATAGACTTGAGAAGGCGATAACTCATGCCAGATTAGCTTCAGCCCTTGCGCCTTCGCATGAAGAGTATAAAATTCATTATGACAGACTGCAATCCAAAGAGCTCACTCTGATGGCGAAAAAGCTTGTAGAGGATAACTCCGGGAACGATGACAGGAAAGCGGATCTGAGCGCTATTCAATCGGCGGTACGCTTGCTGAAACGTGCCTCTCTCCTGGACCCTTTATCAGTAGAAACTCAGGTGTGGCTTGCTTTGGCCTATATCGAGCAGAGGAAATTTAAATATGCTCATACAGCAGTAAGAGAAGCTGCAGCTTTACCGCAAGATGACGGTGTAGCCAAAGAGCTGCTTGAATTGGAACGGCGTATAATAAAATATATGGATCAGTCACCATCCTAGAGAATGTGAGGAGAATACAAATGGCAGAACAAATTAGAGTAGCCGTTGCTGGTGCAGCAGGCAGAATGGGTAAAGAAGTAGTTAAAATGGTATTGGAAGATGCAAGCCTTAAGCTGGTAGCTGCTGTTAATTTAACTCATGTAGGCTCGGATGCAGGTTCACTTGTTGGCTTGCCGGCTTGCGGAGTAGCCGTTACTAATGATCTTGAGCTCGCGCTAATCGAGAGCAAGCCACAAGTGCTGGTTGACTTCACAACACCTCAATTTGCTTTTACTAATACGGAACTGGCTATTAAACATGGCGTTTCTCCTGTCGTTGGTACTACTGGCTTCACGCCGGAGCAAATCGAGAATCTGGACAAGCTTTGTCAAGAGAAGAAAATCGGTGGACTGATTGCACCTAACTTTTCGATCGGTGCGATTCTGATGATGAAATTTGCAGCCCAGGCAGCTAAATATTTTCCGCACCTCGAAATTATTGAGTATCACGGAGATCAAAAGCTTGACGCTCCTTCAGGTACCGCTGTAAAGACGGCGGAGCTTATCGCTCAGAACAGGGAAGAAATTCGACAGGGCAATCCGAATGAGGAAGAGATTATTGAAGGTTCGCGCGGCGGATATTACAATGGATTCAGAATTCACAGTGTACGTCTGCCGGGTGTATTTGCGCAGCAAGAAGTTATTTTAGGAGGATTTGGCCAAACCTTGAAAATTCGCCATGATTCCTATGAAAGAGCCGGATACATGCCGGGGGTCAATTTGGCAATTAAGAAAGTGCTGGAATACGAAGGTATTATTTACGGCTTCGAACATTTTGTGGACTGATAGGGGAGAGAGAGAATATGTTGAACGTTGCATTTATAGCACATGACCGAAAAAAAGAAGATATCGTTAATTTTGTAATAGCCTACGAGCACGTGTTTAAGGATAAAAAGCTGTATTCCACTGGGACAACTGGAGCTCGTATTATGGAAGCTACCAGCCTGCAAATCAATCGGTTTTTGTCCGGTCCGTTGGGCGGAGATCAACAGATTGGTGCGCTTATCGCTCAAAATGAGATGGATCTTGTTATTTTCTTGAGAGATCCGCTGCTCGCGCAGCCGCATGAGCCGGATATTACAGCGCTGCTTCGCCTGTGCGACGTTCATGGCATACCGGTAGCAACCAACATGGCTACTGCAGAAATTCTTGTACATGCGCTGGATCGTGGCGATTTTGGATGGCGTGAGCTGGTGGAGCAAAACAAGCCGGGTCTTACAAAATGAGCCGGAAGCTCGATATATTAATCTTTGGTGCTCATGCAGATGATGCTGAGATCGGAATGGCCGGGACTATTGCCAAGCAAGTAGCTGCCGGTTATTCGGTAGGCCTGTGCGATCTGACGGAAGCTGAACTGTCTTCTAATGGTAATGTAGCACTCCGCAAGGAGGAGGCTGCTGAAGCTGCCGAAGTTTTAGGAGTACAGGTGAGACATAATCTGGGTATTCCAGACCGGGGGATCTATGTGAATCCCGAGCAAATTGCCATGGTAACCGAGGTGATTCGCACTTACCAGCCATCTATTATTTTTGCACCTTACTGGGAGGATCGTCATCCGGATCATATTGCTGCGAGCAAGCTGGTGGAAGAGGCGGTTTTCAATGCCAAATTGCGTCGTTACATGCCGGACAAGCCTGCCGTAGCGGCATCTGATTTATATTTCTATTTCATAAATGATTGGAAAACCCCTGATCTTCTTGTAGATGTAACGGATGATTACGAGAAGAAAGAAAACGCTCTGGAATGCTACCGCTCGCAGTTTGGACAATCCTCTTCCAATGATGGTGAGGAGGTAGCGCTGACTCCTTTGAATCAGGGCTATGTGGAGCGCGTTAGAGCCAGGGATGCTTTGTTAGGCCAACGGAAGCTGATTCCGTATGCCGAGGGTTTTGCAGTCAAAGCACCTTATGTCGTTAACTTGTTTGGGTCTCGTGTTCGTGCTGAACTGGACTAGAATAATAAAGGAGGCCCCCGTAATATGGAACCGTTTTTGAAAATAGGCATTACTTGTTACCCTTCGCTCGGGGGCTCGGGAGTAGTTGCAACTGAGCTTGGAAAGCTGCTTGCTGAGAAAGGACATGAGGTACACTTTATTTCTCACAGTGTTCCATTCCGACTTGGAAGTTTTCATAAAAATATTATGTATCATGAGGTTGAAGTTAGCGATTACTACGTGTTTCGTTATCCACCGTATGATCTATCTTTAGCCACCAAAATGGCACAGGTGGCCAAGGCGCAAAATCTTGATATTCTTCATGTTCATTATGCGGTGCCTCATGCAGTGTGTGCTTTTCTGGCTAAACAGATGGTTGGCGAGAATCTGAAGGTAGTTACGACGCTGCACGGTACGGACATTACTGTACTGGCTCAGGATGAATCGCTAAAAGACTTAATTCGACTGGCGATTAATGAGAGTGACGCTGTTACGTCCGTCTCCCGTGATTTAATGAAGGAAACCATCGATGTATTGGACATTACCAGAGATATTGATCTGACATACAATTTTGTAGATCAACGGATTTATCATCCGCGTAATGCCATGAAATGCCGCGAGGATTTCGCCAAGCCTGAAGAGAAAGTGCTGATGCATATTTCCAACTTCAGACCCGTCAAGAGAGTGGGAGACGCGGTGGATATTTTCAGTCTTGTAAATGAGAAGATTCCGTCCAGGCTGTTATTTGTCGGGGAAGGTCCGGATTTACCGAAGATCCAATGGAAAATCAAAGAAATGGGTCTGGAAGACAAGGTTCATTTTTTAGGTAAACAGGATGATATCGCACATGTCATTTCTATGGCGGATATTTTATTGCTTCCATCGGAGAAGGAAAGCTTTGGCCTTGTGGCATTGGAAGCGATGGCCTGTGGTATTCCAACGGTAGGCTCGTTAGCAGGCGGGATTCCTGAGCTGGTATCTCATGGAGAGACCGGCTTTCTGGCACCGATCGGAGATACCAAACAAATGGCTGATTATTGTATCTCCATGTTGAATAATCCGAAGCTCATGAAAATTATGAAGGAAGCATGCCTGAGTAGAGCAAAAAATGAATTTGGCAGTGAAAAGATCATGTCTCAATACGAATCGATATATTATAGAGTGTTAAATAACAAAGTAACGGTGTAACAATTACTTTCCCCTTGGAGGCTGCTAGGAATGAATCGATGGAAACAGCTTGACCCCCTGATGCAGCGTCAGGGGGAAGAAGTGCTTCAACGGCTTTTAGTTTGTGGCCATCAGGCTTATTTTGTTGGAGGCTGTGTTCGCGATGAACTAATGGGCCGTTCCGTACATGATATGGATATTGCAACCTCTGCCATGCCCGAGGAAGTGATCTCGATATTTTCTCGTACTGTGCCAACCGGGCTGCAGCACGGAACAGTCACCGTTTTGATGGAAAACTATTCATTTGAAGTGACGACCTTCCGCCGGGAATCAAATTATGAGGATCATCGCCGTCCTTCCAGCGTAGAATTCGTAAAAGCTATTGCACATGATTTGCAAAGGCGCGATTTCACGATGAATGCAATCGCATGTGATCTAGAAGGAGAATTAACAGACCCATACGGAGGGCAGCAGGACATTGTTGATGGTATAATCCGCTGTGTTGGTAAGGCCGAGGAGCGTTTTGATGAGGACGCGCTTCGAATGATGAGGGCTGTACGATTTGCGTCGGTGTTTGCTTTTCGTCCGGTAAAAAGTCTATGGTCTGCATTGCTGAGAGACCGTGATAAGCTGTCATACATAGCTATGGAACGGATCAGAGCTGAATTGGAGAGAATCATCCTTGGACCTAATCCTCTGAGAGGGCTGGAGCTTCTTCGGCGCAGCAGATTGCTTGATTTTGCAAAGGCACCGATCCCGAATTATACTGAAACACAAAACGGTTATTTGGATGCAATAGAACGCGTCTCTTCGGACTCTTCCGAACTAAGGTGGTCTTTGCTGCTGCAGGGCTTGGGATCAAGCGGTGAAGAGACCTTAAGCCTGATGCGCAGCTGGACCTTTCCAGCCTCGGTATTGCAGGCGACTGCCGATATTATTATGTTTGATGAATTCATAAGCCAGCTTAATACAGCATTTTCATTGGATCGGGATTCTGAACAGCTTCGCAAAGGCTGGATACAGCTTGAGCTCAGGTTTGGACCAGCGGCATCGGTTAATTGGTTGTCCCGCCAAAGGATACTGGAGTCAGTTATGGATCAAGCAGAGATGTATAGATTGTATGAGCAGGCGAGGAAATGGCATGACGGGATGGTCGTCTATCGCCTTACAGATTTAGCAGTGAGCGGTGGTGAGATCATGGGATGCCTGGGGCGAAAGGGCGGACCTTGGCTGGGTGAATTAATGAAAAATATTTTGTTGGATGTGGCCTTAGGTGATTTGCCTAATGAAAAAGGGCCCATCCTGGAACATGCGAAAGTCGTGGTGAATAAACAAAATGAGTCATAATACACTGCTTGAAATGCTGCAGCGTCATGCGGGCGAATACCTGTCCGGTGAGGAATTAAGCCGTAGATTGTCCATAAGTCGTACTGCTGTATGGAAGCAAATTAATAAGCTTCGTGATGAGGGCTATGAATTTGAGGCCGTCTCAAGAAAGGGATATCGGCTGCTCCGTACGCCAGACAGGCTGGAGGCTGCAGATGTGCAGTCAAAGCTGACAACAACGAGCTTTGCCCGGGAAATCAAGCTGCTTGAAGTGACGGAGACAACCCAGGAGGAGGCGCGTATACTGGCTGAAAACGGCGCCGTCTCCGGAACTCTGGTCATAGCCGAGGAGCAGACGCGTGCCAGAGGCAGACAAGGCAAGCCATGGTTCTCGCCAGCGAGAAAAGGTGTATGGATGAGCATGGTGCTGAGACCGGACTGTCCTTTATCCTTTGCACCTCAGCTCACGCTTTTAACAGCAGTCGCATTATGTCGGGCGATTCGCAAGATAAGCGGTGTTGAGACAGGCATTAAGTGGCCTAACGATTTACTCGTAGCCGATCGCAAAATAAGCGGAATATTAATTGAATCCGTAGGTGAAGACGGGTTGATTAAATATTGTATTATCGGGATTGGTATTGATGTGAATCTGGAAGCAGCCGACATCCCGGATGAGCTCTCAAATATCGTTACCTCCTTGAAGATCGAAAGTGGCCGTGAAATAGATCGGGGCGAGCTGATCGGGGCAGTCATGAATGAAATGGAGCAGCTGTATAGCGTGTATGAAACAGAAGGTTTTGCTCCGATTGGTCACTTGTGGGAGGCATTGTCTGTGACTATTGGGAGAAGAATAGTAGTAAGAACCCCTCAAGGAGAGAAAAGTGGTGTAGCGACAGCGCTTGATGCTTCTGGCGCATTGACACTATTGGATGATCGCGGGCAATTGAGCACGATTTATTCGGGAGAAATTCAACTTGAGGGGTGAAAAATGGATTGCAATTTGTTATACTGTCCACATGAGGCGGTATCAGATACTCTGAGCTGCACTCTATGTATAACAAGCCGATTGAGAAGGCTGTAATTGACCGGTAACGTTGGATTCTGCTCTGAGCCGAAGAGGACCGAGACAGAAGGGACGAGAAATGT
>RCUU01001417.1_pt1 | contig 11504 bp, 9 predicted proteins | sample 2166211 | NCBI WGS metagenome assembly RCUU01 (sample SAMN09932620, study PRJNA488358) | compost metagenome | feature: garden; material: soil; isolation source: compost soil in phenylacetic acid-enriched culture | place: Germany: Experimental Botanical Garden Goettingen | collected 2016-01-27
GAGATAAAGAAATGGACTACAGAATTGAGAAAAGAGACGCCTTTAATGTTATCGGGCTAGTTGAGGAAATGACAACGAAAGATGGGGAGAATCTGCGCCGCATCCCCCAGCTGTGGATAGAAGCAAACGCAAATGGTACGTCGGATAAGCTGATTGAGATCGGTGTGGATAAGGATATCCTTGGGATTTGTAAAGATTTCAATCACGAAAAGGAAAGCTTCTCCTATTGGATCGCTGTCGAAGCCTCTCCAGAGACTGATGCTCAGGGCTTTGCTTCTACAACGATACCGGCTGCGAGTTGGGCTGTGTTTACCTCAGTGGGTCCGATGCCAGATGCGATTCAGCAAACATGGGCACGAATCTTTCAGGAATGGTTCCCTTCAACAGGCTACGAGCATACGGGAGGACCCGAGTTTGAGCTATACCTTCCGGGAAGACCTGATGCAGAGGATTATCGCTGCGAGATCTGGATTCCAGTTATGAAAAAAAATTAATGGCTTACTAAGACTATTCGGAATCCCGGATAGTCTTTTTTCTTTCAGTATTTCTACTATTTCATTTTGAGAATCAGCACAATCTTGGTATAATAAATAGATTATATGATTCAATAATGACTATTGTCGTCCGATTATCAGTGAAGGAGAAATTCATGTCTACTGTAAAAATATTTTCAGACAGCACTTCCGATTTGCCTCAAGGCTGGAAGGATACTTATAATATCAGCACCGTTCCCCTTTATGTAGTGTTTGAAGAGGGCACCTACAAAGATGGTGAAGATATCACACCAGAAGAAGTGTATCGCCGTGTTGCCGCAAGCGGAGTATTGCCAAAGACCGCAGCGCCTTCGCCAGCTGACTTTATGGCCGCTTTTCAACCGGTAATTAGCAGTGGAAATGATATTGTATATATCAGCCTCTCTACCTCACTATCCTCAACATATCAGAATGCACTTTTAGCTGCTGGGGAATTCCCTGAGGGGCGTGTACAAGTTATTGATTCACAGACTTTATGTGGAGGCATTGCTCTTCTCGTTATGAAAGCTGTCAGAGCCGCTGAAAAAGGTCTTAGTGCTATTGAGATTGCATCTATGCTAGAGCACAGTCGCACGCTTGTAGAAACAGAATTCGTTGTAGATACGCTCGATTACTTATATATGGGTGGACGTTGTTCTGGTATGCAGAATTTCATCGGGAGTTTACTCAAAATCCGTCCTGTGCTAAAACTAGTGGATGGGAGCATCGTACCAATTAGCAAAATCCGTGGCAAAAAAGAAAAAGCCGTGGAACAAATGCTCCAAAATGCGCTAGTAAACGTCAATCGGATGGATAAAGAATTACTCATCGTTGTACATACCTTAGCGGAAGAAGATGCATTATACCTGGAAGCCGCTCTGCGTGAAAAGACTCAAGTGAATGAGATTGCGATCATTCATGCAGGTTGTGTGATAGGTAGCCATTGTGGCCCTCATACTGTAGGCCTCATGTATATGCTCGAGGACTAATAATTACGCACAAATCTCCGGTCATTGCTAACTAAGTCAATGGACCGGAGATTTGTGTTTACCCCTCCTGATATGAAGTTAACTCGGTCTCTTCTTTTATGAAAGGGAGCATAAACCGGAACGTTGAACCTTTATTCTCTTCGCTTTCTACAAAGATTGTCCCACCCATCAGCTCAACAAGCTGCTTACAAATCGCGAGACCCAATCCTGTACCCCCATATTTACGGTTGATGGTCGGGTGCAGCTGAGAGAAAGATTGAAATAATAAATTGAGTTTATTATCGGCAATCCCTACACCTGTATCGCGTACAGAGAATTCCAGTAAATATTCTTTTGAATCCCAAAGTAGAATGTTCTTAACCGATAACGTGACGCTTCCTTGTTCTGTGAATTTCAGAGCATTCCCTAGCAAATTAACGATAATCTGTCGCAAACGGATCGGATCGGCCATTAACATTGTTGGGACACTTGTATCCGCCCACCATCGCAAGGCTAGCTTCTTCTCTTCGGCTTTCGGCGTAAATAAATCAATGATGTCTGATATCATCTCCCGAAGGTCAAACGTTTCGGATTGCAGTGGCATTTTACCCGCTTCCATCTTGCTGAAATCCAGAATATCGTTCAGGATTTGTAATAGCGTGTAACTGCTGTTTCGTAAAATCTCAACATAACCTCGCTGATCTTCTCCAAGATCCGTTTCAAGTAAAAGATCTGACATTCCAATCATTCCATTCATCGGTGTACGAATTTCATGACTCATCATCGCCAAGAAATCAGATTTGGCTTGCGCCGCCTGCTCTGCAGATTCCTTAGCGCGAATGATTTCTTTTGCAGTTGTAATATCGCTAAAAGCAATAACCGCCCCTGCGATCATCCCGCCATCCATAAGAGGCGCCACCCGATAATTCACGAAAAAGCTCGTTCCATCCTTACGCCAGAAGATCTCATCGTCTTTCCTGCGGATAATTCCATCTGCAATCGTAAGACTGATCTGACATTCAGGGGTTGCATAATATGAGCCATCACCTTGAATTTGATGAATATACTCCATAAGCTTCAGACCCACCAATTCTGTAGGCTGGTAGCCTAACATATCCGCTCCCTCACGGTTAATAAAAAGCGTCCTCCCCGTATTATCTAGTACGAATATGCCAGCGGAGACGGAGTTCAGAATAAGATTCGCTCGCTTATCCTCGACTTCAATAGCAAAAGTAGGTTTGAAGTTTGATTCCAGCTCTACCTTATCAGATCCTTTAGCATTCAATGAATCCGCTAATGCATCTAGCCAGTCATGTAACCCTTCCGAATACGTATGATAATTGCTGTTATCCACTTGAATGATCGCGAATACCCCTACAATTCCCTCCTCTATCATGATAGGAATAAAGTTCCCCCTCAAGGCGTCCGCTTTGTGATGATCCAGTTCTTGCAATTCGAAGCTAGATGGATTTCCCTGCAGAGCAGCCACAAAATTAACTACCTCTCTAAGGGTTCTTTTCTTCGGTGAGGTTAGAACGGTATCTTGGAACGGTGCTTCCGAGTTGGAATCTACACAAAAGGTACGATTGGTTCCTACGCAGCGACCTTGCCGATCCAAAACAAATATCAAATTAGGATGATGGTCATATAACGATTTATAAGCGCTCTCTTCCGAAAGCAATCGTGTTAGAATGGACGTCCAGTCTTTATCCACAATTCATTTCACCTCAGGCTCTCTCATCCATTATCATTACCCTAAAATGAGCGGAAATCATCTCAATTTTTAAATTCTTCTTTTTTGACTATTATAACAAATTTACTTTAATCGGTCGCAAATAAACGCCAAAACCCCCTTTAGAATCCAGACACGATGCTTTTACATCGTTACTGAGATTCTTAAGAGGGATTTCTATATATATATCTTAGGCTATATCTTTATGATCGATATTGCGGATGGCTAGAAAAGCAATCCCTGCTCCTAGCAAACCAAGGGTGATCGATACAGCAGCTAAATTACCTAAGCGGGCTTGATCAAATCCACCAGAAATTAAAGAGGTAACCAACACTGCGGAAACGATGGTGGCAGGGACTGATTTTTTCTTCATCCCAAAGTACAAGGGGATTAGAGCGATACCCGCTGCGTAAAATGCATTAGCTACTGTCTTAATCAGCTCTGTGGTAATGAGATGGAGGGTCAACTCACCTTGAACAATATTCACAAAGTAGTTGATCCCAAGCAGCGCAGCCCCAATTACAATACTTGAAACAATGATAGAGACAAATGTGAAGATGAACACAATGATTATTTTGGCGGTCATCAGTTTTTTACGTGATATGGGGTACATAAAGAGAAGGGTGATAGTATTATTCTTATACTCGTCAATAATCAGCTTACTTATAATAACAGAAGCGAAAATAAGATAAGCGGCTTTCACAAAAACGAACAATCCCTCAAACAAATCTGAATACGATGTAAACGTTGGATTTTGCTCACTTTTGTCAAGGAATATCACCAGAATCATAAACGCAAGAATGGCAAGATTAACGATTGCTGCACCTGTGAGAATACTTTTTAGTTTGTTCTTGCGGATCTCTAAGGATATAAGTTTAAGCAACGCCTTCACCCCCAATCAATTGTAAAAAATAATCTTCCAGCGTATGTTGTTTCTTACTGATGCTCTCCAGCTCCACATCTTCTGTTACCAGTGCCTTGTTCAGCTCACGCTGCGAAATGCCACCGTCATAGACTCTAACTGTGCAGTGATCTAGCACTTTGAAATTGGTTAGGCCAAGCTTACGTTCCAACACATACACTGCTTTGCTGATCTCATTCGTAATTAGTTCAATGTACTCCGCATTCTGACCGCGAATGGAATCCATGGCCACTTCTTCCACCAGAGCACCCTGCCGGATCACACCAATAGTATCTGCAATCTGTTCGATTTCCCCCAAAATATGGCTAGATACAAGTAATGTCATCCCATATTCACGACTAAGCATCCGGAACACTTCGCGCATCTCTTTAATGCCCACAGGGTCTAGCCCATTAATCGGCTCATCCAGAATGAGCAGCTCCGGTTTGGTCATAAAAGCTCTGGCAATCCCAAGACGTTGCTTCATCCCGAGAGAGAACTGCTTCACCGGCTTGTTGTCGATCCCCGTTAGCTTCACCAGTTCCAGCGCTTCGCCAATCGCCTGCGGATCGTAATAACCCATGTACTCCCCATGCAAGATCAGATTTTCTTTGGCTGTCAGTTTATCATAGAACACTGGATATTCAATGATGCAGCCCATTCGTTTGAGCATTTCATAAGAATGATTCGTCATTTTTTCATTAAAAAACTCAATTTCGCCACTCGTGGGTTTAACGAGGTTCGTGATCATTTTCATAACCGTAGTTTTACCGGCACCGTTCGGCCCGAGAAAACCATAAATTTCACCTTGTTTAATATTCATATTTACATTGCTAACAACTTCTTTGCCTTGGTAGGTTTTTGTTAAATTTCTTGTCCGAAGTATCGTAGTCATTTCCGTGCGCCCCTTTGTTTTCGTTTCGTCTTCCTTAGTTCTTATTGTACACAGCAGAATTTTCTTTTTTATTACTGGATTCTTACGAAAATCTTAAGCTGCACACCATTTCATTCCTTAGAAGCTTAGTCTGCGAAAAGAAAGGGTAAATACCGTTCTCACATACGGTTGACTAACCAGTGTAATGGTTCCATTCATCTGCTCCGTTAATCTTTTGGTGATGGTCAGACCCAGACCGCTCCCTTGATATGACCGGTTTCTCGAATCCTCCAGAGTATAAAGCCGTTCGAATACTTTATCTTGGTGAGCTTCACTAATGCCTTTTCCCCGATCCCAAACATCTATGTATACTTTGTTCTCATCATGATAGAGTTTCAAGCCTAATACCCCTCCGGCATCCCCGTAAGCAATTGTATTGGATATCAAATTGGTCAATATCCGGTCAAGCGCCTCTTCATTTCCCATGAAGTAAAGCGATTCATCAGGGATCTCTATCTCCACCTCACTGCCCTTGGCGCTAAGGATATCATAGAAAGAAAGAATATTACGTCTGCATACTTCGCCTGCCTCGACACGGGAAAGGGTGATTTCTCGATCCCCCGATTCCAGCTTAGCCAAGTCAAAGAACTTGTTCATCAGCTGGATCACTTCATTCGCTTTTTGATGAATGGTATGCAGCATACGTTCCCGTTCTTCGGCTGGCATCTGCTCATCCTGCTGAATCGTCTCAATATAACCGAGCACTACCGTCAGCGGAGTTTTAAGATCGTGGGAAATATTCGACAGCATATTACGCATAGACTTCTCCAGCCTCACGCGCTCAATGCTTCCTTTATGGTTAACGTCGAGCAACCGGTTTAGATCAATCAGCACATTTTGCAGTTCCACATTACTGCTGAATAGCAGCAGTCTTTCGTGTGAACCTTGAGTCATGATGTTACTTAGCTTGTCATGAATATATTTCAGGTCACTTGAGGCTTTACGTGAATTCTGATATTGCCATACAATAACAGCGATTAGGAGCACAATAACCACACTAAGCGCCATACTCATTATAGCTGGTCTCCCAGCTTATATCCGATTCCCCATAACGTCTTGATATACGCTGGATGGGAAGGATCATCTTCTATTTTTTCGCGTAATCTTCTCATATGTACATTAATAACGTTCTCATCCCCGAAATAATCATCTGCCCACACGCTGGCATAAATCTGCGCTTTGGTGAAGACCCTGCCCGGATGCGTGACGAACAGCTTCAAAATATGAAATTCCTTAGCGGTTAACTTCACCTCTTCCCCGTTCTTCAGCGCAGAGAAATTATCTAAATCTACAGTCAGTCCACCAATAGAGATTTTTGCCTGCACAGAAGTTGGAGCTTCCGCTTGGATGCTGGGCGTAGTAGCATAACCCGCTCGTCGAATCGCCGCCTTCACTCTGGCAGCTAATTCGATCATTGAAAATGGCTTGGTAATATAATCATCCGCCCCAAAGCCTAGTCCAAGCGCTTTATCCACATCGCTATCTTTGGCTGACATGATTAACACCGGAACTAAACTTGCCGCACGGATCGTCTGGAGAATGTCAGTACCGCTGCGCTTAGGTAGCATAAGATCTAATAGTACAAGATCAAAAGGATGGCTGGTACGGAATGTCCTTTCCGCTACTTCACCATCAAACGCTGTCTCCACTTCATAGCCCTCTTTTACCAAATAAGTCCTAACCATTTCACTAATCGCTTCGTCATCTTCAATTAACAAAATACGGTGCATGAATGCTGCCTCCAATGATCTGAGTATTAAATATCAATGTTGTAGATTCAACTTATACAGATTATTCGTAATGCCCCTTAACCTCAGGCAGCTGCTTATAAATACTTCCAGCCTGCACGATCTTAATGATCGCTTGAGCCAATTCAGTCATCTGAGCATCATCCTCAGTATTCTGGCATTCCGTCCACTGATAATGACGTTCTCCATTATTGATCTGAACCGTTAACTCGTAACTTTCAGCAGGTTTTCGATTACACGCAGTAGATAATTCTTTTTCATCTAAGTAATTCGCTAGAACCATTTCTTTATAGATTTGTCCACGTTCCTGTTCAGAAAGCCCAAAATCGCTAACTTCAACCACTTCCCCATTCTGGAGATCTTTGACTAACTTCATATCCATAGTGTTAATCTCATTCTTCAAGTTGACGCCATATTTTAAAACAAATTCAAACTTATCTTGTTTGGTTACATCAAAAGGAATCTGGAGCAGCCCGATCTTGGCTTGTTCGCCCTCGCAGCCCGTTAACGTATACGACAGAAGTTTATCTGTTTCGTTTCTAACAAGGTTCTGGCACATGTACTTTGTGACTTGGGGACTGCCAAACTTATCTTCTGAATTATCATGCCGCATTTCAATCCCTTGGTCCGTGAATTTCAAGTCATTAAAGATGGGGTCCCCTTCAATCGTGTAATGAACCACACGCTGTGTACCCGTTTTATTTTGGATAAAAGCATCCAGCTTCTCCAGATTCTTAACCATCATTCCATGGCTGTTTATCACATCTTCTTGTTCGTTAATGGTAGTATTGAACTTGGCTTCTCCATTTGATAGTTGATTAAAGCAACCGGTTATTATAAGCGTAATAAAAAGAAGAAAAATACCGCTTGATCTCATCGATCATAACCTCCTTAAAACTCCATAAAACAATCATTTGTTAAAGTATACCAATAATTATGGGGGCTGGGTATCCCTTAAGGGGGATACCCGGATCGTCAAAACTTACACAACTAAAAGACCAGTCACCGAAAATCGATCGGCGACTGATCTTTTGTAGTCTCTCACGAAATATAACCATAGAGGAATCAGCCAATCGTACACCGAGTTCCGCTTTATGCTACATTTACTCGTATTCAGGAGAGTCATCCATGAAGTAGGTGATATCGTAATTGCCTTTTCCGAGCCAATAGGCCCCTAGTCCGAACGTGATGATGAAGGTGGTTTGGCGAACTGATAATTGAATATGGTTTTTGAAGTGGTCTATCTTGGCTTGTGCTTCTGGAACGAAATAATCTGCAATCTTAGCATCCGAAAAACAACCTAATGTACGCTGATCTGTATTATTCGCTTCAAAGAATGTACGAAGTTCTTCGCTTGTCTTCATAAAGCTATTGGTTCCGATGAGAACCGTCTTATGGCCCTCTTGTTCCAATTCATCTATGATCCAAGCTAGGACGAGCTGATATTGAGCATTGTATGTTCCGTCAATAGCAACGTGAATAACACTAGTAGAATTTATCAATGCTTGTTGAAGGAGCGTGGACAGTATTGCTTCACAACCTCGCTGCACTCCGTCTTTTGCATAAGATGTAACTGTATCGGGCTTCATCTGTTGAATAAACCGAATGGGGTTTTTCGCTCTTTTCTCGGACATAGTTGTCACTCCTATACAGTTATATGAGTTCTATCCCACTCATGGTAACTATACCTTAGGGCAATATGTCTGATTCCAATGCCTTCCACACAAGCTGTGCAAACTGACTATTCGACCAAGCGAACCACTCGCGCGTGAATTGAGTTGGATCATTGACATCAAACCCCTCATGCATAAACCCAGTACCAGCATCTGTCGATTCACAGACTTCAATCATCTCCAGAATCTCTTGAGGATCAACGGCCGTTAAGCCTTGCATCGTATAAGCAAGATGCCATACAAAGCCTATGTTTGTATGTGGACTACCAATGCCGCTCAGCTTCTCCCCTTTGAAGAAATAGGGGTTATCCTCACTCAGAGCAAATTTTCGAGTATTTAAATATATCGGATCGTCTGGCGCACAATAACCTAGATAAGGTGCTGACATCAAGCTAGGTGTACCTGCATCATCCATCAATAAATGGTTACCGAAGCCGTCTGTTTCGAACGCGTACATTCTGCCGTATTTGGAATGCTCAATGATCCCATAAAGCTCAATGGCATGTTGGATCTCTTCTTCCATCGCTGACATTCGAGCTGCAAGCTTTGAATCTCTATATACATATTGAGCGATTTCCTGTAATTGTCGAAGTGTTACAACCGCGAACATATTCGATGGAATATTAAAGTGAAAGTCACATGCATCGTCGCTTGGACGGAAGCCTGACCAGATCAATCCAACATTATTTACTGGCATTCCCAAACCGTTCTTACGTAATGTATCTATCATGATGCCGTTATGACGTTGAAAGCGATAGGTTGACTGCTCCTTGTGCTCCTGTTCAATCTGCCATACATTCAACATCTTCAGTAGTGATGTTCGGAATACTTCATCAAAGATCCCCGTACGCCCGGTTTCTTTCCAATAGAGATAGGCCAAGCGGAAGGAGAAGCACATCGAATCCAGCTCAAATTTCCGCTCCCATACCCAAGGTGAGCTGTCTGTCTCATCCGCTGCATTCCAGTGCCAATCATTTGCAGACTCGTTAAAGGCATTGGCATAAGGATCGATTTGAATATACAACATATGACGACGTATTAAGCCCTCCAGAATCCGCTGAAGATCTGCATCTTCCTTAGCAAAGGGAACATAATGAATCACCTGCTCAACGGAGTCACGCAGCCACATCGCTGGAATATCGCCAGTTAACACAAACGTTGTTCCGTCATCCAGCAGCTTAGTAGTGGTTTCTAATGTATTCGGAAAACAATTCTGGAACAATTGCTGAAGCTTCGGCCGATGAGCCAGACGCTCACTAGCGTCCTTTATGACTTGTTGAACCGCCTGAGGCAGAGGGAACTTCTTAATTTCAATAGTAGGTAAACGATGCTCTTTCATAATTTAACAACCCTCCAGTGATAACGATCTCAAGGTACGAGGAACAACCTCCAAGCTTGTTGATAAGGTATCGTTTACGTTCGATCCAATCATGATCTCAAATTTGCCTGGCTCAACTATCCATTGCAAATCAGGACCAACAAACTGCAGCTCCAGAGGAGTAATATGAAACAGAACCCTGCGCCTCTCACCAGGCTCAATATAAATCTTTTGAAATCCTTTTAGTTCTCTCTCCGGACGTGTGATCATGCTAGTGCAATCTTTTATATATAGCTGAACAACCTCATGACCCGCTGCATTACCAATATTCGTTACCTCCACGGATACAGTACATGAATCATCCGACGCTATTTTGCTTCGATCCAAGCGAATATGTTCGTATTGATAGCTTGTATAGCTAAGGCCATAACCAAATACATATTGTGGATGAAAGTCCACCTCGAGATAGCGATGACCTCTGGAGCGTTTCTTATGATAATAAACCGGCAATTGGCCTGGATGCTTCGGAATGGACAGCGTAAGCCGACCGGATGGATTATAATCGCCGAACAAAATATCAGCAATCGCATGTCCACCCTGCTGTCCAGGATACCAAGCCTCCAGAATGGCATCAGCATGCTCATCTATCCATGGCTCGACAATGGGGCGACCATTAATATAGACAACAATCAGTTTTTTGTTCAAACTATACAGCTCCTGCAGCAGCTCAAGCTGTACACCGCATAAGTTCAGCCCGGCACGATCAAAGCCTTCTCCGCAATCCATATCACTAAGACTAAATTGATCCGTAATAACGGCGGCGCCAGTCTTCAAATCAATCGTACCCTCACCGAAATCTCGTGCACTTGATCCCCCTACAACCGCAATAATGATGTCCGCTGCTGAAGCCACCTCCATCGCCATCTCAAAACCCGCTTTGGATGGATCCTTCACGCGGCAGCCTGGAGCATAGAGCACATCACTGAATCCTGTACATTTAGCACGTATCCCGTCCAAAACGGTAACGATGTGATGACGCTCTTGTGGGGAAGTATAGTCACCCAATTGATTGTATATATGGTTGGCATTCGGCCCAATAACGGCAATCTTGCCAAGTGACGGGGAAAGCGGCAGAACCTCTTCATGATTCTTCAGAAGAATGATACCTTCGCGTGCAGCTTGTCGCGCCATATCTATATGCAACTGTTGGCCAACGACATGCAGTGCCACAGCCGGATCAACAAAGGGGCGTTCAAACAGTCCCAATTCAAACTTCACCCACAGAATTCGTTCGACTGCGAGCTCAATATCGGAAATATCAATCAGCTGCAAATGCAATGCGTTCAATAGACAGCTGCCAAATGCTTCACCAGACATTTCCATATCCACACCAGCTTTAAGTGCAAGTGATGCTGCCTCTTCGTCGGTCTCACAAATCTGGTGACCGTCTTTAAGCTGGCTAATCGCACCACAATCAGTGATCACGAAGCCATCAAAGCCCCATTGCTCACGAAGTACATCTGTTAGCAATGCCTTGTTCGAGGTACACGGAACACCATCGATTTCATTGTAAGCTGTCATGACAGATTTGGCCCCAGCTTCAATTGCCCTCTGGAATGGCAGTAAATCCTTCTCCATTAACTCACGTTTTCCCATCCGCACAGCGTCCGCATTACGCCCTCCCTCCGAGCTGCCATACCCGACAAAATGCTTTAATG
>RCUU01001418.1_pt1 | contig 11504 bp, 6 predicted proteins | sample 2166211 | NCBI WGS metagenome assembly RCUU01 (sample SAMN09932620, study PRJNA488358) | compost metagenome | feature: garden; material: soil; isolation source: compost soil in phenylacetic acid-enriched culture | place: Germany: Experimental Botanical Garden Goettingen | collected 2016-01-27
ATCCCGGATAATCCGGAACAAATGCTCGACCTCCACGCTTGTCAGCGACGAAGTCGGTTCATCCATCACAATGACCCGTGAATGAAAAGAGACAGCTTTGGCGATTTCGATAGATTGGATTTTGGATACCGACAGCTTACCCACCAAGGTTTCGGGATTCAGATCAATATCCAGATCCTTGAAAAGGTTTTCAGTGTCAGTAAACATTTTTTTGTGATCGATGAACTGAATCGGTCCGAAGCCCTTCGTCGGAAAACGCCCCAGCCAGATATTCTCCATCACATTGCGGAACGGCACCGGATGCAGCTCCTGGTGGATCATGGAGATTCCATGCCCCAAAGCATCATTGGAATTCGTAATATTAGCCTTTTCACCACCCAGAAAGATTTCACCGGCATCCGGTGAATAGATCCGGAACAGACATTTCATCAGTGTCGACTTGCCTGCGCCGTTTTCGCCCATAAGAGCATGAACCGAACCCGGCCTAACCTTAAGGCTGACGCCGTCCAGCGCCTTAACGCCGGGAAATTCTTTGGTGATATTGTTCATTTCCAGCAAAAATTCTGTTTTTGCCATGTTGTTACGCCCCCTACGCTTTTTTTCTTTTTCCATGAGAGGCACAGCGGTTCCATCCTGCTCCCTACCCGTAAGGAATTCCGGGAAGCGGATCTTCCGCTCCCCGGCATTATTTAGTTCAAGCTTATTTAGCGTCTGCTACATTGTCCTTGGTGATCTTTTTGTAGGAAATCCATACATATTGGTTGTCAGTGATGTCAAAGCCCACATTTTCTTTGGTTGGCGCTTCGCCTTTGGCCAGCAGCGCAGCCAGGGTAATAGCCGCTTTACCTTGGTTGTTGGCGTCGTTCAGCACTGTACCGAGCATGGTTCCATCCTGCAGCGCCTGTACCGCCGGAGCTGTTGCGTCAACCCCTACAACCGGCATGTACTTGTCGCCTGTGAAGTATCCGGCAGCTTTCAGAGCTTCGATAGCACCGAGGGCCATATCATCGTTGTTGGCAAGAACGGCTTCAATCTTGTCGCCATGGGAGCCCAGGAAGGCTGCCATTTTTTCTTGTCCTTTTACGCGGTCCCACATTGCGGTGTCTTCAGCCAATTTCTCTACCTTGATGCCTGCATCTTCGATAGCCTGGATGGAGTAAGTGGTGCGAAGCTCAGCGTCCTGGTGTCCCGGTTCGCCTTTGAGCATTACGTACTGGAGAACACCGTCTTTGTTTTTGTCAGCTTCAGGGTGAGCTTTCCAGTAGTCAACGATCAGCTGGCCGGACATGGTGCCGGACTCTTCTGCTTTAGCGCCGACATAGTACACTTTATCCCATTTCTTCATATCTTCCGGAAGCGGTTCGCGGTTCAGGAACACCACCGGAATGTCAGCAGTTTTTGCTTTGTCGATGATAACGCCTGCTGCCGTGCGGTCAACCGGGTTGATCAGCATGCCGTCATATTTTTTGGTGATGAACAAGTCCACCTTGTCGTTCTGTGTAGGCTGTGAGTTTTGGCTGTCTACGATGTCTACGGTAGCGATGTCTTTGGCAGCCGTGTCAATCGCGTTGCGGACACCGGTCATGAACGTGTCGTCAAATTTGTAGATGGCCACACCAACTTTTGGTGTTTTACCAGCAGCACCGGAGTTTGCACTGTTGGTGGCTTCTGCAGCGTTGCCTTTATTCCCTGTATCAGCATTGTTGTTGCTGCCGCAGCCTGCAAGAGCCGCACCCAGCAAAGCACTGGCTAGTAAAACGGAAGTGATTTTTTTCATAATTATTTGACCTCCTGATAATTTTTCTTTTTAGTTTTGCCCGGTATGTCCCGGGTACATTCTTATTATGCCTGAGGTGAAAGCGGTTGCGAATATAAAATACTCCTCTGTTGTATGAAAATTCTCATATGCTGAAAACAAGCAGAAGCGGCTTCGCCGTCCTTTTAAGGGACGGTATCGTTTCAGCGAGAAATGGAAGGATAAAGGATATCGCGCAACATATACTTTCTTATCTTTGCACAAAAAAAGAGCCAGCAGTACGACTTCGAAGTGATATGCTTCACAATCAGCCTGCGGGATGAAATGGAAGAAGTACCACGCAAACAAACCCGCTCGCCGCTATTCAGTGGGAAACGGGTTTGTTATAGGTTTTAAGCGCTGCTACCTTACGAACGGAAACAGCAGCTTCTGGTTCTCGGGCCACAGCATATTATCCAGGTCAATCAGCTTTGTTCCGGTATCCACGCGTTCAGGCACATCAATGCCTTCTGTGGCCTCTACTGCATATTTGACGGCTAAATATCCGTTGTTGAAGGGATTCTGGATGACTGTAGCCTGAACCGTCCCGTCCTGCAGCATCTCCAGCATGGAAGGTGAACTGTCAAAAGCGACCATCTTCAACTGACTGAGACCCAGCTCCTGAATCACTTTGCCTGCACCCTGCGAAGCCGTTTCATTCAGTGTGGCGATCCCGCGGAGATTGGGATGGTTAAGCAGCATGTCCCGGGTCAGCTGTTCCGCATCGGTAGTGTTGGAGGAGGTATAAGAAATCTGCACTACCTCAACATGGGGAAAACGGGCGGCATAGTTGAGAAACCCTTTTTCCCGTTCATCCGCATCCCGTGCACCGTAATCAATCGCCCCCGTTGAACTGGTCTGACCGCTTGTGGAGTTGGTAAAGTTGATGATTCCGATCTCTCCATACCCGTTCAAAAGATCAATCAGTCTTTCTGCGGATTTCTGCCCGGCCTCATAGCCGTTCGAGCCCACATAGCTTTTCACCTTGGCCGAACCCACCTCCGCATCGACAGAAATCACCGGAATCCTGTAGTATTCCGCCTGATCCACCACCTGGGCAAGCCCCATATAGCTGCTGGCTGCAAGGATGATCACATCCGCCTTCTGCTTGATGGACTCCTCTACCATGGTGATCTGCTCATCAATGTCGCTCTCCGAATCCGGCGCCTTGAACGTCAGCTTCACATTGAACTCCTTGGCGGCGGCTTCCGCACCCAGCTTCACCGTATTCCAGTAATCGCCCCGGTTCATTTTTACAATCATATGGACGTTGTGTGTTTTGTTCGTACTGATATATGCCGGAGAGGTGCCCAGGCAGGAAGTGACCGTAAGTCCCAACACCGCGCACAGCAGCAGCACAAGCCTTAAGCGCCAGCTTCTCATAGTACGGATTCCTCCCTTCCCTCTTCTGGCCCTTCTCCGGCCTTGACGGCAGGGAAGCAAATGGTAACTGTAGTTCCCTCTTCAATCTCACTCTCAAAAGCAAGTCCGTATTCCCGCCCATATACCAGTCCGATCCGTTCATTTACGTTCCGTACGCCCACGCCTGAACCGGTGCCGCTTTTGCCGCCGCTCAGTATCGTACCCAGCGTTTCCTTGCTCATGCCAAGCCCGTTGTCGCTGACCCGGATGACAATCAGACCTTCCTGCAGCTCTGCCGTAATGGTAATCAGACCTTCTTCGGGAAGCATTTCGATGCCGTGGTAGAGGGCATTCTCGACAATCGGCTGCAGAATCAGCTTGATCGTCTGGTATGGCAGCACCTCATCCTGCACCTTGATCTCATAGCGGAATTTATTTTTGAAGCGGAAGCTCTGAATCACCAGATAATGCCGGATATGATCCAGCTCCTCCTGCATGGTGATCATATTCTTCCCTTTGCTGAGACTGATGCGGAAAAATTTCGACAGCGATTGGATCATGGTCACCACCTCATCCGTTTTGCCGCGTTCAGCCAGCCGGATCACGGAATTCAGCGTATTGTACAGAAAATGGGGATTGATCTGTGACTGCAGGACTTCAAGCTCACCCTTGCGCTTAGTCTCCTGTTCATAGATGATCTGGTCCATCAGCTGCCTGATCCGCTGCAGCATCATATTGAACCGCCGCGACAGCTGCTCCACCTCGTAAGCGCCGCTGACATTGATCGGCGTATTGAGATCCCCTTCCCCTACCTGCTTGACGGTACGCTCCAGCTTGCGGATGGGACTGGCAATCAGCCAGGACAGGAGAATGGACAACACAATCACACCGGCAATAACGACGCCGAGAAACCATGCTAAAAAATGGTTCAGATCGCGTTTGGTGGTCACAATCTCATCGTAATAAGCCACACCCACGATCTTCCACCCCGTCTGGTCCAGGGTGCGCACCGTAATAAAGCGTTTCTCCCCTGTCGATTCGTCCAGGTAGCTGCGGTATTCATACTCCAGCACAGGCTCCACATTCTCATACTTCAGCCCGGCGTAGATCAGCTGCTGCTGCGGATGGTAGACAATGTTGCCCAGCGGGTCGAGGATATAAGCATATCCTCTTTTACCCAGCTTAACCTGTCTGCTGAGCTCATCAATGGTACGGAAGTTGAAGTCGATCAGCAGAATCCCCTTCCTTGTTAGTCCGTTCTCTTTATACTCAATCATTTTGCTGATCGAGACGACCCAGGTGTAGCGTCCTTTGAACAGATTTTGTATATGGGGAGCGGAATAGGAAATCTCCGGGTTTTTGATGGCCGAGGTGAACCAGCTTTGACTCTGCAGCTGGGTGTTCAGCCGCATATGCTGGCCGGGGGTACCCACAACATACTTCCCGTGGGGGGTGAACACCGCCACAGAAACCAGGTCCTCGCGGCTGCTCATCAGCGTATCCATCCGTTCGTCCAGCAGCGGTGAATCAATAGAAGGACTGGCGGTAATCTGCTTCTCCGCAGTTTCAAAAATATTGCCCATCCCTTTGACATACAGCTCCAGGTTGTAATTGACCTGCTCAATAATCTGCTGCATGTTCATATTGGCATTCTCTTCGGCTGTTGTGGCAAATTTGTTGTACAGCATAAAACTGACGATCACTGCAACGAGCACAGTGACCGCCGTAAAGGTTAAGGTAATGATGAGCTGGATGCTCCGCAGCTTCGAGGGTATGCGCAGCTTGCCTCTTTTGCGCGGCTGCGGACGCAGCGGAAATAAATAAGCCTTCGGCTTGTTCATGGCTTATCCTCCCCGGGCGCTGTTCTTATACTCTTTAGGTGATTGTCCGTATTTCTTGCGGAAGCAGAAGCTGAAATAATTCGGGTCGGCAAAGCCGATTTGTTCGGCTATTTCAAAAGCCTTCAGTTCAGTCGAGCGCAGCAGCTCCTTGGCGGCTTCAAGGCGGATCTGCAGCAGGTAGCTGACAAAGGTCATCTTCATTTCTTTTTTGAAAATGCTGCTGAAATAACCTGTACTGATGTGCAAATGCTGGCAGACTCTGCCGATGGAAATGTCAGATTCCTCATAATGGCTGCGGATATACTCCTTGGCCTGGTCTATGAGCTGCTTGTAGCTGGACTGCCGCTCCGAAGCAATGGAATCCATCAGCCGGCTGCACACCCCAATGATCCATTCCTTAGCTTCACCCATGTTGTTGAACTTATGAATCTCGGATAACGAAGAAAATCCCAAGCCGGGTAAATCGTTCATCCCGCTGCCTGACTCTTTGGCCACCCGAAGTATCGTTGTGAGGATCTCCAGCAGGAATATCTGATATTCCTGTGTGCTTACCTGTGCCGCATCCAATCCGCCAAACAGCTCGTCCACAACCTCTTTCAGTTCCTGAAGGGTGCCGAGCTTGAGCGTACGGATCAGCGACTGCTGGGTCAGCTCGTCATAGGCCAGCATGCGCCCAACCCGGGATTCCACGTCTTCAATCCAGATCACTCTATTGTTTCCAAGGATCAGGCGGTAATCCAGCGCCTGCAGCGCGTCATTGAAGGAATGGGATAAAAGAGACGGGGAACTGCAAGCCGTGCCAGCGCCTGCGGTCACCGTCAGTTTAAGAAAACGCTGAACATTCTGGCGGATTTCCTCAAGGATAGCGTATGTCCTGCCTGTAATGACCGCCTCATCCTTCTCTTCGCTTACCGAGAGCAGCACCACGTCATCCCGGTGGATGAATACTTTGCCGAAGCTGTGCTTCTGGCATATTTCCTCGGCAATATTCAGCACGGCAAAGAGCTGCAGGTTACGGTCCCCGGTGTCCCTGAGCGATACCTGTCTCCTGTCGGCAGCAGCCTGTCCTTCGCCTTCACGGATATAATCCACGCTGATCAGGGAAGCCTGGAACAGCTCCCCGTTAAGATTGATTCCGTATTCTGCACTTTTCTCGGTAATTTCCGCCGGCGGGAGCCTGCGGGACACCAGGGAGGAGAGGAACTGCTCACGAAGTACGGGCAGGCTTTTACGGTAATGCTCGCTGAGCACGAACACATTCTCCTTTTCGGCAATTTCCGCTTCAATGGCGGCTCTTACCTTAAGCAGGACATCAATCAGCTCCTGTGCAGAAAACGGTTTCAAAATATATTCATCAATGGACAGCTTGATCGCCTTCTGGGCATATTCGAACTCATCGTATCCGGTCAATATAATAATCTTTGTATTGGGATGACGGCTGCGAATCCACTCGGCCAGCTGCAGCCCGTTCATAAATGGCATCTGGATATCGGTAACGACCACATCCGGCAGCAGCCGGTCAATGGAATCGGCGGCTTCCCGCCCGTTCTCAGCCTGATCCACAATCTCAAACCCGTACTGTGCCCAATCAATTTGCGCAATAATCCCTTCTCTTACATCTTCCTCGTCTTCGGCAAGTATCAATTTATACATCCTTCATCCCTCTTTGAATCAGGTTTTGGGTCGTTCTACCCCATTTTAGCTGATTCGAACGGCTCAATCTATGGTTAAGTTAAGGAAGTGGCTGGCAAAAGGAAATACATAAAATTTCAGGCAGTACCGCATACTAAGGATCGTGCTACTTCTGTGGAAAATAGAATGTTTTATTTCTCGTGTACAGGCTGCGTTTTGAAAGAAGCAGCGGCAGTGGATTTCTCATTCTAAGATAATGTCTCCGGCTCAATTGAAAGTAATAAGAGATAGGGCTTCGCCCCCAAGCATGCCATTCACCAAAGCTGAAACGTAAGAACATACACGCCAGAACAAATTCACCCAAGCGGTGAATAAAAACCCGAGTCCTTCAAGGCTCGGACTGTTGTACAAAAGGCAATCTTATAGTCATTTGGCATGCTTAGAACACACGTTATTGTATAGTCTGCAAGCTTTCCACCCAATTGACGTGCTTAGGGCGAACATTATTGTATAATCCGCAGCATTGTCGCCCATTTGGCGTGCTTAAGGTGCACATTGTTGTATAACCTGCAAGCTTGCCGCCTACTTGGCGTGGTTTGGACATACAGAGTGTGAACATGCGGATGGCCTGGCTCCCTCTGTGGACATTACGGGGTCCCTTGCCGATCCATCCCCAAGTGTTCCGGACAGGAAATCCGCTATTGAGGCGGATCAAGTCATTCTGTGGGGCAAACGGACAGAGAATCCGTTATTTGCTCCATCTGCCCTCAATACTGGGCCCAACCGACGGATATAAGGGCTCCTGAGTCCGAATCATCCAGAAAAGCAGGTTTTTTCACAAAATAAGGTTTTCTGTGTCCGCTTCTCAATACAGACGGACCCCATCACTCCTACACCACCTGCATCACTTGAAGCTTAGCATCCAAGATATCCGCATTTTTTCACATTGTATAATTTCCTCTACAATAAAAAAAACCATCCCGCTTGACCCGGGATGGGGATGATTGGTGCGTTTTGGTCTATAGCAATGTTTTATTGAAACGGTAGCCGGCGGATTTTTCAAATCCGATATGGCGGTAAAAAGCATGTGCCGGGGCACGCTCCACGCGGTTGCCGCTTCTCAGGAAGAGCTGGCAGCATCCCTGCTGGCGGGCCCATTCCTCTGCCGCGGACACAAGTCTTTTGCCAAGCCCGTTGCCTCTAAGCTCCTCTGCTACAATCAGTGCGGTAATTTCCGTAATACAATCTGCATGCTTGTAATAGGATCTTACCTTCCGAAGTCCAACCATTCCCACAACTTCATTATCCAGTTCTGCAACAAGTGTGCAGTGGAACGGATCCGTCTCCATGTCTTCCATTCTTTCTTTCATCACGCTAAGCGTTGTCGGATAGCCGAATTCCCGCAGAAGGGATGTGACTCTCTCCAGATCATTCAAGCCGCATTTGCGAATTTGCAGTACCTGCTCCTGAGTACTACTGTTCATCCTCAATAACCTCCACTTTTAGCATAGACGCCGCCTGCTTGGCTGCCGTCCGCGCGATCTCCACATCTTCTGCTGCACTTAATGCTACGGCCATCCGCCGTCCAGGACGGATCTCCGGTTTGCCGAACACCCTAACCTGCGTGCGGGGAAGCGCCAGCGCTTCGCCAATACCGGTTATCCTGAATGCTTGTCCGGCTGTTTCTGCCTTCAATGTTGCTGATGCGCCCGGTGACAGCAAGTGCACCGAGTCGAGCGGAAATCCAAGAATGGCTCTGACATGCAGAGCAAATTCCGATAAATCCTGTGTAATCATCGTAACCATGCCGGTATCATGCGGTCTTGGCGAAACTTCACTGAACAATACCCCGTGATCCGTAAGGAACAGCTCCACTCCAAAAATTCCAACTCCGCCAAGCTGATCCGTTACCGCCCGGGCGATAGCTTGAGCCTCCGCCAGCTGGGCTGCGCTCATGTAATGGGGCTGCCAGGATTCCACATAGTCGCCGTCCTTCTGGATATGACCGATCGGAGGGCAAAACACCGTTCCGCTGACCGAACGAACAGTCAAAAGTGTAATCTCGCTCTCAAAGGCAACGAAAGCTTCTACGATCACCCGGGTTCCTTTGGCGCGCGCACCTTCAAGCGCTGTATTCCAGCAGCTCTCCGCATCCTCGGGTTTCCTGCAGATGCTCTGCCCTTTGCCGGAAGAGCTCATGATCGGCTTAATCACGCAAGGGGTGCCCAGGGTCTCTACGGCCTGGCGCAGCTCGTCCAGACTGTCCGCAAAGCGGTAGTCAGCGGTCGGCAGGCCGAGCTCCTCAGCGGCAAGCCGTCGGATGCCTTCCCGGTCCATGGTCAGCCGGGCCGCACGTGCGGTGGGAACTACGAAGAATCCTTCCTCCTCCAGCTCCTGCAGCGCATGAGTGGCGATGGCTTCAATCTCCGGTACGATCAGATCCGGCTGCTCGGCACGAATGAGCTTCTTCAGCGCTTCCGCATCGAGCATATCAATAACATGGGAACGATGGGCCACTCCCATCGCCGGTGCATCCTCATAACGGTCCACAGCTACGGTCTCTACGCCAAGGCGCTGAGCTTCGATAATGACTTCCTTGCCCAATTCCCCGCTGCCCAAGAGCAGCAGCTTACGGCTCTGGGTTGAAAAAGGAGCTCCCCACATTGTCGATTCCAACCTCTTTCAGCAATTTTGACTGCTGCGTTCCATTTTTCTGTAAACGAAGCAGTTCTAATTGTAAATTTTCAGGCTCCTTTATTTTCTTCCATCATCCGTCAGAATGCAAGTGTTCTTCGACATTTTCCTACAACCTTCACAGATCATTGTCCACGAGATTGTCGAAAGCTCCTTCCAGGCGCAGCAATTCTGTGCTGAGTCTGTGCCAGTGCTCTGCTGAATCACCCCCTTTCAGAAGCTCTGTGATCGCTGCCTCCCGTTCTGACAGACTCTCGCGCAGCGTATCTGCAGCGCGTGACAATGCAGCTTCTACGCTGCCTGCGTAGAAATCCAGAAGAAAGGCTTCCAATGCTTCGGCAGCCCCTGCAACGGCTTCCTTCATCCAAGGCTCCGCCGCTGCTCTAACCTCATTCCGCCCTGCCCCTTCGAAGAAATGGCGCGGTGATTTGAACCGGCTCCAGAGCGCTGCCCAATCCAGCGGATTCAGCCTGCATTCCAGCTTGGCGGGAGAAGACCAGCGTTCCTGGTCATTCTGCAGGAACTGCAGCTCCTCGACGGGTATGGACAGCTCTTCTGCCGCAGCTGACGCTGCAGCGTACGCAAGCCGCCGTCCGGCAGCCTCCAGCCGCAGCGTCGTAGCCCACAGCTCCTGCTCCAGCTCCCGCTGGACCGTCCGTTCGAGCTCTCTTCCACAAGCTGTGAAGATATCTTTTAGGTTCCCGCCATCCTCACGGAGCAGGGAGGGATGGAAGGACTCCTGGAAGAAACGGCCAAACGCAAAGGAGATCCGCTGGCGGACATGGTACAGCAGTTCTTCGCCTTCCCGGCGCAAATCACGGCGCGGCCGCTCCTCTCCTGCCAGCAGGCTCAGCCGCTGCTCTGCGTGGCGGCGCTGCTCCTGCAGCTCCTTCATTTGCGTCTCCCGCTGGCCGGCTGCCTGACGGGCCTTCTCCTGCCATTCCTCTGTCCGGCGGCGGACGGTGCCGAGACTGTCTTTGGCTGCGGCCAGAGACAGGCGGGGCAGCTCCCCGCCCGCAAAATCCGCAAGCGCCTGCTCAAAGCTGCTGAACCGCGAGGCTTCATACAGCTCCCGGTTGTCAGCTGTTTTGCCTTCCAGTGCAAGCAGGCTCGAGAGGGAATACATCTGCGGCCTCAACAGGCCACCGGCACGCAGATTCTGCGCGACATGCTGCTGAACCTCCTGCAGCTCTTCTTCATCCGAGGCCAGGTCGGAGGCATTGATGATAAAAAACATTTTATCCAGCGCAAAGCTGTCTTTGATCCGTCCCAGCTGGGCCAGAAGGCCCCGGTCCGCCTTGGAGAAGGCATGATTGTAATAGGTTACAAAACATATCGCATCCGCATTCTTCATGTAACCAAAGGTTACTCCGGTATGACGCGCATGGAGGGAATCTGCCCCGGGGGTATCGACCAGCACAATTCCGCTGGCTGTCAGGGGACAGTCGTAGTAGAGATCAATGCCCTGGATGAAGCAGGCCCGGGTCTCTTCAGCGACCAGCGTCCGGTATTCCTGCAGATCGACGGTACGCACCGTGCCAAGCAGGCCTTCCGCTTCCCGCCAGCCTGCGGCTGCCGCCCGCAGAAATCCGGCATGCGGCAGCGCGGAAGGATGGAGCCCGCTGACCTGCAGATTTGCAGCCGCAGCGGTCCAGGTCTCCGGCTGCGGGGCGGGAAGCTGCAGCACGCTGAAGGAATGGAGGATGTCCTCCCAGAAATCCTCCCGGCTCTTCATGGTGACAACCGCGCTGGCGTGACGGAAGTCCCCTTCCGGCGCCAATATGCGGTTAACCGCCGCTGTGGCCGGATGCGGCGACACAGGCAGCACTTCTTCGCCAATCAAGGCATTGGCGAAGGAGGACTTCCCGGCGCTGAACGCACCGAACAGCGCCAAGGTGAAGCGGCCGCCGGCGAGATCCGCCGCCCGCGCCGCCAGGCTGCGCGCTGCCGAGGCCATGGCCGGCTCGCGGCGCAGCAGCTCCGCCGCAGCGTCCAGCGCCGCTGCGGCCTTCCCCAGCCGGCGGCGCCCGCCCGCCGGCGAAGCCGTACCCGCCGCCAGCCTGGCGGCGGGGCTTCCAGCCGCTGCGCCTAGCGGCGGCTGGGTCTTGCGCGGCGCGGCGCGGAGCGCGCCCGCCGGCGGGGTGACCCTCACCTCCGGCAGCGTGCCGGGGGTGAGGGTG
>RCUU01001419.1_pt1 | contig 11502 bp, 10 predicted proteins | sample 2166211 | NCBI WGS metagenome assembly RCUU01 (sample SAMN09932620, study PRJNA488358) | compost metagenome | feature: garden; material: soil; isolation source: compost soil in phenylacetic acid-enriched culture | place: Germany: Experimental Botanical Garden Goettingen | collected 2016-01-27
CTTGGAAAATCTTAATAAATTCATCGACAAAACGTTTCTTACGCTTAGGCAAATACAGTGACAGTAATATACCTATTAATACTGCAACTCCGCCATAAATCATGCTCCAGTACGCGTACGACTCAACAGGCAGCGGGTTTTCAAACTCCATCCATCCGCTTTTAAACTTAAGCCACCAAGCTGCTAAAAAAGAGATCTGGATGACAATAAAGTCAGCAACCATATAGAGCTGTGTCAAAAATTTCTGATTACGCCGAATCATAAATTCACCTCAGTATTCTTTTCGTTACGTGCTCCTGCTTCATTAGCAGTGTTAAGACTCTGAGCAGGTGATGCGACCTTTTTAGGAGAGATTAAGACATTCCGCAATAGCGAAAGTGCGAACTTCACACCTATACCGGCATATACTGTTCCATTTATCATACTGTTGTACTTCCTACTATAATGCTTACGATGAAATAAAATCATTGCTCGGTGAAACTCGTACACGATCTTGAACGGTCTACGTCTTGCGCTACCGCCTTTAAGATGTACGATAGAGGTCTTCGGATAATAATAAATCTCCCAACCAGCCTCTTTAATCCGATAACACCAGTCTAGATCTTCACCGTACATAAAAAACTCTTCATCTAATCCGCCCACTCGATCAATCGTCTCCCGCCGCAGCAGCATAAACGCACCCACCAGACAATCTATCGGGTAATCAAGATCCGGGTCCATATAACCTAACTGGTAACCGTTAAACCTCGGGCGATCCGGAAACAGCTTGCTGAAACCAAAAGCATAATAAAAGGAAGCTGACGGTGTAGGAAATCCCCGCTTACATGCTTTATCCAGCGAACCATCCGGCAAAATGATCTTGCACCCTGACGCCCCAACATCGGGCCGACTATCCATAAAGGAGATCATCGTCTCCAGCGTATCCTTACGCACTACTGTATCTGAGTTGAGCAGAAGCACATACCGTCCGGATGAAGCTTCCATCCCCTGGTTATTTGCACGGGCAAAGCCGACATTGTCGTTATTTGCGATCAACATCACGCCTGGAAACTCTCTACTAATCTTCTCTACCGAATCATCGTGGGAATTGTTGTCTATCAAAATAATCTCATAGGAATAGTTCGTTTCTGAGTCGTACAACGACCTGAGACAATCCATCGTCAGGCGACACGTGTTGTAATTAACAATAAGTATACTTACATCTACATTCACTGCGTAACGCTCCTGACAAATATAGTAATCTACCGACAATTATTATAACATAAAACCTCCCTGAGAGGAGGTGACGTTTCAGGGAGGTTTTTCCAGAAATAGTTTAGTTTTTATGTTTCTTTCTCTCTTTTAAAATGGCCTGTATATACTTCCGCTTCTTTTTCAGCGCTGGGAGCTGAGCAAAAAAGGATTTCCAGGCCACAATTAACTGTGGCTCTCTAAGTAGCATATAACCGTGAGCGGCAAGCTCATAGGGAAGAGAAATGAAGATTGTCTTCAACATAGTTCGTGCTGGTTCATTCTTGTAGATCATTTTATAGCGGTTAATGTAAGATATTCGTCGAATGAACATTGGTTTGGTACTACGACCAGAAGTCTTCCACCCACGTTCGTGATACCCGATCGCCTCAGCATCATAATAAGCTTGCCAGCCGAATAACTCCGCCCTCCATGCCACATCCACATCTTCCTTATAAGCGAAAAAATCGGCATCAAAAAACTCGCCATCGATACTAATGTCTTCGATCATCCGACGAGAATACATCGCAGCCGCTCCAGATACACCGAATACAGGACCAGACTGTGTCCATTGGTCTGCTGGCTCACCCGCACCGCGATCAAATGCCCGACGTGCCCTATTCATCCGAAGACCGGTGCTGTCTACTAACCCATGATCGGCCTTTAACAAAAGCTTGCCTGTGGCGCTGCCGATTAACGGATTTCCCTCCATCTGTGCGATCAGTCTGGAGATATAGTCTGGGGCCAGCGTTAGATCAGGGTTAAGGACGAGAATGTAGTCTGTTTCCGTAGCGGCAATCGCTTGGTTATGGGCTGGGGCGAAGCCTGCGTTTTCTTTATTTCGGAGGAGGACTAGGTTAGGGAGTGATCCCTCTTTCGTCGGCACATTTACCTGTTCTATATCCTCATATGAATGAGTTGGGGAAGCTTTAGGAAGTTTGCTGTAGAAAGTCTTCACTTTCTCAGCACAACCATCAGAAGACGCATTGTCTACGACTACAATTTTCTCAATAGGATAATCCTGCGCCATTACTGCATCTAAGCAATCTATGATGTCATCCGCACTGTTGTAAGTGACGATATGTACACTAACTGTTTTGTTGTTCATGGGTATCCTCGACTTCGTATATTTCGTGTTAATTGCCTACTTCTTTCTTATTATAGCGAATATATTAAAAAAACTCCCGCATCGCGTATGCGAATTGGGAGTTTTGATTAATAAGCTATTCTTTTAACTCAAGGAGGAAATCTCTCAAGCCTTCACGCCAAGGCCGAATGTCCTCAAAACCATTCGTCCGTATCGACAGATGCTCCATCACCGAATTCCGAGGACGTGGTGCAGGACGTGGGAACTGCTCTGTAGCACACGGTTCAAGCTTAGCAGTGAATTTTAAGCCCAGAAGCTCCTCAGCCTCTGCAAAAATCGCCTGAGTAAATTCAAACCAAGTGCAAGAATCGCTATTTGACGCATGGTATACGCCATATTTCTCAGTTTGGATAAGCTCAAGCAAGAACCGAGCTAAATCCACTGTATAAGTTGGCGAACCTTTTTGATCATTCACAACTTGAAGCATCGGCTTTTCTTGACCAAGCTTCAGCATGGTTTTGACAAAGTTATTTCCGTATTTCCCATACACCCATGAAGTGCGTACGATGAAATACTTAGAAGATAAGGATTGGACAAGCACTTCGCCCGCACGTTTCGATTTACCGTATACACTCTTAGGGTCTGTATTATCATACTCGTGGTAAGGCTGTACGCCCAAACCATCGAATACATAATCCGTGCTGATGTACACCAGCTTAGCTCCAGCTTTTTCAGAAGCTAGCGCTACGTTTCGACTGCCCGTTGCATTAATTAAATAAGCTGCATCGATGTCACTTTCTGCTGCATCAACTGCCGTATGCGCAGCACAATGAATAACAGCATCCGGTCCAAACTCACCAATAACCTGGATACACTGTTCCAGATCGGTGATATCCATCTCCTGACGGTCGCAGCCTATCACTTGGTGACCTTGTTGCTGGAGTAGTAAAACTACGTCCTGACCCAATTGTCCGGCCGCGCCTGTAACAAGTACCTTCAGTTGCTCCATTATAAAGATTCTCCCAAACGATCGCCATACTGTAATTCAGCGTACTTTTGATATTCCCCTGATTGAATACGGGTCCACCACTCGCGGTTATTAAGATACCATTGGATGGTTTCTTTAATGCCTGTTTCAAACGTATGTTTCGGCTTCCAGCCCAGCTCGTTCATAATCTTAGTAGGATCAATACCATAGCGGCGATCATGACCCGGACGGTCTTGAACATAAGTAATCAGAGAATCAGGCTTGCCAAGCTCTTGTAATACTGTGTTTACAATATGCACATTCGTCCGTTCGTTGTTGCCACCGATATTGTACACTTCACCGTTAACGCCTTCGTGAATTACTAGATCAATCGCGCTGCAGTGATCCTCAACATACAACCAGTCGCGAATATTCATCCCATCACCATAAACAGGCAATGCTTGATCCGCAAGTGCGCGGGAGATCATTAGTGGGATAAGCTTCTCAGGGAATTGGTATGGGCCATAGTTGTTTGAACAGCGGGTAATATTCACTGGCAGCCCGAACGTTTCATGATATGCACGAACAAGCAAGTCTCCACCTGCTTTACTTGCCGAATAAGGGCTGTTAGGAGTAAGTGGAGTTTCCTCAGTGAACAATCCAGTTGCACCAAGTGAACCGTATACCTCATCCGTAGATACCTGTACGAACTTAGTGACACTGTATTTTTTCGCTGCGTCTAAAAGCACTTGTGTCCCAAGCACGTTCGTCTTCACAAACACTTCTGGCTCCAAAATACTCCGATCCACATGCGATTCAGCCGCGAAATTAACTACTACGTCAATACCCTGGCTCATTAAGGAATCCATCGCCTGAACATCAGTAATGTCAGCTTTAACAAAGGTATAGTTAGGGTGATTCTCAATTGACTTCAAATTCTCCAGATTACCTGCGTACGTCAACGCATCTACATTAACGATCTGGTAATCAGGATGTTGTTGCAGCATGTATAATACAAAGTTGCTGCCGATAAAGCCGGCTCCGCCGGTAACAAGCAGTTTCATGTATAGCCCACCTTTATTTCATTAGATAATGTTTATATTTCGAAGTTCAGTTCCGCGTCCTTCAGCAATGGATGACGTTGATCTTTATCTGACAATACCGGACTCGATGTCGGCCAATCAATACCTAAGGCTGGATCATTCCATAATATGCCGCGATCATTTTCGGGGGAATAATATTCGTCCACCTTATATAATACTTGGGTGTTAGGCACCAAGGTACAAAAACCATGCGCAAAGCCTTTCGGTACAAGAAGTTGACGTTTATTATATTCGCTAAGAATAACGCCGACCCATTGCCCAAATGTAGGGGAATTACGCCGGATATCAACGATTACATCGTAAATCACTCCGGTTAAGACGCGGATTAACTTTGTTTGGGCTTTAGGGTTCAGTTGGAGATGCAGGATAAGTCAGTTCCTAAGAGTTACTTGATTTTGGTATATTAATATCATCAAGATATAAATTACTCGAATTATTTGCTATAAGCGAATTAAATCCTATTTATTAATCACTTTTAATTCAACCGATCTGCCTTTATCGTCTACATTCAATTCTTCTTTCACTAGAAAAAGCGGTCTACGTTTAGATTCATTGTAAATTCTACCTATATACTCTCCTATAACTCCCAAGGTGATTAGTTGTACTCCTCCAAAGAATAATATTGCTACCATTAGAGAAGGGTAACCTGGCACTGAATTCCCTACTGTAACTGTTATTACAACTAAATATGTTGCATAAATTAGTGATAACACAGCAATTAAAAGACCTAAATAAGTTGCAAATTGCAAAGGTGCAAATGAGAAGGAGGTTATACCTTCAATAGCGAAATTCCATAATTTCCAATAGTTAAAGCTACTTTTCCCTGCATACCTCGGTTCTCTATAGTAAGTTACACTGGTTTGTTTAAAGCCAACCCAACTGAATAACCCTTTCATAAATCGATGTTGTTCAGGAAGTTGATTTAAAGCTTCTACAACTTGCTTAGTCATTAAACGAAAATCTCCAGTATCTGCTGGAATATCAAATCGGGTCATCTTCCCAATGATTCTATAGAAGGTATGAGCAGTAGCCTTTTTCAACCAAGTTTCGCCATCTCTCTTTAACCGGGTTGCATATACAACATCATAACCTTCCTTCCACTTTTCAATTAGAAGGGGAATAACCTCAGGTGGATCTTGTAAATCTGCATCGATTGGAATTACAATATCAGCTTTCGAATATTTTAATCCTGCTGACATTGCAATTTCCTTACCAAAATTTCTGGATAAATTAATCACTTTAATTCGTTTATCAAGATTTGCAAAGAATCGAAGTCTCTCCATTGTGTCGTCTTTACTGCCATCATTCACACATATTATTTCATAATTATAATCATGTTTTTCTAATACCTTAGTGATTTTTTCATAGAACAATCCAACATTTTCCCCTTCATTATACATGGGGACAATGACAGACAACGTAAAGTTAGAGAGTGCCATTTTATAATCCTTTCTTTATATCTACATTTTAATAAACAATAATATTGTACCAAATAATTACATAAAAAATAATAGTGAGAATTCAATTTAATACTTTTCAATTCTATTATTATCAATAGCTTTTTAACTCATTTGACAATTAAGGAGAAACTAGATCTAAACTTAAACTTTCTACTGAAAGAGCCAATACTCTCTGATCCTCATTTATCCCTAAAGTTTTAGGAGAAACAGCATCTGGTAAACTTATTAAAATTAGAAGCTGATCGTTAATAATATCTTTAGGAATAATAAACTGATAGGTATTACTAGCTTCACAAATTATTTCACTAATTTTTTGATTATTCGCAGAGACTATCAGATGTTGACCTTTAATATTTCCTCCAAGAAGTGGTGACATCTTCAAAGATAATACTAAATCTCTTTCAGGTCCCTTTATAGGAAAAAGCAATGAAGCCTCTTCGCCTTCTGTCCAAGTAGCGTTATCTTCTGAAAAGCTCCATCCGCCATTTTTCACAAGATGAGAATTCCCATTTATTCCAAAGTCAATTATTTCACCATACTTATATTTAAATCCATTTAAATCCAAATCAAGATTCTTAAATTCAGGATGAATATTACCGTTCGGAATAAGTAAATTGAAACCATCAACAAATGCTAATAGATCACTATCTTTTTTCATCTTGGTCGCAATTTCGAGCAAGGGATCATCAACTATATATATATCCTCTGAGTTCCAATCTCCTTTTTCAAAATCATCCAACAATTTATTATTGTAGGCTTCCCTTTTCTCATAGTCATCTCTTGCAGTGTAAACAGGATTTATTGTCATACTTTTTTCAGCTGCTAGCATTGAAAATGCTACATAATGACCATTTACATTTGCTGGCACAAACTTAATGTTTTTATATTCATTATTATCAATTTTATTCCATACATCCGACTTCAAGGGCGATTCCCAAACTATATCAGTTGAATACATAGTACGGAATTCAGTGAACTTCCCTGAAAGATCGGTGAACTGAACGGATAGGGCCAAAATTAATAATAACGCTGCCACTGTAGTCTTTGTATTCTTAATAATGGAGGACAAGGAAAATAAAACAATCAAATAATAAACTGGCCAAAAAAACCTTCCTGATGCTCTAACAATACCTCCAACTTTTAAAGCAATCCCCGGTAAAGGAATTTCAAATAAGATTTTATCTGAGAATGTTATCACATTACTAATTGCAATTAATATAAATATAATGCTCATAAAAACAATGCCGATATTTCCTTTAATATCAAGTTTTTCATTGATATTAAGAGATATATAAATTGAACATATCAATAATATGATGACCCCCAACCCTAAATAATTAAACCCTTCATATTGACCAGGAGTGGCTGAGGGCTGATCCTTAATCAAGTATTGAGACCATCCTTGTGGATTGAATATTGAGTTGATATTCATAGAATAAACTCCAAAACCATCAGCTTCTCCTGAAGAACCAATATAGAAAAAACCAACAACCCAAAGGGTAAATAAAATTAATAACGCTGCAGTAAAATAATGAATAAGACAAGTTCTTAGTGTATTTTTCCTAGTAAACAATAATTCCAATTCTTTTATAACATATATTATAAAGCTCATTATAAATAAGTAAGGATGCACCAAGAGACTAATCAGCAGCAAAAATAGCCATCGAATATGCTTATATTGAGATTTATAAAGATAAAGAGCGGCAAGAATTATCCAATGTCCCATTAAAGCCTCATGTCCAGCATTAGCTCTCCAAAGCATTATTGGACTCATAATAAAAAACATAAGACCTAAAAACTGCAATGTGTAGTTAGATGTTATTTTCCTCAGTAGTAAAAAACCAAAAACACCCTGCAAAATATAACAAAGCAAAATCCAAATCCCAAAATATTGGAATGTTTCCGGCAATATAGCATTAAATATTTTAAAAGAAAATGCCAAGAGCGGAATAGAATCTGTATATGTAATAGTAGTTCCTATAGGTGTGTTTAAACTAGTAATTAAACCTGGAGGAAGAGTCCATGGATCGTTTCTGAAAAAATGCCAGCCTAAAAAATGCTGAGCTGAGTCTCCTCTAGACAAAAGCCAGTTAATAGATGATGGATTTAATATTTTAGGACCTAGAACTGTTATATAAAAAACCGCTCCCAGCCCACCACTTAATAATAATAAAAGATAATTGCCCCTTTTATTATTCAGTTCATTTATTTTCCCATTAAACAGGGGGATTAATAAAGAAATGATAATGCATACGCCTAAAGATATATATATAGTACCATATGCCCAACCGAAAAACGAAACTAGTAAAAACAACAAAAATATGGAAATCGCATCTTTCTTAGTAGATAATCTGTATTTCATAATTCCCCCAGTGGTTTTGAACCAAAAGTAACTTTTTTGTGACCAAAAAATCCAATAACAGTATAGATACCAGATGAAAAAATAATCACCGCGTTCTCTGCTATACCTACATGAGGTATACTTTCCTTAATAAAAGAACCCATGTAATATCCAAGTGTGTATGAAATAATATAAGATATTAGAGAAACCAATAAAAATTTCACTAAGCTGGACCTATTTTTCCCTTTGTATTTAAAAGTATACCTTTTATTTAGGAAGAAACTTACTATAATACCGATCAAATTCCCTAAAAATGTGGCGGCCCAGTAATTTAAATGAATTATATTAAATAACAACAATATAGAAGTTAGTCCTACCAACGTATTAATAACTCCTACGCCTAAGTACTTAAAAAACACATAGTATTTTTCCTTCTTCATAAAATACCCCATAGTTTCATTTATTCTAAGTTGAAGCCTGAACATCCTAGACCTTTCCTGTTATATAGGTTAACTTAAGAATTACATTATCCATTCTAGATTGCCTATGAAAGGGAAGCTTAATTGAATAATTCATCCGATATATCCAATTTCGTTCAGCGGTTCCCATAAATTGTTGTATGTCTTCTCTTTTCTTCTTATCCAATAAGGAATTGAAACATAAGACAAACTCCCGAGCCTGATTTCTACGAATATAATGGTTTTTACCTTGAGTATAGCGATGAATTCTTTTTCTCAACTTTTCAATTAAAGAACCTGTCTGCCCACCAAGTACATTATTATTATGCTGCCGATACAAAATACTCGGTTCTTTATCAAAAACAACTTTTCCAAATGTAGAAACACATAAGTATATCCACCAATCATGCATAATGACATTATCCTGATTCAGAGGGAGATGATTTGCAATAAGATCCAATGCACTGCGATTTATCACTGTCGTGCAACCCACAGCCACATTTTCTACCATTGCGTTATACATGGTCAATGGCTTACGAGGAACATCAGGCCAAGTAGCCAAAAACGATAGTCCTTCGTCAACCATCTGTGTAACAGAGCAATACATTAAGGGCTCTTCCGTAATGCCACACCCGTTTTCATTCAATAAACTAATGGCTTGAAACAATTTATTTCGCTTCCAAACATCGTCCTGATCACAAAATGAAAAATAATTATAATCAATTCTCATTTCAGATGCGTATTTAATTAATTCAAAAAAGCTACCTTTCGCTCCGAGATTGTCTCCTCTATATAAGTATATACTCCCACTATATCTCGATTGATACCGCTGTATAATGTCCAGCGTAGAGTCAACAGAACCATCATCTCTTATCAGGATATCTATCTGAACCTCATCTTGTGTCAACACACTATCGAGTTGTTCCTCTAAATAATTTTCCCCATTATATGTGGAAAGCAGCACTAATACTCGAGGTTTCCTCACTTACAATACCTCCGCATGTCATGGGATTTCAGAATTTTAGCTTATCCCTTCATAACATGTTCTAAATTTGTTAACTTCATTATATCTTCCCATGTTAACGCATATCTGTTGATATCTTCTTCAATCAATTCGCCTTGTTGGATTTCAATGATCTCTAAATCTTCGTTGGCTCTAATACTATGTTTCTGTCCAGCGTTTATCTTTATAACATCTCCTTCCTTTACTACTATCAATTGATTGTCCAATACTATTTCTCCTTCACCGCCAATAATATTCCAAGTTTCAATTCGCTTAAGATGTTTCTGATAGCTCAAACATTTACCTTTTTTTATGCAAATTCTTTTTGTTAAAACCTCTTCATTTTTGGCGTTTATAGTAAAGTCCAGAACTCTAAACCACCCCCATCTACGCTCTTCATACATTGGTTTTGTTTTTAAAGATTTAAGTGCATCTTTGAGATTTGGAGTCATTGAGATATCTGATACCAATATACCATCAGGACTTGCAGCGACTATCGTATTCTCTAATCCCATTAATACAATAGGTATGTCTAATTCATTTATTAAGTTGACATTTGAACAATTGGATATGATACCTTTGCCCAAAAGTTCAGAATCCATCTCTTCTACCAATGCATCCCACGTACCTAAGTCCTTCCAATCTCCATTGTAGGGTACAACATAAAGCGGATGTTCTTTCTCTAAAACTTCAAAGTCAAAGCTGATTTTTTTTAGATTCTTATATTCCAAGAGAAGGTGTTCGTACTCTCTAGGAATACATCTATCCACCATAATTTCTTTTAAGTACTTTATATTGAATGCGAATACTCCACAATTCCATAACGCAGACTTTTCGATTAATTTTTGCGCTTCTTGTGCTGGTGGTTTTTCTACAAAATGGTCCACCTCAATTAATTCTTCAAATGTCGAAGAAACTAATGGCACGATATAACCATATTTCTCGGCTGGAGATGAAGGTGTCACTCCAAGTAATGAAATATTAGCTTTCTTTCTCACCATCATATTTTCCAATTTAATTATATGAGTAAAAAAATCATCCTCTACATACATATCAACGGGTAGAACAACAACAATTTCATCTTCTTCTATACTTGTTCTTGATAATAAGTATGATACGGATAAAGCTATAGCAGGGAATGTATCTTTTCTTTCAGGTTCAATAATGAGAGGAGGACAATCATTAATCTGTGATTGAATCATTTCTACTTGGGATTTACTTGTTGTTATATATACAGAATCTTGTAGGCCCGCTTTATTAATTTGTCTCCAAACTCGTTGAACCATCGACTCATAATTCAGAGTATCATCTTTTAATATTTTTAAGAATTGTTTAGACCGTGAGTCATTAGATAATGGCCATAGACGTGTGCCAGACCCTCCAGAAAGTAAAATTAACTTCATAGTACACCTCTATTGGTTTTTTCATTTTTTTTCAAATAAGATGGGAGCAGCTTAATAAAACCAAAAATCGCTTTTATTTTTGCCTTCTTCAAAGAAGATTTCTGTCGAGTAGTAATCACTTCTTTTAGTACATGAAAAATATACCCAATGAACTGTTTGTAAAATATACTCAATGAAAAGTTTTTAAATATAAATAGGAGCTTATTTCTATAAATATGATAAACAAAAAACGGGGACCACTCCTGACTACTCCCTGTATGAATGTGACGAACTACCGCAGTAGGACAAAAATATAGTTTAAACCCTAGCTTTTTAATTCGATAAGAAAGATCCGTATCTTCATAATACATAAAAAAGCGTTCATCAAAACCGCCAACTTTATCAAATAAATGTTTATTTATCATCATTGCTGCGCCACAACAAGAATCTAGTTCATATACGTTATTATAC
>RCUU01001420.1_pt1 | contig 11493 bp, 10 predicted proteins | sample 2166211 | NCBI WGS metagenome assembly RCUU01 (sample SAMN09932620, study PRJNA488358) | compost metagenome | feature: garden; material: soil; isolation source: compost soil in phenylacetic acid-enriched culture | place: Germany: Experimental Botanical Garden Goettingen | collected 2016-01-27
GCAATAATGCGGCAGTGCCCGTGGATTTTACCGATCAGGTAAATGGTGTGAACTGGACGGGGTGGAAATACGTCGAAGTATCCGTTCCTAAGGGAAAAACCACCCCGTTAACGATGGATATGCCTGTTCGCTATATGGAGACAAGCAATCTTAACAAGAGTGCGGGTGCGATATACGTTGATGATATTCGCGCCATTTATGGTCCGCTGGAAGAGGATCGAACGCCTCCTGTGCTTAAAGATGCATATCCTGGCGTGAACGAAATTGTCAAAACAGCTACACCGACTCTCTCCGTTAATGGTGAGGACGATGGTTATGATCCTGTGGTTCATCCGGGAACGACCTTGATCGATCCGGACAAAATACGAGTGTATGTAGACGATCAAGTAGTGGAGCATGGCTTTTATCCTCCAAAGGGACAGATCACTTATAAGCCAAAGGTTCCACTTACAGAAGGCCGTCATAAAGTAAAAGTTGCCATTCGTGATTTGAGCGGTAACCAGACGATAAAAGAATGGTATTTTACAGTCAATTTAGGCTCTCCGTTCTATGTCTACAAAACACCAGAAGTGGTGTATGCCGGCAGCACTTACACTTTGGACGTATCGGCAGAGAAGGCTAGCAAGCTGAAGGAAGGAAATCTTACGTTTGCTTTTAATCCTGCTGCGATTAAAGATTTGCAGGTGATTCGGGGGGATAAGGTATCCGAAACGCAAATGGAGTCGATCATTGATCCAGCGTTGGGCACTGTTCGTCTTAACCTGACTAATATCCATACCTCCAATCTAAAAGACACGGATTTCATCGGTCAAATTAAATATACGGTTCGCAATGATTATGCGGGTCCCTTTACGCAGGAGCAGCTCGCTGGGGATACAAGCAAACCTTTTGTAATTGAAAATACATCAGGTTCTGTAACATCTACGGAGGGTATCGGAACGCCTATTTCTTTTATTGGAGCGGCTGTTGAATCTGTTGTGAAGACACAGTTGATGCTCACTTGGAACCATTATGATGTAGCGAAGGGTTTTGATGCATCTTTTACGGTAAAAGATCTGAATGGAAGTGTCGTTGAAGGAGCCAAACTGCTGTTCAATGGTGAAGAAGTACAAGGGGTAGCTTCAGGGGCAAGTGGAACACTTACAACGGGCTCTGTCACTGCAGCAGAAGGAACTTTTCAACTACAGGTGGTGAAGGCGGATACCTTTAGTCCTGTAATGACATTCAGGGTTGCTCCATATGACGGTACTGCTGCTCCGCGTAATGTTAATGTTACGATGGGTCAGGATGCAACAACTTCTCGCCAATTCACTTGGCAGACAGAACCGCTAACCGTGAATACGGTAGTAGAACTTGTGAAAAAAGCAGAGTTCACAAGCTTTCAAGCCGCGAATGTAGTAAAAATTACTGGCAACAGTTCAATCTACAACACCAATAATGATGGAACGATGCGAGTTCATAAAGTTGAGGCAGAGGCGCTTATCCCTGGAACAGAATATGTATATCGTGTGGGCGATGGCGGGTCAAATGTTAGTGAGCAAGGAACCTTCGTTACAAGCGGAGGGGAGAGCACTTCTACAAAATTCCTGTTTATCGGAGATTCTCAAGCAGATTCTAAGGTTGGTTTTGGTCTTTGGGGAGATACGATTGAGGCTGCTTTTGCTTATATGCCGGATGCAGACATGCTGGTTCATGCTGGAGATATGGTGGATAAAGGATTTGAACAAGAGCAATGGAACTGGTGGTTCGAAGCCGCACAGCAGCAGCTCATGAATACTACGCTCGTGCCGATTATTGGGAACCATGAAGTGATGGGTACCAATGGAGATGGGGATTACCTGGCGCAATTCAATAATCCGCAAAATGGTGCAGCGAGTGTAAAAGGTACGAATTATTCGTTTGACATTCAGGATACGCATTTTGTCGTCATGAATACAGAGCATTCAGGTGCTCCGTTCGCAGAACAAGCAGAGTGGCTGGATCAGGATCTTTCTGCTACTGATAAAAAATGGAAGGTGATTTTCTTCCATCAGGGCCCATACGGCAGTATCTATTCGAATGAACAGGTGCAAGCAAAGTGGGTGCCGGTGTTCGATAAGCATAATGTGGATCTTGTGATGAACGGCCATGATCATATTTACTTGCGAACTTTTCCGATGAAGGATGGCAAGCAGGTAGCAGAAGGCGAAGGCACCAGATATGTTATCGGGGGTTCCTCAGGTCCTAAGTTCTATGCGCTGACGCCACGTTACTGGCAGGAAAAGATATATGACGAAGACGAGCAGATCTACACTGCTGTTGAGATTGAGAAGAACGCGATTACGGTTACGGCAAGAACGGTTGACGGAGTTGAAATTGACCGATTAGTGATCGATATTGCTCCGGAATCCATAACGCTGGACCAAACAGCTGTTGAGCTTGAACCTGGGGCTAGCCTGCAATTACAAGCCAAGATAGGGCCGGATGAGGCTAATGATCTGACAAAACTTTGGTCCATTGTCCCTGATACGGCAGAGCCAGTCGTTACTGTAGATGAAAATGGCTTGGTTACTGCGTTAAAACCAGGGACAGCTAAGGTAAGAGTCACAGTGGCAGGTTACCCGAATATTTTTGCGGAAAGTACGATAACTGTAGATGCACTGCAAGCGATTAAGCTTCAGGGCAAAAGACAGCTTAATCTGGGAGAAGTCGACCAGACAGTAACCGAAGCTGTTTACGCATCCGGCAAGCGTATCGCAATAGTGGTTGGACTTCATTATTCGAGCTCAAATGAGCATATTGCTACAATCAATGAACAGGGTTTGATTCAAGCTCATCAGGAAGGCTCCACTGTGATCTCTGTAACCTATAGGACGTTCGCCTCGGAGTATAACCTTGTCGTTACAAATGATGAGACTCCTATTCTTACAGAAATAACGATAGATGGGCCGGATTCGCTGGAACAAGGAAGCAAAGGTTCTGTTGTGGTTCAGGCGGTATATAGTGACGGCAGCAAGCAAGAATTGGTTGAGGGTGTAAGCTATGATACTTCCGATCATTCCATTGCAATGATTAGTGAGAATGGGGAGATTCATGCATTGCGTGCTGGGACGACAAAAGTAAGCGCGGTTTATAACGGATGGAGCACAGAGTATGTATTGATGGTGACCGAGGGCACACCAGGTACGACGCCAACACCGACACCGACACCAGAATCAACACCAAAACCAACACCGGAACCAAGTTTGGAGCCAACACTAACGCCGGAACCAACGCCAGGTGGCTGGGTGCCGGGACCAGTGGTGACGCCAACGCCAACGGCTACACCAACACCGTCGGCATCAGCACAAGCGGGTGTAGTGAGCATAACAGCCTCCCAGCTGTCAGAGAACAAGAATGCTCAAGGTGAAGTTGTGGTTTCTGTTAATGGAACGGTTACGGAATTGTTATTGCCGGGCAATGCGGTTGAACTGCTTGGACGTGCACCACTCAGAGTGGTCATGGAGAATTTGACGGTTAGAATACCTGCGGAAGTGCTGACTGAATTAAACAAACTAGCCTCAACTGAAGTCATCGCAAAGCGTACAATTTCACTACGGTTGAACACCGTGGCTAATAATACCGCAGTGGATTTATTGGATCGTGCAGGTACACTAGCTGGAGCGCAATTGAAGGCGAAGAGTGATCTGCGGGAATGGTCGCTCAGTATAGTGACAGAAGATGGCCAGTCCTTCTCGTTAAGACAATTTGCAGAACCGATCACGATTTCATATGAGGTCGGTGCAAATGTAGATCGAAGCTTGCTAGGTATTTATTTTATGGATGATGCTGGTAAGTTGGAGTATTTGGGCAGTACATGGAAAGATGGTTATGTATCTGCTGCCATCAGTCATTTTAGTAAATACGTCTTATTAGAATATGACAAAACCTTTAATGATCTGAAGTCCGATCACTGGGCTTACCTTGCTGTGAAGCAGCTTGCGGCAAAACAGCTTGTACAGGGTGTAGCTGTGGATCGTTTTGATCCGAACCGTGCAGTTACACGTGCGGAGTTCACGGCGATGCTAATCCGCGCGCTTGGGTTGAAAGGCCAAGCAGAAGCTGGTTTCGCTGATGTGCCTGCTGATAAATGGTATGCGGAAGCAGTAGGGTTAGCGAAACATGCTGGAATTGTTAACGGTCAGACTGCTTTACAGTTTGAACCGGATGCCAAGATCTCTCGTCAAGAGATGGCGGCGATGTTGGCTCGTGCATATGCGTACGCCAAGAACAGCGTATCTGTAGCTAGTCTTAACATTCCAGTGTTCAATGATATTGGCACTGCACCAAAGTGGGCTCAAGAGGCGATCAGTGAGGTGTACAGACTTGGTCTGATGCAAGGACGTGCTGAAGGGCAATTTGCTCCGAACCAAAATGGTACGCGTGCCGAAAGTGCTCAGATGATCCTCAACCTGCTGAGTATGATGGAGTAATGATTGTGGCCAGTCTCAGGTTGTTTGAGACTGGCTGTTTTTTTGGCAAGTTGGATTAGCTGAAGGTAACGTTTAAATGGAAATAGTGGGGAATAAATGAGTACACAGAGTGAGCATGCAAAGTAAAAATGCAACAGGTGGGGAGATTCAACAGGTGAGGGTTAATGGAAACCGGAAAGCTAAAGTCCCACATGGGACGCGTACAGAAGTACATAATTGGCAAGTTTGGTTGTGAGCGCAACTATTTCTAACAAGAAAAGTTTGTTTTGACAGCATACCCTCGACGGTTTGGGATCGTAGCGGACAGTATTGCAGCTAAATCAGTTTTTTGGACTATTTTTCCAACTTTTCGGACTCCATAGCTCTTATAGTCATACTTTTACACGTATTCGTAATATATTTTAATGAATAGCTGCATCTGAGTCCGATCGCTGAGCAAATTGGCCGAAATTAGCTAAATAGAGTCTCCTCGGTCCGATACGCTGGAGTCGGAGGAACCCGAAACGAAGCAGGAAGTAAAGTAGAGTAGAGGCAGAGATGAAGCACAAGGAAGCAATAGTGGAGAATAAAGTATAAGCAGGAAGTAAAGCGAGACAGCAAGCAACGAGCCTAATCCTAATCCAAATCCTGACACACAAGCTTCTAGACTTCTCCGATCTTTTGTAAGCTCAGGGTTATATTGGGCCTCAGATGCTGGGAATTACCCTACAGAGGCAAGTAAATACAAGTAATAATTGTTATAAGCCAACACAAGTTGTTATGTTGTGTTATGATAGTAGGGAGGTGACTCCCATGAATGATTTTGAGAACTATCCCGATGAGCTGGGTAATTTCATTCGGCACATCAGAAAGACGAGAGGGTTAACCTTAAGAGGACTGGAAGAAAAGAGCGGCATAAGTTACTCACAGCTTAGCAAGATTGAGCGTGGTGAGAGCATTCCACTTAAAGACAATCTGGACAAGATTATTGAAGCGCTTGGAACAGATCTGAAGAATCGGATGTATCATTTGGCAGACTATATGCCTGATATTGAATATATCAAGACCTTGAAGCATGGTTATGAATGGCCACAACTTAAACAGTCTCAAGACTACATTTATGAAACAGCCTTTAACAAGCTTAAGGAATTCAGAGCAAAGGAAGGTAAAGAAACATCCTACGTTTCCTTTGATTCGAATGAAGTCATAGTTTATGAAACGGAATATGGGGCAGGAATGGTAATAGAGAAGATTGAGAAATACAATCTTACCGACGTCCTGAACGATAAGTTTGAAGGTTGCCTCGACTCCTTAAGAAAGAGCCCTCGGAAAGGGCGTCAAGCTTTTCTATTTGGCGAGTGGCTACGGGAGTGCGTTTATGAGCTGAAGGAAGAAGAACAGGATCAGGTCATACAAGCGCTCAAAGAATTTACTCAGTTCAAAGTACAACAAATAAAGGGTGCTTATAAATAATGTATGTTTCATAAATGATCTCAAAAATGAATAATGTTGCCCTTTCTTGCAGCCATCTATTCATCTTGATCCATAAACTAACAACTAAAAATGGTTTGACAGAAAAGGGGATATTAATAATGAAAATTAACATGAAGTTTACCAGCAAGGGAAAAGTCGCTATAGAGAATTTTAATAACGAGGAATTGCTGGAGATCTTCGCACGATACATCAAGACATTATCCAAAAAGTATGATATCGAAGTTGATGTTCCTCTTGATGAGAATCAAAATATTGTTGGTGATGGCGCTGTAATCGCAACTGCACAAAATGTGAAATGCGATGTAGAAACATTTTTCAAAGAGCTAAGTAGAGATATTAAAGTTCCTCTGAAGAAACGACTTGGCGGGAAATTGGAAAATGTATTTAAAACGGAAATTACGGAGTAGGAAATTACTCGATATCAAGAAGTAGTACTTGCTTCATACAAAGAAGGTAGGGCCCTTAGGAGGCTCTACCTTTTTTATATTGATGAAGTTTATATGTAGACGATCTAGAGAGCACTCGCATTGGAAGAGATAGGAAGTTATATAATTGCTTCATATTAAGCGAATTATTAGTGTAGGGGGTGTTATGATTTATCAGATTGTATGAGATCTCTACTGTCTAAAATCTCTCTAACAATCTCTATAAAATCTGGTAAAGCTTGTGCCTCAAGTGCTAGCGTATAGATGTTAAGTAGTTCTTCATCAGATATCGATTCAAGAGATGAGGGACGTGGTGAGGGATGAAAATAGTAATTCATTTGGTTCCTCCATGATTTTTTTGTTTTTATTATATGTTTATGTATATGGTATCATTTGGAATAGAATCCGTCTCCTGTCATTCATCCTACGAATTTATCTTTACATCTTAGGGGAATTATGGCATAATACCAGGTTTTAAGGAAAAAGCCAGGATTGTTTCAAATTTAAATAAAATAATCCCGGCATGTGAGGACATGCCGGGATTTAAAAATAGTAGAAAAAATTTTATTTTGACGGTTTTTTCTTTAGTGAAGCGAGATATTTTTTTAGGCGAGGTTCATTGGATTCCGAAACAGTAGCGAACTGCGTACCTTTATTAAAGCATACAATCTTCCGCTCGGGATCATAGCCTTCTATGTTGTTAATATTGACGACGTTGCTGCGGTCAAGGCGTTCGAATCCCTTACCCTCATACGCTACGGAAAGATCGGAAAGCGTGGTGGGGAGAATAAATTCGCCTTCTTTCGTATGGACGAATATTGTATTCTTATAATTCGAGAAATACAATATATCTTCCTCTAGAATATCACTAGAGGAACCGTCTTTCTGTAAGATACGCATCTTTTCCCCATCCTTGTTTAATTACTTACGCAGTTCTTTTGGAATTTCAGGGCTGTAAACTGCTGGTTTTAGAATTGCTGCAAAAACAACAGCAGAAGTAGCCAGTATGTTAGAAGCATAACGAGCTAAAGTTTTCTTCATCTGAGTGACCTCCTTTGCAATGGAATTATGACTGTAAAGGATTGGAATAAAAATGCCAATCCAATGACAGGCGAAAGGATCCAAAAATTCATTGAAACCAGAATTATGGAAATGATCTTTAAACCCAAATACCATTCTTTGGGGATTTGTGCATTAGCATCAGGATTTGGAGCACATAAGATCATTACAAGTAAAGAAAAAAGATTAATCCAAAGGATATGGTTATGTATTAGATAAGTTATATGAGGGATCACTGTACATATAAAGATGGATACAATATTGCAAGACCTTGCGGATTTTAAATGCACACCACCAGAAGACATTCTTAGGAGTATGAAACTGAATAAGGTTATGAATGTTTCCTTTAGCTGTCCAGTGAGTCCGCCAATGCATAACGAGGTCACAATAATTAATAGAGTATTCAGAATAATGCTAAGGGCATAATGCATTACTTCAATGGAATGTGTTTCCTCTGGATTACTTTTCTTAATGACCTCAACAATTTTAAGAGTTAAATGATTCATAGTTATTTCTATCCTTTTTGTATGAGAAATATAGATATCCCCATAATATTATTCCATAGAAAATTGGGATCAAGAAAAAGAAAAAGAATAAGGATTCAAAAAAGTAGCTGATTGAAGTAGAGACAATTAGTGTAGGAAGATTAAGAGCGAATAATATTTTTTCGCTAGTCGTTGGTTTGATTTTCATATCGGGTTTATCAGGTACAAAGTCAAATCCAATACGTTTATGACCCACATACATACCAATGAGAATCGCGGTTAATGCTGATAATATCTGCATTGCAATCATGTTTTTTGTAATCGGGTCTGAAGTATTTAGAGGCATGTTGATTAGAGAGTCTAATAGATACATAAGACTGGTTTGAATCACGAAGTATGTTTGATAGACCATCCCGGTTAATATGGGAGCGTAGAAGGGATGAATCCGGAATAACATCCACATAAAACAAAACATTAGCGCATATTGCGAGAGAATATCTAATTGAAACATCCCATAGTTGATTCTAATTGAATAAGAAGAAAAGCCCATAATAAAACTAGCAAACACCATCTCTTTATGATATAAGTCAATTTTGAAGATTTTGAAAGCCAGGAAAAACATTGCATAAGTCTCTAGCATTGAAAATATCATAAAAAGTATAAAATTTAGCATGCCGACACTCCCGATGACTTATAGTATCACAAACCCTATTATTGTAAGTATCGTATATAATGAACTAAAATACAACAACTACAGCACAATTTTCCTTATGATCTTTCAAAAAAATTCAAAATGAGAGGTGTTTAGACATGGATCAACGTCCAGAAAGCAGTGAGTATCTAAGTGAATTGTCGAAGTATATCGATTTAGTGCCAGTTGAGGGGGATATTAGTACTATTTTTAGAGAGCAGACGGATGAGATTTGCACTTTTATTTCGAATCTTACGGAAGAACAAGGAGAGCATCGTTATGCTCCTGACAAATGGAATATCAAGGAAATGGTAGGTCATCTGGCGGATACCGGAAGAATTATGTCCTATCGTTTGTTACGCGTTGCAAGAGGAGATACGACCCCGCTGGCGGGCTTTGAGGAAAAGGACTATGTCCTTACCGCGAACTTTGAAGCGCACACTTTAGAAAAACTGCTGGCTCAGTACAAGCTTGTTCGAGCGTCAACGCAAGCCCTTTTGGATACTTTGCCAGAAGACGCTTGGATTCGTAAGGGAACTGTTAACGATGCAACCATCTCCGCGAGAGCAGTGGCCTGCGTAATGATTGGGCATGATCTTCATCATTTGAATATTCTTAAAGAAAGATATCTTGTTTAAGCGAAGAACATTTCTTTTCTTTAAAAAAAAGCATTCAGAAGCCAACGCGGCTTTTTGAATGCTTTTTTATACACGATTAAAGTGGAGGATTCTTGTGACATTTACGGCATACTGGATAGTAGGCTTCATTGCCGCCGATTTGGATTTGCTTGCCGCTGTATACAGGCTTACCATTTTCTACTCTTAGAGCCATGGTTGCTTTGCGCTCGCAGAACCAGCAAATGGTCTTCATTTCCTCGATTTTATCAGCGTATATTAGCATATATTTGCTGCCTTCAAATAGCTGATTCTGAAAATCATTTTTAAGGCCAAACGCCATAACGGGAATGCCCAGTTCATCCACAATACGTACTAGCTGCAGAATGCAGTCCTTGCTTAGAAATTGACATTCATCAATAAGTACACAGTGGGGTTTGGGCTGGTGGCTGCTGACAATGTTATAGATATCGGTATTCTCGTCAATAGGTATTGCCTGTTTCCGCAGCCCGATACGGGAGGAGATAAAACCAACTTCGTCCCGATCGTCTATGGATGGAGTGAAAATGAGCACCGATTTCCCTTGCTCTTCATAATTATGCGCAACCTTGAGTATCTCAATAGATTTACCGCTGTTCATTGCTCCGTATTTGAAAAACAATTGTGCCACTTCCATCTATCCTTTCGTATAAGCCAATAATCAAATCGTGAACAACACACCACCTAATAGGCGGGTGCTTCTTGGTCAGTAGAGCTATTGCTCCAAGTTTACCCAAGCTTATAGGCTAGTTCCTAACCCAATAGCAGTATTTACAATGCGAGTTTCAGTGAATTTACTATAATTATACTATGAAACAAGGATGTTGAGAACATGTGTTCGGGTGTTGCGCCGCAAAATCTTAATAAATATTAGAAATTTGTCATTCATCCCCGCCAGAAGACGGGAGAATTCTGATAACTAATCGATAAAAATGCGACCTTATTAGAGTATCATATTCGTATTAGCTGTATCCAGTGAAAACATTGCGAAGGAATCGAATGTGGTATGATAAAAGGAATCAAGTGATTGGAAGGGAAGTAATAAGTGTGACTGAAAAAATTGAAGAATACAAGGAACGGTTAGCTCTGATTCAGCAAAATGGAAATTTGTCTATTGAGACGGAGACTTTGCTGGAAGAAATGATGGCAGATTTGTTGGAATTGAATCGAAGTAATAAAGCGCTGCGGCGGGCGATAATGAAAACTGGGCAGGCTTCCACGATGTCGACTCGTTTACGGGATGCACTGTACGAATAGAAAAAGAGGGTATGCGGATGGGTTTGATTTTCTCTTTTCTTAAAAAATATAAGGTCGCTGCAATAGCTGCCCTAGTGATGATGCTTATTGAACTAGCGGTGGAATTGTCACAACCTTTGCTTATTTCCAAAATTATTGATCAGGGCATTAAAGAACAGAATGCCTCTGTAGTATGGCTCTGGGGCGGTGTATTGATCGGCAGTGCGGTAGTTGCGTTTATTGCCGGGGTACTAAGTTCTTTTTTTGCTGCCCATGCAAGTCAGAGCTTTGCCTTCGATCTTAGGGACAAGTTATATGAAAAGGTACAATCCTTCACCTATGAAGTCTTCAATCGGTTTGCAACCTCTTCGCTGATCACCCGTCTAACTGGGGATGTATCGCAGCTGCAGGACACTATATTTATGAGCCTTCGCTTTATGACACGTGTGCCATTGGTTGTAGTGGGCAGTGTGATTATGGCACTGGTCGTTCATGTGAAGCTGGGATTATTTCTTACTGTAGTTCTACCTTTGTTGATGCTCTTCCTGTACTTCATTATGAGAAAAGCTTCTTTATTATTTCGCAACGTACAAAATCGGTTAGACGGTGTGAACGGTGTGATTCAGGAGAATCTTACGGGAATTCGATTAATTCGGGTATTTGTGCGGATGGGGCATGAGATTGGACGTTTCACGGTATTTAGCGGGAATTTGATGAAATCCACGGTGTCTGCGCTACGATTGACGGAGACAACGATGCCATTTGTTATGCTTATTGTGAATGCAGCAATTATGTTGATCTTATGGTTTGGACGAATTGAGATTGCAAATGGGGATGCCACTTTAGGAGAAACTGTTGCGGTTATTAATTACTCTTTACGAACGATTGGAGCGCTGTCAGCTATATCCGGGCTAGTTGTTACGATTTCTCGGGCACGTGCCTCTTCACAGCGGATTTCAGAAGTGATGTCAGCAACTGAAGGATCTCTTAAAGGAGAAGTTATTTCAGGCGAGCCTATAC
>RCUU01001425.1_pt1 | contig 11454 bp, 10 predicted proteins | sample 2166211 | NCBI WGS metagenome assembly RCUU01 (sample SAMN09932620, study PRJNA488358) | compost metagenome | feature: garden; material: soil; isolation source: compost soil in phenylacetic acid-enriched culture | place: Germany: Experimental Botanical Garden Goettingen | collected 2016-01-27
ACCTGTCTCCGGAAGAGTACCGGAACCAGATCGCCGCTTAAAAGGCTTCTTTTTTTACTGTCTACTTGACGGGGCTATGACCAGGGAGACTTGCTGCTTTTTTTTACGGTACAAAGATAAATGCTAACGAGACTTATTTACTCCATTTCGCTACATTCACAGCTACTTTTTCTAATTGCGTCTTACTCAGCGTTTTATTCGGGGAACTAATAGTAACAAAACGATCATCCAGTTTATAGGTCAAGAACAATGAGTCGCTGGATGGGCTGTACCATTTAGCTTCGGTTCCATTAGAGAGTTTTACAGTTTCACCTTTATAATCGTAGGCGTAATCACGAGGAGAAATGTTCACCTTCATTTGCTTAAACAGAAAGTTCACTCCATCATCAGAACCAACTACTTTTTGAAATGCATCTCCACTCACCATTTGAGTCGGTGCATAGGCTGTTTCGAACCCTTGGAAATTGGCGAAGGCTTTAACAATCTCTTGTTTCTGAGTGCTGCTGTATTGTACAGGTGACAGAGAATTCGTGTCCGTTACCGTACCTCCAGTACCAAGAATAACCTGATTGTTCGCCGCATCAAAGGTCACAGGTACCTTCATAACATCTGCTATCGCACGTACAGGAAGATAGGTCGTATTGTTATAAGTAATTGGTGCTAATCGGTTCCCTTTATCATCTACTGGCGTATAAGCTGTGCCATTCACCTTAAATCCAATACTGTGATTGAGATATGCAGTGATTTTCTGAAGTTTAGTGCCCGCGTACACACCAGCTGATCCTGTGACTGCCATCCCAAACACCATTGTTGCTATAAGTATTTTTTTATTTTTCATAAGTAAATCCTCCTTAGAAGTTCAATCTTTGTTCTTACTTTAGCTCAAACGAAATAAGATTATGTCTCTAAGTTGTTTCTAACTTGTACCCATTTTGTAAAGAAAAAAATCAGAAAATCAATCGTTTATATAAAATAAAAACAGCAACCCACTTGTCCTCAAAAGGCTTAAATGGATTGCTGTCCGAGATTAACGTTGATACGGCGTTGTAACCTTATACACTTCTGTATATAAAATTTCTCGATAAAGATCGAATTCTTCCTCATCGACAGGGTTAGGGTAAGTCATGATTTGAAGCGGTAAATCAGCATTTCCCTCACGCAGAGGGGGCTGCACATACTCATAAGGATTTAAGTGGAAGCCCAGTCGCTCATAAAATCCAATTCTCCGTTGCTCCATTTCACCCAATGGCGGCTCTACTTCCAGAAGCACAGGCTTGCCTGACTGGCGGATATACTCCTCCATCAGCTTTTTACCAATGCCTCCACCTCTAATGCTTGGGTCCACTGCAATATGTTCTACAAAACGGAATCCAGGAAACTCCCAGCAAGCTATAAAAGCAATGATTAATCCGTCAGCATTCACTTCGGTAATCAATCGATAATGTGGAACGTCTAGTAGCTCCCGTTGTCCCTCATAGGTTCTGATCTCAGATGTGGGAAAAGAAGCTTCCATAATAGCGAATATTTCATCAAAAGTTGTGTGATTCATAACATAAGTTCTCACTTTCTGGATTTATATTTACACAAGTTATCTTAACCTTCTATACCCTATGATATCAAATTTAAGCCTCAAGGTACTAGTACCTGGTACTAGGATAACGTGCTATACTAAGGATAACCGTTGTACACATCTTGTTTGATATAGGAGAGGTTCATATTGAATAACCAGCAGTGGATCGCACCTGAGTACTACAATCTCACTTCGGAAATGGAACGTCATGCTCCCGAAAAGATTGCACTTAAGTGGTTGAATGAACAAGGAGACTACGAGGAAATCACTTACGGAAATCTTCGCAAGCAAGCTAACCGACTTGCCGGTGGGCTCGCAGCACTTGGTCTCCAGCAAGGGGACCGGGTTCTTGTTATGGTTCCACGTCGAATCATCGCATATGCCATCTATTTAGCATGTTTGAAGCTAGGACTTGCCATTATCCCTTCTTCAGAAATGCTTCGCGCCAAGGATTTATCCTATCGTCTGCGGCATTCCGAAGCCAGAGCCGTTATTGCCTGGTCGGAGGTCACTGAGGAAGTTAATAAAATCTCGGAGGATCTGCCTGCTCTCGATTACCGAATTTCTGTATCCGGCAACTCTGACGAGCTTGGACATGGCTGGCTAGATCTAGAAAGTCTAATGATTGGTCAGCCAGATGAGTTCGCAGCAGTCAAAAGCCACCGGGACGATATGGCGATCTTGGCCTATACCTCTGGTACAACCGGCAACCCTAAAGCAGTCGTTCATAGTCATGGCTGGGGTTATGCTCACTTGCGGATCACTTCACCCCAATGGCTCGATATTAAAGAAACAGACATCGTCTGGGCAACAGCAGCACCAGGTTGGCAGAAGTGGATCTGGAGTCCTTTCTTAACCGTGCTTGGTAACGGGGCGACCGGGTTTGTATATAGTGGATCTTTTCATCCTAAAAAATATTTGCAGCTGCTACAGGATCACAACATCGAGGTGTTATGCTGCACGCCAACTGAATATCGCCTAATGGCCAAACTGGAAGATCTCAGTCAGTATGACTTGTCCCGCCTTCGCTGTGCAGTTTCCGCTGGAGAGCCTTTGAATCAAGAGGTTATCAACACCTTCCAGCGTGAGTTCAACATCACAATTCATGATGGTTACGGTCAAACAGAAAGTACGCTTATCATCGGCACACTTAAAGATACACCTATTCGAATAGGTTCTATGGGTAAATCCATTGCTCCGGGCCTAGTTGAAGTGGTAGACGAAGACGGCAATCCATTACCTGCTGGAGTCGTTGGAGATATCGCAGTGCATCTAAGTATGCCAGCGTTATTTCATTCCTATTACAAGGACCCTGGCAGAAAAGAAAGCTGTACTCACGGTGAATTCTTCGTAACTGGTGACCGGGCACGAAAAGATGAAGAAGGTTATTTCTGGTTCGAGGGACGCGGAGATGACATCATTATTAGCTCGGGTTATACCATTGGTCCTTTCGAGGTAGAGGAAGCCCTCATGAAACATGCTTCGGTTAAGGAATGTGCAGTCGTTGCCAGTCCTGATGAAATCCGCGGGCACATCGTTAAAGCTTTTATTGTACTGAAGGATGAGACCGCTGCTTCTCCTGAGCTTGCGAAAGAGCTGCAATCCCATGTTAAAGAGTGGACGGCTCCTTATAAATATCCTCGTAAAATCGAGTTCGTTCAGGATCTTCCGAAGACCGCTTCCGGTAAAATACGGAGAGTAGAGCTGCGGGAGCAGGAGAACCGTGCTTCACAGGAATAATATCGAATATAGAACAGGAAGCTTCTACTTACTGACTGAGGCTAAAAAAACAAGAGCAGCTAGTCCATTATTGGACTGCTGCTCTTGTTAATTACTCGGACCAATATTTTGCATCCGGGTTCAATGCTGCGCCTACTTCGCCCTCTTTTACTAAATCGCAATCGAGGTAACCCTCTTCATCCAGGAAATAGACCTCCTGTTTGTAGAACTCACATAAAGTCTCCAGGAACTTTTCAGGTGATTCATACATCACAATCAGATCCCCAAAATCATGCAGCAGGTCACATACATGTTCCACACCATCTGCAGATTTATAGTAGCAAATGAAATCACTACCGTAATTCGTTAAGATCGGCAGGATCACTCCATCTGCTTGATGACCCTTTTCCTCCAATATTCCAGCTAAAATCTTCATCTCCGCCTCATATTCATCAATATGAATTAGACGATACCCTGGAATAAATTCGATCAAACTTGGTTCCTCTTCCTCACTGTTTGTACCTGAAACTGTGCTATAAATAGCCTTCAGCAGTTCAGGAGCTTCCGGAAAAATCGCCGTAATCTCAGCTTCATTATCACCCTTGCCTAAGCTGGCAATATAATCAGGACGTAAATCAGCAGACAACTTAAGGTATTCTTGAAATTGTTCTGTTAATGGATTGGTATTCATATTGTCATCCTTTACTTGTTCGCGGAAGTCCACATCTTCATCAGCCACGCGTCGAAGTCATCGCCTTTTTCGCCTTCATAAGTATCGTACACATCGACTCTCATCTTCTTCAGCTTCTCTTTGAAATCTTCGAACGAATGATCTCTTGGCAGGCTCTTCTTGATTCTCAGGAGTATTTTGGATACGCCCTTCACTAGCTCCGGTTTATTCTTGGACGGTACTTTAACATCTTCGCCGAATGCCTTCAGTTTAAGGTAAGCAGCTTCTTGAACTGTATATACAGGATCGCTCTCCATTAAACGCGTCAGGATATCGATAATTTGTTTGTGGTTAGTTTGTCCCAGTTCTTCAACAGCTTCTAGACGGGCTCTCCAATCTGCAGAGCGGTTGGCAGCTTTTTTTAATTCCTCGTAATTCTCCGGTAGTCCATTATTGTTCAGTTCTTCGATCATTCCGTTCAATCCCCTTCTATTCAAAACTATCTATCTAACAGTAACAGTATAACCAACCATTGCGCAAGCTAAGAGAGGAAGATCTTTGCATGAGCTTTTCATTCAAACATATTTCCATAAAATTGGGGTAAAGTATTCGAAAGAAAGTGACGCGCAACCTTCTATAGACACTATACGTCAGTTAACTAGAGAAATGCAGATCAAACACACCAAGGAGAGTGACCTAATTGAAAAAACATACCTTCATTCTAGCGTTAACTATTGTATTAAGCGTGGTGCTTAGCGCCTGTTCCAGCAGTACTAATGAAGCCGTAGTCGAAACCAATCTGAGCGCGAAAGAAATGGTCGACGAAATGCTCGCAAAAGTGGAACAACCTTCATTAATGGAAGTGGAAGCAGATATGGTGGAGCAGCTGTACCATCTAGATCCAGCATTACTTGAAGATTATAGCATTAGAATGCCCATGATGAATGTGAAAAGTAATGAAATTTCTATTTTGAGAGTTAAAGATGCAAAAGATATCTCTACGGTCGAAACTGCCGTCAAAGAGCGCGCATCAGATATTCAAAAACAGTTCGAACAATACCTTCCGGATCAGTATGAAAACGCCCAAAATTATAAGCTAGTCAAAGAGGGCAATTACATCTTATTCGTGATTTCTGAGAGTGCAGATCAGCTGGTGACTGAATTTGATACCTTGTTTACAAAAAAATAATTAGCGATGGTATTCAGCAGCCTGCTCTTCCTATTCCTGTTTCTGCCGGCCGTCCTTGCACTCTACTATGTTTCGCCTTGGCGAATCAAAAACCTCATATTGTTCTTAAGCAGTCTGGTGTTTTATGCTTGGGGCGAACCCGTCTACATTGTAATTATGTTGCTGTCCACCATTACGGATTACGGCTTTGGTCTACTTCTAAGTAGACCGAAGCTAACTATGATACAGCGCAAATGGATTGTGGTTAGCTCTGTGGTCATTAACCTAGGCTTATTGTCGTATTTCAAATATGCAGATTTTCTCATTCAAAATATAAATGAACGCCTCGGTACTCATATCCCCTTAACTGATTTGCCATTACCTATTGGGATTTCGTTTTATACCTTTCAATCCATGTCCTACATCATTGACGTCTATAGAGGAACTACCAAAGCGCAGCGGAATTGGATTGATTTCGGTACGTTTGTAGCCCTGTTTCCGCAATTAGTAGCTGGTCCTATCGTGCAATACAACACCATTGCAGAGCAATTACGTGAGCGTTCGGTCGATATCCCCATGTTCGCAGAAGGTGTACGGAGATTCATTATCGGACTAGCCAAAAAAGTGCTGCTCGCCAATAACATCGGGCTGCTCTGGCACACTATATCCAGCTCTAATCTGGATGCCATGCCTGCTTTAACCGCTTGGCTTGGCATAATTGCGTTTGCCTTTCAGATTTATTTTGATTTCAGTGGGTATTCGGATATGGCTATTGGCCTCGGTCTCATGTTTGGCTTCCGGTTTAACGAGAACTTCAACAAACCTTATATTTCACAGAGCATTACAGACTTCTGGCGGAGATGGCATATTTCCTTAAGCAGTTGGTTTCGTGACTACGTCTACATCCCACTTGGAGGAAACCGACGGGGGTTAGGCATTCAGGTGCGCAATATCCTTATTGTGTGGCTGCTTACGGGAATCTGGCATGGGGCGAGCTGGAACTTTCTGTTCTGGGGATTATACTTTGGGATTATTCTTATCTTTGAAAAATGGTGGGGACTACAAGTGCTGAGCCGCCTCCCGCGCTGGGTTAGGCATCTCTATGCCATTATACTCATTCTCATCGGGTGGGTCTTGTTCACCTTTGAAGAACTTCCGTTAGTGCTTAGTTACTTGCAAGCGATGTTCGGCTTGAATAATCAGCCATTGTGGAATTCCACCACGCTATACTTCACTTACACGAACGCGATTCTACTCGTAGTATTAACGTTAGCCTCTATGTCTAAAAAGCTCCCTAAGCGGATGGAGTCTAGCTCACCCCCTTCTCTGGTGTGGTATGGCGTATTATTCTTCCTATCTGTTGCCTATTTGGTAGATGCAACTTTTAATCCATTCTTATATTTCCGATTCTAATCATAGGGGGTGATGGTTTATGAAGCAAAAGACGGATCGAATACTAGTGGTGGGATTTGTCACCACGCTATTTCTGGTGGGTATAACCTTTTTCTTACTGCCTGTTCAACGATTCTCCGAGCTAGAGAACCGATATTTGCAAAGCGCCCCCCATCTGACATGGGACAATTTATTATCCCATACCTATGCGGAAGAAGCGGAAAACTTCGTAACCGATCATTTCCCTTTTCGAGCTAAATGGGTATGGGTGAAATCGGCAGTCGAGCAAATGAGGTTACAGCAAGAAAATAACGGAATATATAAAGGGAAAGACGGTTATTTATTCGAAAAATTCGAAGCACCTGATTACACTAAGGTTCAGCAATATGCAGCGGCTGTGAAACGTTTTGCTGATAAAAACCCTGAAGCGAACATGACCTTTCTGCTTGCGCCCACATCGGTAGGCTTGTACAACGAACGTTTGCCCTGGCTAGCCCCTGTATATTCGCAAGCCGAGGTGAATCAAACGATTGCTAAGGATATAGGGAATGACCTTACTTTTATAAATGGATTTGATGTTCTTGCTCCACATGCCGCAGAGCCCATTTATTATCGGACCGATCACCACTGGACCACCTATGGAGCCTACTTAGCTTATGTAGCCTACGCGCAAAGCATGGGCTGGCAGCCTTTGTCACAGAACGCATTCCAGATTGAGACGGTAAGCGATTCGTTCCTTGGAAGCTACCATACCCGAAGTCAATTTATCGGAGTGGCGCCAGATTCCATTCAAGTGTATAAGCCAGTAAACGATGTATCCACCAAGATGCACATTATAGATACCGGTGAGACTTTAACAAGTCTATATGATCCAAGCTATCTGGAGAAAAAAGATAAGTACTCTTATTTTCTAGGCGGCGTTCATGCTCTCATGAAAATCACAAGTCCGCTTGATTCTACAGTAGTCAAACAGGAGAAGCTGCTCGTCATCAAAGACTCCTATGCGCATAGTGTCATCCCTTTCCTCACTCAGCATGTACCGGAAATCCATGTGATCGACATCCGTTATTATAACGGGAGTATCAGTGAGTATATGGCTCAACATAAGATCACGGATGTATTGATGTTGTTTAATACGGCTACTTTTGTTGATAATGCTTCGATCTTGAAGCTTAACTAATGATATAGTGATGGATTAGGTGATGGCTTTGGAGATAATACGATGAATATGGTGACGGGGTGTAACTGCGGGAATGTTTGGACTTACAGTCGCTGTTGTCTCCAGATGTTTTTGATTTTACCGCTATTTGCGGATAACATCCGGAGACAGCATATGCTTCCGATGCGAGCTTTCCTTCGGAAAGCTTTCAGGCGAACGCTCCGCTCCTACAGTTCCAAAATTCCCTCCGTTACTTTCCACCATATTTATGGGTTAAATATAAAGATCAAAAACATCAGCAAAATACATGATTCAACTGCAAAATTGAACTCCAGAACGCAAGATTAGCCCTTAACATCAAACCAAACACTAAACCTAATATACGAATTCTCTAACATCACTTCGTATTTCAGATCATTTTTAGCAAGAATCTCCGCGACGATAGACAGGCCAAGACCTGTGCCGGAGATTTCTTTGTTTCGAGACTCCTCGATAACATAGAACGGGTCCCAGATATAAGCTAAATGTTCCTCTTTTAAGCGCGTGGTTTTATTCGTAATGGTGAATTTCAGGGTACCGCGGGTATCATTCGCTAGTGATATTCCAAAAACATTCTCTTCCCCATATTTAATGGCATTACTTATTAAGTTGTTGAATATAATCTCTATTTGGCTGATATCCTCTTCAACGATGGATCGTTTAACCGTATGGAAGTCGCTCTGTAAAGTCAGGTTTTTATTTTTGAGCGTAATGTTATATTGTGAAATCACTTTGAGCAGAAGCTCTTTAAGATCGAATTTCTCTTGATGCACTTCGGTCTTTTGGATCTTGGACAGTTTGATTAAGTAATCCACCATATCCGACGTATATTTCACCTGCTCCAAAATGATATCCGCATACGTACCATCATCCAAATTATCTTGAATGCCGATGGTATACGCTTGGATTAAGGATAACGGTGTCTTCACTTCATGCGAAATGCTTGAGATCAGTGTGTTTAAACTTTGATTTTTCTTCTCCAGTTCTGCATGGGCACTTTTCAGGCGCTGACTCATCTGGTTAATGCTTTTAGATAATTCTTCGATTTCATCCCCCGATTTAATCGTCACCTGTTTAAAATCAAGATTGGAAATATCCTTCGCCACATCTTGTAACTGCTCTAATGGGGTAATGATCTTTTTTGAAAAATAAGCCACTAACAACAAGCTGATAATAATCCCCAAAAGAATGGAATAGAAGCTGAATTGATTTACGATGTTTAAAGCATCTGTATTATGCACAACCACAGTACCGATGAGAATAAGATGGCCATCCTGCTCGTATATTTTCGTTAACAGGCTGGATTTCAGTTTTCCCTGATTAAATAAAAGATTCACCGTCTTTCCTTCGTTTACCTTTTGCAAAACTTCTTCCGTAATCCAAAACTTATTGAGTGTCACCTTATCTTTATACAACGCAAATTGAATGTTCTCGTTAATTACGGTTGCGCTTCCGCTGTTCTTAACCCTAACAATCGTTATATTGTTATTGTTCTCAATCGCTGCTTCTTTGTCCTTGAGCTGATCCAGACTGAGATCCTTTACTTCGTCATAAATGGCGTTGATCTTGGTTTTCATTTTGTAAAGGTAATAATCGGACGAGAAAAAATTATGCAATAAATAGGACGTTCCAAACACAATCAGCAGTATGATACTTACCATAATCAATAACTTGGTGCTTATTTTATTGATTTTTATCATGGAAGCTGTACCCCATTCCCCTATGTGTGATTACGTGGTCAGCCCCAATCTTATCGCGCAATCTCTTGATATGTGTATCCACGGTTCTCTCTTCGCCAAGGTAGTCCAACCCCCAAACGGAAGATAACAAAGCATCTCTAGACAAAATGCGGCCTTTATTCTCATAGAGGAAGGTTAGCAATTCAAATTCTTTTTTATAAAGGGACAGCTCCTCCCCCTTCTTGTACACTTTCTTCCGCTCAAAATCAATTTCTAAGTCCCGTATAGCAGCCACTTTTTCGGTACCCAGCATTTTTTTGATTCTCAGCATTAAGATCCGTGGATCGAATGGTTTTCTTATATATTCATCTGCACCGATATCTAAAGCGCTAAACTCATCGTCATGGGAAGATCGGGCGGTTAGCATCACCACTTTAGCTAAACTCACCTGCTTGATTTCATTACACACCTCAATCCCGCTTCGCTTAGGCATCATCCAATCCAGCACCACAAGATCGATCTTATTCGAAAAAAAGAGCTCCAGCGCCTCCTCACCATCTGCTGCTACCCAAACGTTATAGCCCTCTTTTTCAAAATAAGTCTTCAAGATATTAGTCATATGTTTCTCATCATCAGCAATTAGAATGTTCAATCAGCATCATTTACTCCTTTCTTTCAAGTCCTTTCTTCAATACTTCCCATATCGGGTTATCTACTACTGTCCGGGGGGGCTGTTCGCCTTTCTCTATCGCTTGCCAATATTCCCAAGTTGGAGGCTGATTGCCCAGTTCATAATCCATACCGTCCCACGTATCCTCTCGAAAGGCATAAAACGCCCAGTGCCAGCCAAAGTCATCAAAAACCGAGATTAAATCAGCCATATATTGCTCTGCACCTTTTACTAATCGGTTCGTTCCAAATTCTTCGGCAACTATCCGATTTGCGGGGATGTTATGTTCCTTGGCCCACTGTGCAACAGGTTCTAGAAATTCCTTTAAAGTTTCTTTGTTAAAAGCTTTTTCCGTTTTATTGTCCCCGACCTTTATCGTTCCAGGATATTCATAGGTTAACCCTTTTTCCTTGTTCTGACTGGTTAGCTCGTAAGGCTCGTACATATGAAAAGCATACAACACATTCCCGTCTTCCATAGGTTTCAAATATTTAAAGGCCCAAGGTGTAGCATACAGGCCAGAATTGACGATAATTGGCGTCTTGGAATCTACGGTACGAATAGCGGTCACTATCGTCTCATATAAAAGATTCAAATCCGCAGGCGTATTCTCCACTGAGCTATACCATTCATTGTAATCCTGTGTCCAGAAGTCATGAAATCCCGTCGCGGTCTCAGGATGTGGCTCATTAATCAAGTTATAACCGATTACCGCAGGATGATCTTTCAATCGACTTGCTAGATCTCTCCAAAACACCGCCGCTTGTTCATGATAACTGAAATCCTTCCATATCCGATCATCATTATCGTAATTGTTGAACTGCCTCCAGCGATCGCCGGGGAGACTTAAGACAGTCAGCACTACTTTTGAGCCCCGGGCCTCCGCTGCATCTAAGTCCGCTTTTAACTCGGTATAATCCTCCTCAATCATCCCTTCATACTTATCTGCATTCCCAATTAGAAAATCTTTATCCGGGTTCGCATCCGGTTTGTCATTAAACAGGAAATCCCTGTCTTTTGCCCATTTATCTGGTGCCAAACGAATGAATTCAATGTTCTGCTCTTTGGCAGCTTCATAGTTTTCCGGTAATGACTTAGAATTCATGAAATTAGTTCCTTTTCTCTGGCCATCCCAGAAGGCCATCTTCTCATTCCTTTCTGTCTTCTCTTCCTTCTTCAGTTCTTGATTAGCTTGCGGTGTTACAGAACTACATCCTACAACCAACAATAAGATCAACACGATAAAACCTTTAAATTTCTTCATCCTCTCACCTCGTAACCTATCGTAGCCAATCTCTGTTACAAGAGTGTCACAAGGGGTGGAAATACAGCCGCAACAGATCCATTTAATAACGTCCAAGCCAGAAACTTTAGTGGCGTTGCAGCAG
>RCUU01001427.1_pt1 | contig 11446 bp, 5 predicted proteins | sample 2166211 | NCBI WGS metagenome assembly RCUU01 (sample SAMN09932620, study PRJNA488358) | compost metagenome | feature: garden; material: soil; isolation source: compost soil in phenylacetic acid-enriched culture | place: Germany: Experimental Botanical Garden Goettingen | collected 2016-01-27
GCCTGAGAAGGTGTTCGGCAGAGGGGAGGAGCCCGATGCTCTTCTGTTTGAGTATGCCGTGCGGAATATCGCCGGGGAGATTCTGGAGACGGACTGCGACGTCTGGCACTGCCGGGATGCTTACGGCTACCTTGTCTTCGTTCTTCGCAGCCGGGAGCAGCCGCAGGAAATGAGTGAAATGGATGTGAAAGGGCTTCATACGAAAGCGCATGAACTGCAGCTGAAGGTGTCGGGTCTGCTCAAGGGACAGGTATCGCTGCTGCTCAGCGAGCCGCTGCAGTTTCCGCAGGAGCTGGCGCAGGTCTACCGCAAATCGCTGAATGAATTCCGGAAAATTCCGCGCAGCGAGCAGGAATTCATCCTCATCGCCGGCGGCAACCGGACGGTAGAGCGCACCTTGACCTCGCTCTACGCGCCGCCGGGATTCCTGCGTCTGCTGGAGGGAGGGCGCTGGGATGAAGCTCTGGGCAAGCTGGCTGCGGTTGTCCGTGAAATGGAGGAGAAGCGGCTTGATTCCGAGGAGCATCTTGCCGAGCTGTATCATACGCTGGTGAGCGCGTTTCTAGCCATTGCCCATCAGCAGGGGAAGACCCTGATGGAAGCGACCGCCGGCAGGGGAGAGCTGGGTGAATCCTCGCGGATCATGCGCAGCGCCGGGACCATTGCAGGCTGGGCCGAAGGAATAATGTCCTGTCTTGCCCAGTCGGAGAATGCGGAGTATAACGATCACAAGCGCCAGCTGCTGGCCAGAATCCACCGCTTCATCGAGGACAATCTTGCCCGGGATGTCTCACTTCAGAGCATAGCAGACCATGTGAATCTGCATGCGGTATATCTGTCCTCCATGTACAAGCAGGAGACAGGAGACAATCTGAGCGAGTACATCATGCGTTACCGGATGGAGCAGGCGGCAGTGCTGCTGCGCTCCACGGAGATCAAAATTTATGAGCTGGCCTCCCGGCTCGGCTTCCAGAATCCGCCTTATTTCAGCAAGCTGTTCAAGAACTATTACGGGATCACACCGCAGGAATACCGGGACCGTCTGTTGTGAAGATTCTTAAGAATTTCGCACATCACCTTAAATCTTTCTCTCTTACTCCCATGAAAGCGTTGTAATAAGATGGATTCGTCAGGGATCATAGGAACACAGGGAGGTTCTTGCATGAAGAGATCAAAGAAAAAGTTCACGCTGCTTCTGGCGGCAACGATGCTGCTGTCGCTGCTCACAGCCTGTTCATCGAACGGCGGGAACGGGGCGGCTGCCACCGGTTCGCCTTCATCCAACCAGTCGGCTGCGCCAGCGGCGGCGGATGAGGGGGAGGCTGCTAAGATTGAGGCCATTAAGAAAGGGACGTATACTTTCGAAACCCCGGTTACGATCACGACGGTTACAGCGACGGATTCCAGCTTCAAGTACAAGAATGGCGAGACGCTGAGTGACAATGTGCATACCCGATGGGCTAAGGAGCAGCTGGGTATCGACATCCGGCATCTGTGGGAAGTGCCGGGTGAGCAGTTCGCCACCAAGATGCGGCTGATGCTGACAGCCAAGCAGGAACTGCCGGATGTCGTCACTACGATGGATATCGGACTAATGAATGAATTGATCCAGTCAGGCGCTTACAAGGATATTACAGCGGATTTTGACAAATACGCCTCCGAGCAGATGAAGGAGATCTTCAGCTCCCATCCACTGATCTGGAGCCAGGTCACCTTCGACGGCAAGCATATGGGCCTGCCTTACTTCGCCAATGCCGGGAACGATAATGCAGTGATGTGGGTCCGGCAGGATTGGCTGGACGAACTGAAGATGCAGGCACCGGCAACCTTCGAGGAGCTGGAGGCATTCATGCAGGCGCTGCTTGACAAGAAGCCCGGCAACAGTACGGATTCCATCATCCCGCTTGGTGTGAGCCTTGGCTCAGGCGGAGGACATCCGAATCCGCTGGCAGGCTGGCTTGGTGAGAGCACCTGGATCTTCGGGCCTTTTGGCACTGTTCCGTACCAGTGGAACCAGGATGCGGAAGGCAAGCTTGTGCACGGCTCGACGGTGCCGGAGATGAAGAAGGGGCTTGAAGTCATGCGGAATTGGTACGAGAAGGGCTATATCTCCAAGGAGGCCGGGCTTCATGATGAGAATAAGCTCGCCGAGCTGATCGGGCAGGGCCGGGTCGGTGTGGTGGTGGCTCCGTATTGGATGGGCAGCTGGCCGGTACCGGATCTGCAGAAGAATGTTCCGGGAGCGACGATGAAGCCCTACCCGATTCCAACCGGGAATGGCAAGGCAGGAGCGCGCGATACGACGTTCTTGAAGGGAGCTATGCTGGTAAGAGACGGATTTGAGCATACCGATGCCTTATTCCTGTATCTGAACCGTCTGTTCGCTGGAGTGGACAAAGAAAAAGGCAATGAATTCGAGCATGGCTGGGCCGAAGGTTATGATTATACCGTCAAGCCGGACGGAACCATCTCAACGGCAGGCGACGATATTCCCGGAGGCTCGGTTGGCGTGTACAAATATTTCCTGTATGAGCCCAAAAATCCGTTCAGTGCGCTGCAGCAATCCGCAGACAATTGGAAGCTGCTGGAGCAGGGAACCCTTACGGCTGCGGAACAAGCGAGCCTTGGCAATCCGGATGTGCTGAAGGCGGCGCAAATCGTCGTCGACGGATGGTCGAAGGATACCTACTGGGCACCCCAGTTCCTTGGTGCCAGCACACCGGCGATGCAGTCCAAAGGAGGCATCACGACCAAGCTTGAAGGCGAGACGGTCATGGGCATCATCTACGGCCGCAAGCCGCTTGAGGATTTCGATAAGTTCGTGAAGGAATGGTACAGCATTGGCGGAGAACAGATGACGAAGGAAGCGAATGAATGGTTTGACAGCACGAAGTGACGGCTGAACGCTGAGGGAAGGATCAGGGTTCAGGGTTCTAGGCTGAAGCGCTATGACCAGGATAGTATCACTATGAGGACCCCGAAAGGAGGCGGAGGAACGGATGCATAACCCCGGTTCACGCCTCCTTTCTGCTGCAAAGGGAGGAGGGGAACGGCATTGAAATGGGCAATGGGCAGCGCTGCCGGTGTCCTGCTGTGTCTGGCCGCTGTCTTGCTGTTCGGAGGCCGCGGGCCGCAACAGGTCCTGGGGCTTGGGGGAGCGGAGACAGCTTCCGGCAAGGCTCCAGGCACAGGAGATAGTATTGCGGAGGATACTGTAGTGGCGAGTATCAACGGCCTTGCGGTCACGGCGGCAGAAATGAAGTATGCGATGGGACTTCAGCGCACGAAGGTGATCGAATACTTCCGGAGTGCTTACAATCAGGCGTATGACGGGACGTTCTGGGAAATGGAGATTGGCGGTGAGAACCCGCTGGAGATGGTCAAGCGCGAGGCACTTGCGGCTTGGACGCGAAGCAGAATTCTGCTGGAGATGGGGCAAGAAGAGGGGCTGGTGGGAAGCATCAGCTTCCACTCGCTGCTGTCGGAAATGGAGCTCGAGAATAAGCAGAGGGCTCAAGCGGCCGCTGCGGGCAAGCCGGTGTATGGTCCGGTTGCAATGAAGGCCGATACGTTCATTCCGTATTATCTGAGCAATCTGGAGCTTGCGCTTCAGGAGAAGCTGAAAGGGACTGCCGGACACAGGGCGGGCGGAGAATCGGGTCATGGTGAACCGGCAATCAGCAACGCGGCGGAAGGCAAGCTTCTGTTCACCCGTATTTCCATAGCATATCGTGGCGAAGGGGAAAGCACAGGGGATTCTAAACAGGAGGCCGGAGAACTTCTCGCGAAGGTGAGGAGGTCCCTCATAAGCGGCATAAGCCCGGAAGAGGCGGTTTCAGACCTGAAAAATGATAACGCTTCCTTCCCATCCCTTCGACTGAGCAGTGAAAAGCTGGACAGCGCTAACGCCCGGATATACTTCCGTGAACAGGAGAAGCTCTACGCGTGGCTGACCGGTGAGCGGGAGTCCGGCGAGATCAGTCCAGTAATTGACGAAGGCTTCCGGGGGGAATGGGTACTGGCGGTGCTTGATCATGCCGGAACGCCGGCTCCCGGCACAGTGAAGGAGCAGATGAAGGAAGGCGCCGGGGAAGATAGGGGCTTCAAGGCGGAGCTGGAGCAGCGGGTCCGTGCGGCCCGGATTGAAATGTCGGAGCCGGGTTATTCCGGCCTGCAAGTGGAGTAGCATTCCAATTCCAAACGGGAGGTTTATGCGAAGATGACGAGAAGACCATGGCATCACCTGAACAAGCTGATTGTGTCGGCGGTATTGATTATGTCGGCAGTACTGTCCGTAATGGTCCCCTCCACGGCCCAGGCTGCGGGCACGACCTATTATGTCGATTCAGCCGGGGGCAGCGACAGCAACAGCGGCGGCTCCGAGACGCAGGCGTGGAAGACGCTGGACAAAGTGAACGCCACCGTCTTTCAACCCGGTGACCGCATTCTGTTCAAGGCGGGCGGCGTATGGACGGGGGCATTGTCGCCCAAAGGCTCGGGCAGTGAAGGAAGCCCGATCCAAATCGACCGCTACAGCGAGGGGGCCAAACCGTTGATCGCTGGCGGAGGTGTATCTGCCGCCGTATATTTTTACAACCAGGAGCAGTGGGAGGTCCGCAATCTGGAAATTACGAACAACGCGGCCACACCGGCCCAGCGCAGGGGCATCCATGTGGGCGGCAGCAGCGGAAGCTGGACCAATCCGAAGGTATATAAGCATTTTGTATTCGAGAACCTCGACATTCACAATGTCAAAGGAACGACAGCCACCGATTATGCGCATAACGGCGGGATCATCGTATGGGGCCAGAACTGGGATCTGCATGTGTCAGATGTAGTGATCAAGAATAACCGCATCTATTCGCTCGACAGTGTGGGGGTTTATCTGAACGGCGCCCAGCGCACGTATTCATCCGGATTTAAAGTGCAGAACAATGTGATCTACGATGTGGCGGCTGACGGTGCAGTTCTGCTAAATACAACCGGGGGAGTTATTGAGCATAATGTGGTGTACGACACCCATGTCCGCGCTTCCGGATACCACGTGCCGCTGTGGGTATGGGGCTCGAAGGATTCGGTCATCCAGAACAATGAAGTGTACAATACCGCGCCTGGCGGAGACGCGATGGCCTTCGATGCGGATTACAACAGCGACGGCACTATCATCCAGTACAACTACAGCCATCATAATGCTGGCGGCATGGCTCTGGTGGTCAATGACGGAACGGCAGCCTCCAATTTCAATACCAATTCGGTCATCCGCTACAATATCAGCGAGAACGACGGCGGAGCCGTGTTTAATCTGAACGGTCCGGTAAGCGGCACCAGGATCTATAACAACACCGTCTATCTGCCGCTCACTTCAAGCACCAATATCGTGAAATACGGTTTTTGGGACGGCTATGCTTCAGGGACGTCTTTCTATAATAACCTGATCTATAATCTGGGTACGGGCGGCTATCAATTCGGCTCCAGTACCGGCAACGTCTTCGAAAATAATCTGTTCTACGGGAACCATCCAGCCAGTGAACCGGCAGACCCGCACCTAATAACCGCTGATCCGAAGCTTGCATCGGCAGGCTCGGGAGGCATCGGCCGCGACACACTGATCGGTTATCAGCTGCTGAACACCTCTCCGGCGATCGGGGCTGGCCGTGTCATTGCCGGCAACGGCGGCAGCGACTTTTTCGGCAATTCCGTACCAGCGGGCACTGCGCCCAATATCGGAGCATATCAGGGAGCAGGACTAGACCCGAACAACCTGCCTCCGTTGCCGCAACCGCCGTCGCAGACCAATCTGCTGCTTAATCCGGGTTTTGAGACAGGCGACTTCAGCAACTGGCCAATCCATTACAACAGCGCCTCTATTGTCAATACCGGAGCGCACACCGGAACCTACGCGGCAATGCTTGCGGGAAGCTATGCGGGGGTGGAGCAGACGGTGAGCGGCCTGCATCCGAACACAATGTATAAGCTATATGCCTACGGCGCAGCCAGCGGTGGCGGATCGGCTGTATTTGGGATCAAGAACCACGGCAAAGCCGAACAGAGCGTTCATATGTCTGCAGCTTCGTATACCCGCAAGGAAATCACATTTACGACAGGAGTATCCAGCACCAGCGCTACGATCTTTTTGTATAAGGCCGGAGGGGCGGGACAGGTGACGTTCGACGATCTGGAGCTGATTCAGTTCAGCGCTTCTCCCGCTGGACCCGGCGAACCGGTGTTTACGGTGGGCGGCAGTGACGAATTCGATGGTACGGCCCTGGACAGTCAATGGACCTGGGTGCGGGAGAACAGCGCGGCCTGGTCACTGACTGCAAATCCGGGCTCCATAAGCATTACCGCCGAGAACGGGGAAATCGTGGAGGGAGCCGCAACAGCCAAAAATATTCTGCTTACCGGAGCGCCTGAAGGGGACTGGACCCTTGAGACCCGATTGACAGGAATTCCTTCCTCCCAATGGACTCAAGGCGGATTGATTGTCTATGAGAGCGACGCTACCTTCGTACGCATCACCCGCATGTACGGCACCGGCAACCAGTTCCAGTTCACCTCGCAAAAGAATGCGGTCCGGCAGCATATCGAAACCGCCGATAATCTGGGAGCTACCGTGTACCTGCGGCTCGTAAAGTCTGGCGATACGTACAGTGGCTTTTATTCCGCCGACGGTGTGAGTTACCAGCAGGCGGGAGCCGGTCAGACGGTGGAGATCGCAGAGCCTAAGATAGGATTGTTCACGGGAGCAGGGGCGGGACTCACAGCCGAATACGACTATTTCAGGTTCATTCCGGCAGAAGCAGAACCGGTCAATCTGCTGCAGAATCCCGGTTTTGAAAGCGGCGGTTTCACCGGTTGGGAGGTCCATTATAATGATTCCTCAATCTCTGATTCAGCCCCGCATACGGGAGATTATGCCGCCCGTCTCAGCGGTTCAGCTACCGGTGTAGAGCAGGTTGTCTCCGGCCTGCTTCCAGGCACGACCTACAGATTGTCCGGCTTCGGCCAAAGCATAAATGGGGGTGTCGCGGTCTTCGGGGTCAAAAATTACGGAGGCTCATTCGTGGATGCCTGGGGTTTCGAGCAGGGCACGGGTTATATACAGAAGGACATCGAATTTACAACAGGAAGCTCTAGCACCAGCGCCACCATTTATCTGTACAAGGGCAGTGCAGGCGGGGAAGTCTATTTCGACGATCTGATGTTGACTGCAGTGCAGTAGCTATTACTATGTCATTCCGATTGCAAGCAGCATACTTCAACGCAAGCAGACACCTTGAAAGCCTTCGGGCGGTCAAGGTGTTCTGGCATTGTCGAAAAGATATAAGCCATCAATCCCAGCATGTCAGGGCGATGATATCGGGCCGATCCCGGGAAAAACTGCTTTGTTGACGCTGCAGGAATGTAATCATTATAATCTAGCTATGACAATATCCATTATATCTTCGAAGCTGTATGTCCCCCCGGCCAGGTCAAAAACCGTTGTCCGCCCGCGTCTGCTGGAGCATCTTAGCAAGGGTTTGCAAGGCAAGCTGACCGTCCTCTCCGCCTCCGCCGGTTATGGTAAAACAACACTCGCCAGTGAATGGCTCTCCGTCTGCGGACGCAGAGCCGCATGGCTGTCGCTGGATGCGGGAGATAATGATCCTGCACGTTTTCTTGCATATCTGTTCGCCGCTTGCAGGACAATCGGTGTGAACATTGGGGAGGGTGTATTTGCTGTGCTTCAATCCCCGCAGCCACCGCCAATCGAATCACTGCTGACGGCTCTACTGAATGAAATTACCGCTGTACCTGATCCTTCCATACTTGTCCTTGATGATTACCATGTGATTCATGCCGAACCCGTTAACCAAGCCGTTACTTTTCTGCTTGAACACCTGCCGCCCCGGATGCATCTGGTCATCGCTACACGCGAAGATCCGGCTTTACCCTTGCCGCGGCTCCGAGTGCGGCAGCAATTGACTGAATTGCGAGCTGCAGACTTGCGGTTGACCACCTCAGAAGCGGCTGAATTTCTGGAACACGTAATGGGTCTGACGCTTACCGCTGAAGATGTCGGACGCCTTGAGTCCCGTACAGAAGGCTGGGTTGCCGGTCTGCAATTAGCCGCACTCTCCATGCAGGGATGCGGTGATACCACCAGCTTTATCCAGTCGTTCACCGGCAGCCACAAATTTGTCCTGGACTACCTGGTTGAGGAGGTGCTCCAGCGGCAGTCTGCAAGCATTCAGGCTTTTTTGCTGCACACATCGGTCCTGGACCGCATGTGCGGCCCGCTGTGTGATGCTGTTCTTGGAAGAGAACCTGGAGATTCACCCGTTCCCCCGGGGCAACGTACCTTGGAATATCTTGATCAGGCGAATTTGTTCCTCATCCCCTTGGACAACGAAAGACGCTGGTACCGCTATCACCACCTCTTTGCCGATTTGCTGAGGGAACGGCTGTCTCAGGGCATTCCCCCATTAAGTGGGGAAGGGAAAACGACCGTTGCTGAATTACATATAAGGGCCAGCAGATGGTATGAGGCCAATGGTTTTGAACTTGAAGCTTTCCACCATGCAGCCGCTGCCGGGGATATCGAACGCGCCGCCCGATTGATGGAAGGAGAGGGGATGCCGCTGCTCTTTCAGGGAGCAGTAACTCCTGTACTGAACTGGCTGCAGTCCTTGCCGGGAGAAAAACTGGACGCAAGGCCTTCACTGTGGGTGATGTATGCTTCCGCACTCCTCATGACGGGTAGGATATCGGGTGTTGAACAGAAACTGCAAGCTGCCGAACAAGCGCTGCACAGTGCCGTGCAGGATGAGATAACACGTGATCTTACAGGACACATTGCCTCCATTCGTGCTACGCTCGCAGTAAGCAAACACCAGGCTGAACCCATCATGGCCGAATCGCGCCGCGCTTTGGAATATCTGCACCCTGACAATCTGCCGGTGCGCGCAGCGGCTGCATGGTCGCTCGGGTATGCTCATCAGCTCCAGGGAGATCGTGGCTTGGCTGCTGTAGTCTATGACGAAGCCTTGTCGATCAGCAAAAGGATCGGACATAGGATGATCACAATTATGGCGACCCTTGGTCTGGGGAATATACAGGAAGCGGATAACCAGTTAACGGCTGCGGCCGGGAGCTATCTCCGTGTGCTGGAATGGGCAGGTGATCCGCCTCTGCCGGCCGCTTGCGAAGCGCACTTGGGATTAGCGCGGATCTATTATGAATGGAATGAATGGGATCATGCCATCCTGTACGGTCAACAAAGCATCCAGCTTGCGCAGCAGTTTGAAGATTCGGACCGTGTGGTTGCAGGGGAAGTGCTGCTCGCGAAGCTGAAGCTTGCACGGGGAGAAGGGAGTGCGGCTGCTGCTATTTTAGCGAAAGCAGAGCTTTCCGCCCGCAGGGAGCATTTTTGGACACAGATTCCCCAGATTGCGACTGTGCAAGTGTCGGCTATGCTTCATCAAGGGAATCTGGAGACAGCCGCTATACTCGCGGAGAAACATGAGCTTCCGCTTTGCCAGGCAAAAGTAAATTTGGCACTCGGAGACACTTCTGCCGCGCTGGCGGTGCTGGAGCCAATGCTTAGACAAGCGGCCGTCAAGGTTCACCCGGACGAAAGGCTTAAGGGAATGATTCTCTATGCCGCAGTACTTTACAGGTGCGGAGATAAGTCTGCGGCGACGCAGGCATTGGCCGAAGCCATGACAATGGCCCAGCCTGGCGGCTTTATCCGTACTTTTGTTGACGAAGGGCTGCCGGTCGAAAGGCTGCTGCGCGAAGCAGAGGTTCATGGGGAACTGCTGGATTATCGGGGGAAGCTGCTGGCTGCATTTGAAGCAGAGAAACCGCAACAAGGCAAATTGAAAGCTGTTCAGGATCAGGCCCGGCCTGCCCAGCCCCTTATCGAGACACTTAGCGTGAGGGAGCTCGAAGTATTGCAGCTCATTGCACAAGGCCTCTCGAACCGTGAGATTGGCGAGCGGCTATTTCTTGCGCTAAGTACGGTTAAAGGGTATAACCGGAATATCTTTGACAAACTCCAGGTCTCGCGGCGCACAGAGGCTGTTGCCCGTGCCCATACGCTGGGGTTATTGAGATGATTTCAACAGCATAGGCCGCAGCTTTTGGCGAAAACCATACTTAAGTAGCTACATGACTTTCCACGCGGAAGCTAGAATTGTTGCAAAATGACACCCGGGGGGGAAACTCATGAAAGCCATTGTATGCTCTAAATACGGTTCACCAGAAACACTGCGCCTCATAGACATGGAAAAACCCGCGCCCAAGGGCAATGAGCTCCTGATCAAGGTTCATGCTTCAACCGTAACCGCAGGGGACGTTAGAGTGCGGACTTTCAAGAGTCCTGCTTTGCTATGGCTGCCTATGCGGCTCGTTTTAGGTCTCAGCAAACCCAGAAAACCAGTTTTGGGTGTGGAGTTAGCCGGTGAAGTGGAAGCCGTAGGCCGTGAAGTGAAGCGCTTCAAGCAAGGGGACCAAGTTTTTGCCTTAACGGGGATGCACTTTGGGGGCCACGCTGAGTATGCCTGTCTGCCCGAAGACGGCATGGTGATGATCAAACCGGCCAATACGACCTTTGAGGAAGCTGCTGCAGCGCTTTATGGGGGAACCACCGCATTGTATTTTCTTAGAAAAGCGGGCATTCAAAGGGGACAAAAAGTTCTGGTCTATGGAGCTTCAGGCACTGTAGGGACATTCGCGTTACAGCTGGCGAAGCACTTTGGGGCAGAGGTAGACGCAGTATGCAGTACAGCAAATCTGGAATGGGTACATTCCTTGGGCGCGGATCAGGTGATCGATTATACGATAGAGGATTTTACAACAAGAGGCGGGCGGTATGACATCATCTTCGATGCCGTCGGCAAGCTTCCCAAATCCAGCTGCAAAAAAGCACTGAAGTCAACCGGAGCATACGTTACAGTAGGGCAGGGAATGGCTAAGGTCCGCATCCAGGATCTGCAATTCCTCAAAGAACTAATGGAGACGGGGAAGATTAAATCAGTGATCGACAGGTACTATGCATTAGAACAAACGCCCGAGGCTCACCGGTATGTGGAACAAGGACATAAGAAGGGCAATGTAGTCATCAGAGTAAGACAGAGTAGCGATCATTAACAATTGCTTCATCCAAACAACATCTAGCGGGAGGAATCCCATGAAGGCGATTCGCAGAACCAAAAACCGTAGAAGGTATGTCTATTTTGGGGAGTATCAATACAGACCGAATGAGAAAAGAGAAGTTTAAATGTCATTCAAACAGCCTGTCAGATAATCTGGCGGGTTTATTTTTGTATAGGAAATTATAGAATGTAAAAAAATGTGGATATCGTGGAAACCTCAAATGATACATGTAGTGCAGGAGTGATGGGGTCCCATCTGCGGAGTGAAACGGACAGAGAATACCTTATTTTGCGAAAAAGCCTGCTTT